>Ga0209700_100782_pt1 | contig 63663 bp, 36 predicted proteins | sample SiratroredBW_FD_187528 | JGI IMG/M metagenome (GOLD analysis project Ga0209700, IMG submission 187528) | Root nodule microbial communities of legume samples collected from California, USA - Siratro red BW (SPAdes) (version 2) | ecosystem: Host-associated > Plants > Roots > Nodule | place: USA...
CGAAGCAACAACATGAAGGAGATTTTGACATACTCCATAAAGACGTTGAGTATCATTGGTATATAATAATTTGGCATGCTCCCAAATTTCTGAACACGTCTCATAAGAGCGAAAAATTTGTTTCAAATACGAGTGAATGGTCGATTTGAGAACCATGCATAATTGAGCATCAATTTTCAACCAACGAGAAACCTCATTCTCAGGAACATTAGCAACAAACATTGTAAGATGATTAACGTAGCCTTGACTCTTAAGCCATAACCTAATATCCGAAACCCAAGTATCATAATTTTTACCATCTAATTTGTCAATTGACAAATGAACATTGACATAATTAGTATAGTGCTCCGGTATAGGAAAAGTAGAGGAGGCGTTGGTAGTTGCTGAAGAATCCATGGAGGAGAGAGAAAAAACGCAAAAAATCAAACGTGCTCCGATCAAAATAATAAGGACAGATCCAGAATGCTTGCACGACGGCGATCACAACGGCGGTAATCGCCACCGGAAAAGTCGCCGGACGCGCCGCCACGCGCGGCGGCAGCGGTGACGGTGACCGGAATTAAAACGGTCACTGCAGGCGCGTCGGTGCTCCGATTGACGCGATTCCAAAGGCACAGTAATCGCCTGGATGAGACGCTTCTGATGGTGGTGTCACCGACCCAATCGGCGGCTGCGGCTGCGGCGGCGGCGGCAGCGGCGACAGAGGCACTTGAATGACACGGTGAACAGTGGGTTCACCGGAAAAATTTAACCCTAACCCTAAGCTCTAGATACCATATTAAAATAGAGAAATAGGTATAGGATTAATTCCCTTGTGTGTAAATACACATAAAGGGATGTTTATTTATAAATGATAAAAATAACAGAAATAGTAACAAAATAACAGAGAACATGGGCTAAACCCGTTATATTCAACAAAATGAATTTGTTAAATTAATTGATTGGATTGGAAACAATAATGTTGGCTAGCAGTTAGTCCAACAACTTGTCTGTAAGTAGGATGGCGGTATAATTTTTCAGTCTCACTTCATGTGGATGCCACTTTATTTTCAACTGAATGCTGAGTTGTTTTTGTCAGACTTTTAATAAAAAAAATGCACTTATAATGTTAGACTGTGCTCCTTCAATTCCTTGTTTTGACAGTGATGCTGTGTTATTCCTCTGCAATTAGACATGGTATATTTTTGCTTTAAATTATGCTTATTACAAGATGAATAACACTGTGTCCCTATGCTTTGTTGATTCCTTTCATATTGGCTTCCCAGCCAGAGACATTTCAAAAAGTTCGCCCACGTTGTGAAGCACCTAGACGTGACATGATCTACCCTACCAATTACACTCCATGCCGATATGTGAGGATATCTTGTTTGCGTGGAAATCCCATTGCCATTTTCTTTGTTCAGGTATTTTACAATATAGCTTTACCATTTCTGTTCGGATCATTTGTTATTATTCTAGAATATAGAGTTAAATCCTATACATTTGTTAGATATTGTTCTTTATTTACTTTTAGGCCATTTGGTTAATTAGGTAGTTAGATGCGTAGTTATAACAATATATCAAAGGAATAACCTCTGTGGTATATACATTTTTTAGATATTATCTTTCAAATATTGTATAACAGCCAAAACAATTCTAATATTTTCTATTATTAGGTATTGATTTTGTTCATTATTATCGTATCTCTTCATTATAAATACGAATACTCGGGTGTATCCACAACGGAATTCATTATATTCCTACTCGGTTTCTCTTCTCATCATGGTTTTGACAGAAAAAAGTAGAACAATTTAAAAGTAATTGTCCATACAATTTGTTCCCTAAATCTATTTCATCTTGGTTTGTGTAACAAGACTCTCACATATTGGTGTTCCCTATATATTCTCTCTCCTCTGTATCCCTCCCATTCGATATATTCAGTATCTTCTTTCTTCTCTCACATGGATAAAACCTTTTCATTCTCATTTTTTACAATTCCTTCTTTATCAATGGAATTTCATTAATTTCTTAAATTGTAGATTGCAGCATTTGTAAACTATAGCGAATTTATATAATTTAGAGCAATAAAATAGGACATCATGACAGAAATGTGGACACACAAGCACTATCATGCTTGTGTTTCTGCTATTTATAACTTAAGAGCCTGAATGCTAGATGCTCCACCTTTTTGATTTGTACTTTTAAATTTCTTAATTTTTGTGTATTTTGTTGGGGAGAGAAGGAAAAGATACAAGACAGAGCCAACTCCTGAAGAATATAAGCTGAAAAGAAACTATTTAAAGCTAATTTACGCAAAGCTGCACTTCAAACTCTCCCAAAGATTTTCTGTTGACGCCTACCTAATGTTCCGTGAGCATTTTCTTGAAAATCTCTTCTAAACTATCCTGTCCCACAGTAGCACAATTGTATACCAAAAGGCTTTTTGTATAACACATCTTTAATAGAGTCTTTCACTTTTTGCTCGTCACAGTCACAACCGTTCTACATTGATTGACTTGTAGGAACTTATGTTTCTTTATTGGTTTTTTTATCTACTTCTGTGTCCTCCATGATTGTGTTTCTTTTTTTTTTGAACAACCAACAATAAATAAATTTAGATTAATTAGGCCATTTCAGGGGTAGTCCAACCCTTATACACCCTAATCATAGTACTTTGATCCCTTCTTAGCCCCAGATGTATTCATACATAGAATAGACTCTATTACATTCCTTTCAAGATAGATTGTAAAAATAATGCATGTACAAAAGCTATACAATAGTGACAAGTTAAATCCTCAAATATATATTATAATATATAGTACCCCACACTTTGTCCATTGAACTCCTGTGCTTCCTCCATAAATATTATATCCAGGACTCAATAGTCACTTCGATGTTATATTTTTGTAAGTCTCAACCTCCTTCTCAAGTATATATACCTACAACAAAATGAAATTCTTACACTCTATCTAGATCCCTAAGACCACGTACTAGTTACCTACTTCACTGATTGCAAACACTTAACTGGGACAAAGTACCAATCCGAATAGGAGAACAATGTTCTCGACATTCTATGTCTGAACCATTCCCAACCCTTTAATTGTGCTAGACAAAAGACTTCCACCTCATCTACTACCCCTCCTCTGAACACTACTTTATTTCTATGTTTCCAAATTTCTGTCACTACAGCTACCCACATCCCTTTCCAAGCTTTGTTTACACTTTATCTTTGATCCGTTAGATGTAAACTTTGAAAATGGATAGGAATGGACTCGTGTCAACTGTAGCCCTCCCTATCCACTTCTCACACGAATCCCAAACTTTTTAAGTAACCTTATACGTACAGAACAGGTGTTGGGCACTTTCTACATCTTCTCGGCACAAAGGGCATAGATTACACCCCAAATGTACTGCCCTTCGTACCAAGTTAACTCTCGTAGGCAACTTGTCCCATATTAATCTCCATACACACACTAATGCCAACGACACTGTCTTTAAACTCCAAAGCAACTTGAAACTTTCTACACTCAACATTTGTTCCTCCCTATTTAGTATACTATACCCCGACTTGACTGTGTATACCTGTTGGTCATCCCCACCCACTTCAACCTGTTCTAACCTTCCCTATTCCATTGGACACTTGATATCAGATTCAAAAGTTGCTCTTCTAACTGTTTTTCCCACTCAAACCTCTCTTTTCTCCAACTTAAATTCCAACTTGTACACCTTCCACTTCAACTGTCTCCAATCCACGAGATCATACACCTCACTGTCTTTATTCTGTGAAATACTAAACAACCTCGGAAATTCTTCTTTCAACACTTTATCATCTACCCACCTATCCTCTCAAAATTTAACATTTCGCCCATCTCCCAAAGTCCATTGCATTCGACTGTCAAACCAGTTATCTTGTTCATTCCCACATACTCGGCACAAGTCCTGCCACCACGAAGACTGCTTTCTCTGAACCTTATTTTCATTCATATTCCTCCAATCTCCATACTTAGAAGTCAATATTTCTCTCCACAACCCCTCCCCCATATTTCCTAACCTCCATTTCCACTTAGCTAGCAGCGCATCGTTGAAACACGCAATATCTTTGATCCCCAATCCCCCAACTTCAACTGGACTGCAAACCGTTTTCCAATTCACCCAAGCAATCTTCCTTCCTTCACTACCCCAACCCCATAAGAATTTAGTTTGAATTCTCCTAATCAAATTACATACTGCAACGGTGCTTTAAAGAAAGAGAAGTAGTACAGGGGCAAGGAATTAATGATTGACTTAATTAAGCAAATTCTACCTGACATCGAAAGCATTCTGCCCTTCCATCTCGACAATCTTAGTCTTATTTTATCAACAATTGGAATCCAGAATTCAGATCTTCTATGGTTACTCCCCACTGTTATACCCAAATACTTAAACGGTATTTCCATCTGTCTGCAGTTAAGAAGACACTTAGAATAGATGAATATGTCGATTTGAGGGATACCCACCGACCCCACCCGACTCTTGTGGAAGTTAATCCTAAGCCCTGACACTAACTCAAACCACCTTAATATTGTTTTCCCATGATTGTGTACTCTTCTCTCTTTCTCTTTTTAACACAATTTTCTTTTTATTAAAAAAAAAGGTTCATTTTGTTGCCAACTTAGCTTGATTTTGTCATCTGTGTCTTGCAGCTAATAGGAGTTTCTGTGGCTGGTCTTGAGGCTGAATTTCAACCAGTTGCTAATTATTTGCTACCTCATATTTTATCTCACAAACAGGATCCTCATGATATTCATCTCCAGGTGGATTACCTTGGTGCCATTAGCATGATTATTATGTAGTTTATTTATTCTATTATCATTCTTTCCTTTCTGATGTTTCATAGTTTACAGTTGTTGCAAGATGTGACAAGTCGGTTGCTTGTATTTCTTCCACAATTAGAGGTAGATCCAAACATTTTTGCTTTCATGACTTCATTCAGGATTCCTCCTTTTTTTCTCTTTGGTTTGTCCATATTTTTGTTTTGGTCATTCAGCATTGTATGTAAAACTGCAGACAGACCTTGCCAGCTTCCCAGATAATCCTGAATCTAACCTACGATTTCTTGCCATGCTTGCTGGTCCTCTTTATCCTATTCTTCATGTGGTAAATGAAAGGTTTGTTTGCTTTTTATATCTTCTCCACTGTACAATTATTTTTCTCTAATTGGAAATTGTGATCTCTAATATTTTTTCAATAAGAAAAAACATAATTTCAAACAAAAGATTTTCAGTAAAATAAACTGACGGATTGTTATTTGTTAGATATTCAAATGGTATACCTTCATATTGAAGTGATCCTTTATGTATTCTGCTTCATTCTTACACTGTAAATTTTACCAGTTTTCATCTTGAAAACTAAGCCATTTGATTTTGGGCGGCAAACTGCTAAAAGATCTAAAAATTATGTAGCAGATATGCAAAATAAAGGTGGATAAGAAACATATTAGAAAATTTCAGTTTTTAATGAATGTGTTTGGGAAGAAGTTGGAGTAGCATCAGTTGAGGGGAATGCAAAGACTTGCTTTTTAGTGGTTTGGTCGCACAAGAAACATCCCATAAAGGCCAGCAAGGGGATAAAAAAAGATAGTTTGATACTTCCAGTCAAATGGACAGAGCAGGAACACCTAAAGTTTTGGTGGAAACCTTTGAAAGAGGCTATAGTTGTAATGGTTTTATTGATAATATCTTTTTTGATATAATTCAATGTTGTTAATTGATCCGGGTAGCCCACTATACATATAGATTTGCGTTGTTCTTGGGCTTATTTTGGAAAACTAATTCCTGTGGTTCTTGGTTGAAAAATGGTTTGGATTCGATTGCTAAACGTAGACCCAGTATGTATAAGTTACCTGAATTTCTTTATTACATATTTTTTTTTTCTGTGTGCATGTGCATGAATGTTATATTTTGTTAATTACAGGACAAATTCAAAACCTCCAGGCAATATCACTGAGCTTGATGTCTCTAAAAGCAGTCAACTGTCACCAATACTAACAGTTTCCTCTAACTTCGAGGTACATTCCCCTAGGGTTTATTATTTGTGCCACATCATGGTTTTCCTTTCTTTGATTTTTTACACAATAATTTTGACTATTTCCATAGTAAAAAATGAGAGAATGATCACCTTCCTGGCTCCTGTGACCCTAGAAGTAACTTCCTTTTAGGTCTCCAAAGGTCCATATAACCTTCAAAATCATTTTCCTTTAGGTCTCCAGAGGTGCTAAAGCGCCGTCATGAGGCTCTATTTATTTTATATCTGATACTGGAATCTTGTATAATTAACCATCAGCACACGTCAGGCTTACGTATTCTAAATTATCCAAGTAAAGTCAATGTTTCCGTGCTTAATTTTATTTAGTTTGACATTTATTGATTTCTTACAATATATTTCTGCGGGAGGAAGTAATTTTTAAATATGATATTTTCTTGGTTAATGCAGACTTTTTCTTTTTTAACTCCAGCCATTTTAATTTCTGAAATCCAATCCGTATTTTTTCTCTTCTACTTGCTTGATAGTATTTACTCTTATTTTTTAGTGATGGTCATTCCACATGTATGACCCCTCTATCCATTAACCTTATTTCTTTCTTCATGCAGCCAAGGAGATCACGAAGTGCATCACCTTTAATTTTATCTCCATACCGCTCCATAGTTTTTAGGCCAGATGCAATTTTTGTGCTTCTGAGAAAGGCATATAAATATTCTGATCTGGGCTCTGTTTGTAGAATGGTATTTACCTCACCCATTTTATCCATAGTTGTTTATCTGCACATATACTGTTAATAAAATCTGCTTAACATCATCTATAGTACTCTCGCCTGAGACATAAGTGTTTTTTTATCTATAAGAATAAGAATAATATCATGTCTACAGTTCCTTTTATCTTTCTCATTTATTTATAAATATTATTATAAATTATATACACCAAAAGTATTATTAAAATTGTATAAAAACATTTTATTACTTCCAAATAATAATTTATTGCAGTTATATTGTCATTATTTATCTTAAGGTAATACTGTGATTATTTATTCACAATTAATATAATTCTTTTTATTTTTATGTTATTAAACTTTAAAGTACATATTAGGAATCATTCTATTTATAAGGTTAGATAAATATAATTTCTTTATAAACTATGTATTAATGTTTTTTGTAATTATCATAATAAAAAATTATGTTAAATAAGTCTATAAGTAACTTTTTAAGAAACAGAAATTATTATTTTTTAGTTTTAAAAGATTTTTTTATGCTTGAAATTTTTAAAAGAATTATTGAAGTTTGTTTTATTAAAATGTGAATTATTTAATATTTGAAAACGAATAATTGAAGTTTGTTATATTAAAATATATAATGTAGAATCTATATTGTAATAAAATGTGAGCAATCTGTACTACATCTTTCTGGCAGTCTTCCACTTTCTTTTTTTTTTGTTTTAATTTTTACTGTTATAATATTATTCTCTTTTATGTTTTATCATCAAAATATTATAGTATGATACCACAACAAAAGAATAGGAGTAATACTAAAATAATATTATAATATCCTATTTTTGTTGTAAAATAATATCAAATTTTTTATTATCACCAACATTAGATATTTTATTATATTACTTTCTTTCTTATTGTAAACATAATTTTTTTATACCTTAAACTAAATTATGAATTGTATCATCTGAACATTGACTTAAGGATTAATTTGATTTATTAATTCTTTTCAGATATTAAATAAATCTCTGAATTATTTTGTTTCTTAATTTCTATAACTTATATGATATGTTTCAACCATTTGAATAATAATAAAACTGATATTGAATAAATGTCTTAGAATTAAGTTTGCACGTTAGTCTTGTTTTAACAAGTTATAATATTTAATTTTTAATACATAATATCATGAACAATATCAATCTATTACTATCATAATTAATAAATTTCACAATTCATATTATAAAAACAAATTACATTAACCTAATTAATATTGAAATAATTAATGTAAAAAAAGAAAGTTTACATGCAATGCAGGGAGACATGATCTAGTTCAAATGCTCTTTTACTTTTGACCAAAAATCTATGTTTTTGTTTTCTTATCTGTGTTCAATTCATTGTTGCTAATGCGTTCTTCTGGCATACACTTACGTTTATTTCAGGCATCTAAAATTATGTACAAGCTCATAAATCCTGACACTGATCTTGATGTATCAAACCCTCAAGATGAAGCAACTTCTCTTCTGGAAGATAAATTAAATTTGGAACTGTCTAGTCCTTTCACTTTAGTTGATTACTCAAACCTGTTTGGAGACGAGTTCCGGATGCCAGATGAGCAATGGGATTGCAGCTATCTTAACTTATTAGATATGGGGGTAGTGGAAGAAGGGATCTTACATGTCCTTTATTCTTGTGCATCACAGGTTTTCTCAATAAAATGATATATAATTTCTTGGTGTTGATTATATTGTCATAATTTGCACTAGTTGTGTACATTGTTTAACACTGCAGTTTACAGCCTGTCCTTTGCAGCAAGTTGGCAGACAGATCTTCAGACCTTTGGGCTGCACTGCCACTTATACAAGCTCTGCTGCCAGGTTAAGTGTTTCTAATAACTTGTGCTTGGGTTTGGTAACAGATTCACTGTATAAGGAAGGCATTACAATACTGAAAATTTTGAAATGGAAATCTTGTCATGACCTTTTTCCCCTATTTGAGGGAAGCAAATTCGAGTTTGACTTCATTGCACTTTTAGTTCCTATATTTGAGCCTAAATGCGGTTTTACATTTTGACATAAAAAATCACATTGTTTTAGATTGTTTAAAAAGAAGTTTGTCATAGTTGTGACAATGGCTATTGTAGAATTGCTTTGTTCAATGTTTGGCTTCTGCTTCTGTTACTGTAGCTCTGCGCCCATGGGTGAGCAATTCTTTTGATGTTGTGGATGATACATTTTCTCAGTGGAAACAACCTATTGTTCAACAGGCTTTATCTCAGGTTATATTACAAAGGCATTTATAGACTCAACTGCCAAGATGTTTAAATTGAGTACGTTGTGGCATCTTAAAGTTTTCTTCTCTTGATTATGTGTATTATATGTGCAGATTGTTGCTACAGCAACATCAGCCACGTATCGTTCGCTTGTTCATGCTTGTGCTGGTTATTTGTCATCCTACTCACCATCTCATGTTAGTCAACCAACTATTTCTTATTATTAAGCTAGAATCTTGTTTTTCTCATGAAAAGTATGTCTCCTTCTGCTTGATTTTTGAGCCGGTAATTGTATTTATCTTTTTCAACTATATGCTTTTTTATTCTCTTTTATTTTGATGTAGAAACAGTTTACTGTAGGTTGGATTAAGTTTTCTGTTGATACAAGAAAAAAAACATCCGTAAGATTACAAGAAAGAAATAAACCTACAGAGAAAAAGTAAACATAGTAAAGCAAAGATGCACAATCCCTTTAGTGAAATCAGCTTCTGTTTTAATGAAATGCTTTTAAAACCACCAAACCAACATTTGTCAGACCATACTTTTAGTTAATGAGTCGATGTGTGATCTCCAACAAATAGTCATTCTTAAAACTATTGTTTTTTTAGGCCTAATTCAACCTCCGAAAATCAGCTTGCAAGATGAGTTTTGCTTTCACTTATATATTGTAATTTGGAGATATCTTTTGTTGATACGAGATGTGCAACACATCCCATTATGTGATCTTAAAAAGTGTGTATAAAAAGTGTGTATGAGGCCTTACTTAATCTCACAAAACTGACTTACGATGTGAGGTTTACATACTATAATTTGATCATATACCTAGTCGATGTGAGAACAAACAATTGGAGGGTCACACTCATGGTAAAGAGAAACTACAAAGCACGTGTTGGGAAACCCTGAAGAATGCCTACGGGATATGAAGAAAAAGGACTAGATTAATTAAGAAGGACAAATTCTTGAATAGCTGACTAGAAATTTAGGATAAGAAAATTTTGCACTGTTGCAACTCTTCTTTTGTGTAGTTTTTTGCTAGTATAAATTAAAAAAATGGATGAAAGTGCTTGCACATCCATGGTGATATTAACCAACGTCACAGAATTTCAAGTTCGATTGAAATAATTTGCTCTTCTGGGTCATCAGCTGATTTGGATCTTTACTTTCTTTTAGGCTAGGGCTGCATGTGTACTGATTGATCTGTGTTCTGGTGTGCTATCGCCATGGATGACTCAGGTGATTGCAAAGGTATGATTGAACCTTCTTATTTGTAACCTGTGATATTTTCAGCAATATTTTTGTCATTATCCATTATTTTGATCCAATATTGTATTGTATCTTCATCATAACTGTCGTACATAACATATTATTAGGATAACAATATTCCCAAATCTCCATATTAATTAGGAAAAAATATTTTCAGAATCTTCCTATTCATTTCAACATATTGTTATTTCCTTATTTTAAAGGTTTTGATTATTACAAATAGAGACGATGATAATGTAATTGGTGCGGCTGTTATGAATAAAATAATTTTTTATTTTCTTACATAGTTCATGTATTACCATTATTATAATACAAAAAACTGTTGAAGTTTGGTCTGTCCTTGTCGGGCATGCTCTGGTTCTTACTCACAATCAGCATATCTGTTCTTACATTAATTGCTATTTTTTCTTTATGAAATACATTGTTCAGCCATTTTGGTTAATGCGAGTGTTATTAATTATGGAACTAATTTTTGCTAACCAGCTTAAATGGTGTGACAAGAAGTTATAATGTCAATTTTTTTTATAAATATGTTTTTTCTTCGTCATCTATGGGCCTCTGTTGCCAGGTTGATCTTGCGTTGGAGCTTTTGGAGGATCTTTTGGGCATAATTCAGGTACAGCTGTTGTTCTTGCTTACGTAATGTATTTCACAATCACTGATAATTATTTCTGCTCAGCTTATTGGAAACGATGTTTTCTGATAATAAGGTGAATTGAACTCCGTCTTTATGCACACATATCTTTGCGTTGTATATTCATGTCTTTTTAACATGAGCTTTCGAACTGTGCATTTGTTGAATGATTTTAGATTGCTAAATGTTAGAAAGTTTGTTCAATGCACCATCATTCTCCGTATTCTTGTTATGGTTTCAAATTAAGAAACTGTCATGTCTGTCAGGATGCTCACAATTCACTTGTTCGTGCTCGTGCTGCCTTGAAATATATTGTGCTAGCATTGTCGGGGCATATGGATGACATACTAGGAAAATATAAGGTACTTAACTTGCTCCATATGAGAATAAGAATTTTATCTTTTCCTCTCCTTTCTTATCTTCTTATTGATGTTGTTGTATATATATGAAGTTTCAATGCCAAATTAATGTGCTATGTATATGAAGAAGCATACTCTATATATAAAGATAAAGTTGTCTAATTAAAAAATGACACCAAACGTGGTTACAAAAGGGTGTTTCTTCTTTATATAAAGGTATGGATTTGTTAATGGATAAAATTATCTAATTAAAGAATGACACAAAAACTAGTTACAAAAAGGTGTATCTGATAGAAAGGGGAATAATGAGAGGGTGTCGAAATTTTATTATAGAAGAAAAAAAGTTAGTTAGCTGGTAACAGCTGGTGCAGGAAGGGGACTGAGACTTTCTTTTAGGAAGTCTATATTTTCTTTTTTATGTGGTAGATGAGGAAGGAGTATTGATGTTTTGTAACAGGGAATGCCCTTTGTGAAAGGAAGTATTTTCGTTTGTAAACCTTGGTTTGGAAGTTTTGTGAGAAGTAATACAGTTCTGAGGGGACTGTCCCTAGAATTTCTTTTCTGCATTTTACTTTCTTTGTGAAGGTTCCTAACAGTATTATAATGGCATAGATTATTTGTTAAAGGATAAAATTGTCTAATTAAAAAAAAGACACCAAAGGTAGTTACAAAAGAGTGTATCCCCTTTATAATCGTATAGATTTGTAAGGATAAAATTGTCTGATTAAAAAATGACACAAAAAGTAGTTACATAAAGGTGTATCCACGTTATATAATGGTATTGGTAACTCAATGTCTGTGATGTCTTAACCAAGCTACCGTTGAGTGTGAATTTTGTACTGAGTTAGTTCAGTTAGTTTGGTCCAGCCAGCTGATATGTGACACTTGCAGTAACTGTTTCTGTGCCTTGTAGGCAAACAGTTAGTTCAGTGAGCCAGCTTGTTTGTGATTGCTGGCTGTAACTGTTTCTTTTCCTTGTAGATCAAACTACCTGTACCAAAATAATATTTGTTGTAACAGAATTCTAAATGGAATGAGAAATCAAATTTTCTTGCTTCAATTCTCAATCCTCTCTATTCTCTGTAGACTCCAACAGATAGTTGTAAGGAGTATAAACATCTCGTTGGTAAATAAGTCTTGCCTTTTATTTCAATATCTTTACATTATGTCCTCATTGATTTGCTGGCGACAAAAGATTAAGCTCTTTATCTGTGAAGATGTTGCTTTTCATTTTTCCTAACAAACAAAAAAGAAGAGCCAACTGATGTTAAAACTATTCGCTGATCCAAAAAAAGCCTATTAAACAACTATTTAATGTCTTTTCCAGGAAGTTAAACACAGAATCCTCTTTCTTGTGGAGATGCTGGAACCTTTTCTTGATCCTGCCATTGCTGTATCAAAAAGCAAAATAGCATTTGGAGATTTAGCTTCTTCATTTCCAGAAAAGCAGGAACGTAACTGTACAATTGCTCTAAATATCATCCGTACTGCCGTACGAAAGCCAGCTGTTCTGCCTTCTTTGGAGTCAGAATGGAGGCATGGATTTGTGGCTCCTAGGTATGACGTCACTGTCTATGTTTGCTGTATTGTAGAAAATATAGCTGATATTTTGGGCTGATAATTTTATCTTGTAGCTTATCTTTTATATCTGTTTACATGAAAAAAAAAGTAAATATTTTATGTTTTGTAGCTTATTCCCATTAATAAATGATAGCTTTTATACATGTATATATATATATGGGTACACATGATGCAATCTAGAATTAGGATTAAATTTCTTTTAAAACTTTCATGTGTGTGTATCAGCTAGATAGAGAACTTATCATAATTTAGATAAAAATCTTCAATGCCCAAATAAAATGCATTTGGATCTCTTTGCGACTATTATAGTTCATTTTTAATAATGACTGAAAACTATCATTACAAGTTTATTGTCCATTCCATGGATGTACCAAGTTCAACAATAAAAAATGGTTAGAAACTAAGCAGATTTCTTTTGTTTTACACGTTTACTTTTTATCTGCAGCGTGCTTCTATCAATATTGGAACCACACATGTTTTTGCCACCTGATATTGACCTTTGCAAGTCGGTTTTACGACCAACTGATCATGAAACTGCATCTATTTCACCTATTTCCTCTGGCCTCAGTGGTGGAGGTACTTTTTCTAAGTCAAATGGTCAAGAGGACTCTGACGGAAGAACAGATGTTTCAGAAAATGCAGGTAAATCTGATTCTGCTGAAGATCGTAGTCTACTTTTTTCCCCACCAGAACTGCAGAGTATGACATTGACAAATTTCTCCAATGTTCCTAAGCAAAATAGCTCTGTTTCTAGCATTGGGGATATGAGCCTGGAACCAAAAAATGGGACTGAGAAACACTCCACCCATCATTTTCTTACTAATATCTTGGATGCTGGCCTTGGTTTTGAATACTTCAACCTGCAGGCAGATTATTTCCAACTTCTGAACCATCATGATTGTGAACTTCGTGCTTCTGAGTTTAGACGCTTGGCTTTAGATTTGCATTCTCAGAGTGATGTCACTATTGAAAGCCATGATGCCGCCATTGATGCTCTGTTGTTAGCCGCAGAGTGTCATGTAAATCCTTATTTTATTTTATCTATTGGACCCTCTTCAAAACTTACTGACTTTTTGAACATTAATGAATGTAAAACGGTGCAGCCTCGTGATATAGTTAAAGTGAAAAGGACTTCTGGAAAGAATAAACCTAATTTAGAAACTATTGCACGTATGGAGAGAAAAAGAGATAAACTTGTTTTTCAGATACTGCTTGAGGCTGCTGAATTGGACAGGAAATATAATTTAAGAATATCTGATGGAGAAATTGGTCCTTATTCTGCTGAAGGTTTTGATGAACAGGTTATAAAACTGTCTCCCGTGGATGTACAATATGCTGATGCTCTAACCTTGGTCCGACAAAACCAAGCCCTGCTATGTAATTTTTTGATCCAACGGCTGCAGGGAGACCAAATCTCAATGCACGAAATTCTCCTGCAGAGTCTTGTGTACTTTTTGCACACTGGCACCAAATTATATTGTCCTCCAGAACATGTAATTGATATCATTATAAAATATGCTGAAGACTTGAACAGGTTGCTGGCATCTTTTCATCACCAGCTGAAGGAAAGTAGCTTGTATTTGACAAAGGAAAGAATGCAAGGGGTAGAGCGACGTTGGTTACTGCTACAGAGATTAGTGATCGCTGCAAGTGGTGGAGGTGAAGAGCAAAATTTTGGAACTAATATACAAAATAATTACTTATGTGGAAATTTAATCCCTTCTTCAGCATGGATGCAGAGAATTTCTCATTTTTCTGGTTCTTCATACCCTTTGGTTAGATTTCTTGGTTGGATGGCAATATCTCGTAATGCAAAAGAGTATTTGAAAGACCACATTTTCCTTGCATTTGATCTGTCTCAGCTGACATATTTACTTTCCATTTTTGCTGATGACCTAGCTGTTGTTGATGATGTTGTCAGTAAAAAGTATGAAGAGGTAAAAATTGAAGATTCACGGGTTGAAAACAGTTCTCCTGCTACAAGAGAGTTTGACCGAGGTAATCATTGTGATGAGGACCGATCTTTTTGTGCAATATATCCGGAGATCTGGAAGTTCTTTCCTAATATGAAAAGGCAATTCAAATCTTTTGGAGAAGCCATTTTAGAAGCTGTTGGTTTGCAGTTGAGATCTGTTTCTTCCACTCTGGTGCCTGATGTTTTGTGTTGGTTTTCGGAGTTGTGTTCGTGGCCATTTTCTTTTGTTTCTTCTATTGGAAGTGATCATTTAAAAGGTTATAATGCAAAGAATGCCAGAGCAATAATCCTTTATATACTTGAAGCTATTATAGTTGAACACATGGAAGCTATGGTTCCTGAGGCTCCCAAACTAGTTCAAGTACTTGTGTCACTCTCAAGTTCTACATACTGTGATGTGTCATTTCTTGATTCTGTTTTGCGTTTGTTGAAGCCTATCATTTCTTATTCTTTGTCCAAGATTTCTCATGATGAAAAGTTATTGGATGGTGATTCTTGCCTGAACTTTGAAGAGTTGTGCTTCAACACTCTTCTCATGAAAATAAAACAGAAGAGTGAGGTCGAGCATGGTTCTGAAGATAAAGGATACAATACAGCACTGGCTATTTTTATTTTGGCTTCAATCTTTCCTGATTTATCTATCCAATATAGGAGGGAGTTTTTGCAATCTATATTAAATCTGGCTAACTTTGCTGCTTTTGCCCCTACAACATCTTTCTTTGATTATATCAGTGCATTTCAATGTGTTATGGATAATTGCAAATTACTATTAGTGAATAAATTAAAGGAATTTGGTGTGATTCCCCTTCAGCTACCCCCTTATCCTCATGCAAATGGTGATGGACTTTCTGAAGATAACTTAAAACCAAATTCATGGTTTCTTAGTGACGTCTGTCTCATTGTGTGTGAAAATGATGTTCATAATGTAGAGAGTAACAACTCTATTGTTGATGTTGGTCATTGTGATTTACCTTCTGATTATTTAGAAGGATTTTCTAAGGACATAGAGGGTCTCATATCAGAGCTTACTCCAGCTATTGAGCGCTGTTGGAATCTTCATCATCAGATAAGTAGAAAACTATCGATAGCATCAGTTGAATGCTTTGTCTTTTCAAAATGTTTGACATCAGTTTCTCAAAAGTTTCATAAAGATGAAGATGATCAAAATTCTTCAACTAAATCATCTGACATGTTCACACTTCATTGGAGAATAGGTCTTCAAGGCCTTTGTGAATTGACTGTTATGCTTCAAGAAAGCAGCTGCTGGGAAGTTTCTTGCTTGATGCTTGATTGTTTACTTGGTGTACCATATAGCTTTTTCCTGGATGGTGTGGTAGGCGTGATATGTTCCACAATAAAGAATGTTTCTTGCAGTGCGCCAAAAATCTCTTGGCGTTTGCAGAGCGATAAGTGGTTAACTTCTTTAATTGCTAGAGGCATCTATAACAGTCCAGAAAGTGAAGTTCCTCTTATAGACCTATTTTGTACTCTGCTAGTCCATGCAGAACCTGAGCAACGTATTATAGCAGTGAAGCATTTGGGGATACTTCTTGGCCAGTGTACGAATGGAGAAAGAGCTGTGATGAATTCAAAAATTTGCTCTGACTTCATTCCAAATAAGTTAGTTGTATCTATTCCTGATTATGTCTTATCTCGTCTGGTTTCTAGTACTTGGGATGAAGTTGTTGTACTGGCCTCATCTGATGTGTCATTGCATTTAAGGGTTCATGCAATGGCACTTCTTTCAAATTACATTCCATTTGCTGAGCGCCATCACTTGCAGTCTTTTCTTGTGGCAGCTGATGGCATATGTTGTTTGTGTAATGCACAACCATCTCAAGATGGTCCTATCCTGCAACTTTCATTAGCACTTATTGCTTATGCCTGCTTGTACTCACCAGCTGAAGATATTTCTTTGATTCCACAAAATTTATGGGAAAATATTGAAACTTTGGGGTCTACAAAACATGGTATTGATCATTATCCTTGCTATCTGTATGAAATGGGCATACTAATATTTTGGATTATGTTATACATCTTCTAACTTTTCTAGATGGCAAGCTCGGAGACCTCGAAAAGAGGACATGTCAAGTCCTGTGTAGATTGAGGGATGAAGGAGATGAAGCCAAAGAGGTATCTTCTATAATGAAACTAGTCATTCTTGCCATCTTAAACAAAAAATCATTAAATATTTTTCCTGTCCAAAGCATAATTTTGTGTCTTGTTTTATCTTATCCCATAATGAATTCTTAAATTATGCTTCTATGCAAGGCCCTGAAAGAAGTACTTTCTTCGAATTCCTCAAAGCAGTATGACCCAGACTTTGCTAGTACACGTGAATCTATTATCCAGGTAATAATGTAATATACTTAAGGCAACCATATCATCTTTTCAATTTTCAGGAAAGTCCAAATTTTGTTGCTGCTGATAATGGTTTGGCACTTAATATTTAGTCCTATCCCAGTTTGTGGACTCCAAGTGTATAAACCAAAACTACTTTTCTTTGTGTTGATTTGGATGTGTATGATAGCATATTTAACATTTAACACGTGTTAAATATGTAAATAGCTATTACTATAAATTAGGGATGCATTTACCACAATTTAGGGATTTGATTTATTTGTATGCATTTATGATTGATTCTATTGTTCCCTGATATATGATAAATAGACTGTTTGCACAATGAACATATTGTTGGAGATCCCGCTTTGATTATAGATATGGTGAAATTATAGTATATAAGTGATGCAAACCTTACTTTACAAGCCAATTTTGTGAGATTTAGTTATGTTTAACATGACTTTCAGACATTTTCCTTCTATAATAAAGATTTGGCTGCATGTATTACTAATCTTATGCTTTTAAAATTCAACTAAACAGATATAAACCTTTTGTAAACTTAGAAGCACAATTAAACTTGCACTGCTGTTGTGTGTAGAAGTTCTGATTCATGCAAGAGTCTCGTGAACACGTAGTGAAAAGATTATACTTTTTTCAATAAGGCAACGAAATATTGCAATCTATTTATACTAAATCTATGTGAGTTGGTCATGCATTTATATTATTTTCAGCTGTTAAGCATTCTGGTTTGTCATAGTAGCCAAATTTTCTAAAACTGTTTTATGTCACATTTTCTTAATATATTTAGTTTGCAACAGGTACTTGGCAACTTAACAGCAGTGCACTCATACTTTGATTTATTCTCACGGAAAATCGAGCAAGATGAGATGGTATGTGCAATCATTAATTAAATGCATGTTATCTATATGATTAGTTACGTATCATTGAGTATTTTCTAGGAACTTGAGGAAGCTGAGTTGGAGCTAGACATTATACAGAAGGAGCATGCATTACCAGGAAGAATGGAGGATTCCAAAGAATGGAATCAGATTCCAGGTCTACCCTGTAAGTACATTTTGGTCTAGTACATGTTGATTTTTATAACCAAGTGACACAGAAGTCTTCGTACACTTGGTTTTTGTTGTCTTGTAACTTCTTCACTGTAATAGTCACTGAAAATCCTCCACCGTGCTTCAAATTTGATTTATAAATTTGAACTTTTCAGCCAACAAAAAGGATGTGTCTAGGCTTCAGCAAATCAGAGAGTGCATCCGTTCCCTGTAAGTGATTGTAGTTTTCTCCTTCAACTAGTAGTAAACATCCACTTGGAAAAGAATGCTAATTGTAGAAACCCTGTGGAAAATAGAACCTGATTTACTCACTTTGACTTTCATATTTGAAATGTTGTCTCTTCCATGGCTTTATTTAGAGGGTTTGCATGCTTTTATGTATGAGCTATTCTGTAAATCATCCTGTTGCTGCGTTTTCTTCTTGATGGTTTGATTCAGAGGGTTTGCAAGTCTTTAAGGATGAACCATTTTATGATCAGTTGTAATCATTGGCAGCTTAGTATGGGTTTACTGCCGGTTTTTGGCGTGTGTGTGTTAAATGTTACCTTTTCTTTCACGCTTTCACTTTTATTTTTTTTTTTAAATTTTAACCATTTATGCTGTTGAGGAATGTGACAAAGTGTTTGAAAATTGTGCTTATTATGTTGTTATCAGAGAGAAGTCCAAGCTTAAGGAAGATATTGTAGCCCGTAGGCAAAAGAAACTACTTATGAGACATGCCCGTCAAAAGCATTTGGAAGAAGCAGCTCTACGGGAAGCAGAACTTCTGCAAGAACTTGATAGGTTTTAGCTCTTATTGAGTATCTTGGTGTTTGATATATACTGTTTTTGATATTTTTACTGGAAGCTTTTATAACTATTCAATAGGGAAAGAACGGTTGAAATGGAAAAAGAGCTGGAAAGACAGAGATTGCTAGAAATAGAGCGTGCTAAAACAAAGGAATTGCGTCACAATCTTGATATGGAGAAGGAGAAGCAAACACAGGTAATCCCACACAGGAGTTGTTATTGTGAAATGTGTTGTTTAACTTATAATGCTGATACTGATTTCATACAATTATTTAAACTAAGAAGTTATTTCAAGTATTAGTGTAGTAGTATTAGTGTAGTATTACCATTTACTAGTACTAACTAATCCAGCACATTAAGACTTCTAAACATAGTATTCTAGAGAGACTATTGAAGCTGGCATGTAGTTTCAAACATAACTGAGCCAAGGACCATTTAGTAAACATCTGTCCTGATCAGTCATTAGAATTTAAATGCCGCTACAATTTGTCTGGGCTCAACTACTGAATCACCTGTTCGGTCTCGCAGGAAATCTTAATGTGCTCGGTCCTTCCTTGTAATAATTTCAAGATATATGTAGAGTTGCTTGATTATTCCTGATCCCCATTCACAGTGAGACCCGCATTGCATTAACCCAATTATAAAACGGAATGCATTTCTCTTTTCGTGAGGGTTACTTCCCGACAAATATCACTATAAAATAGAATAATCAAACTTCATTTAGTGTTGCTAGGCATTAGAAACTGACTAGGCTTATCTCACTCCCAAAAGCTGGCTCGAGGGATGAGAACTGTCCAAGTCTAATAAGAAGTATTCTAGCCATATTCTTGAACAAAATGGGATATCTTAACACACATTGAACGTTAGCCATCCCGCAACATTAAGAGTGGATAAGCCATGTATGATACCATATTAGGAACAAGTTGGGCCAAACTCACACTACTAAAGTTAACTCAAGGGACGAGGATTGTCCAAGTTTATGAGAAGCATTCCGGGTCTTCCTAGACAATGTGGAACATCTTAACACTACATTTCACTGACTGTCAGTAGAAATAAGTTAGTTAGTTTGTAAAGCTGTTCAGCTGTCCGTTTGTACAAATGTCATTCTGTTGCAGCTGTTCGCTATTGCTAGCAATAGCTAAATGATGCTTAGTAGTAGTTACATTAGTGAAACGGTGCTAAGCGGTAGCACACAGGTGCTAAATGGTAGCACACAGATTCCTAGCGGTGCAGAGTCTATATTCTTGGTGTACTCCTATTATCATTTGCACTAAGATTTAATAAAATTTCATCAGTTCAGTTTCTCTAAGACTGACAATGCTGAGAACAAAAAACAAAGTTTAGGGACCGCAACTTTAAGCTATATAAAGATTTATTGAATTTGCCCGCAAATGCAGACCCCTCCTAGGCAGCAAATTTAGGTAGTTGCTCTACATGAACTTCCTCAGATTACCATGGGAGGAATTCTAGATACCAAATTAATGAAGAGACCAGTGTTAAATAGCATCCATATAACAATATGTGCTGTTGTGCGATATGTTTGTTAAATCTCTCATAGAGGAACAGTATTCCCTATAGCAATCCTTAAGGATCCTGCTAGTGGATTGTTGAATTCCATTCTGCTTGTCTTTTTCAGTTCTAGGAGGCTGTTATATGATTATATATATGTATATGCATATTTCTTCCTTTCCTTAATCAAAGAAAGTAGCAGAAGTAAAAATTTGCATCATGAGTTGTATATTTTTCTGCACAGGGCTTTTGAAATAATTTTACCTCTTCGTATATATGCAGAGAGAACTTCAGCGCGAAATAGAGCAAGCAGAATCAGGACTTCGACCTTCTCGGCGTGATTTTTCATCCTCCAGTCACAGTAGGTAAGCTGTTATATCAGTTACGCTTATACTCTGTTCTGTGGAACTTCATCCTTGTAATGCTCTGGTTTTAAATTAGTTTCTTCCTCTACTCTGTTGGAAGGAACAGATGGATTTTTGTGCTTTTCCATGGTTTTCTATTTGCTTCATGGAATTTTGTGGGTTTCTTGTTCTGTAGTAACCCTAGGAATAGATTTCATGGAAGAGAAAATTGAGGATCTGGTAGTAAAGGGAGTAAGAGCTGGTAGTGGAAGCGTACAACGTGAAATACCTTCCTCTAGTTCACCAACTATAGTTCTTTCTGGATACAGTAGAGTTTCAGGCCAGCTGTTTACAATCTTACAGTTGTATTTTCAACAGGATGATAGTGTTTGCACATATGAGGAAAATGTGGATGGAAGCAAGGTTTCCATGGGTATCAACAGTTTTGTAGTGATGGTCAGGCTAGTGGATTTGGATGCCGAAGAATTGTTGAAGGGGAACCAAGTTGAGGAAACTTGGAGAATATAGGAAGGTGGTGGCAAGGATGAGCACTTGGCCATAAATCATAAGCTAAAGATTAATTTATATCTCTTAACTGTTTGTTATAAAACCCTTCATGAGCCTTTTCAACTAATAGCTCAAACTTTTGAAAGAGTTGGTGTCATGGTTTTAAAGCCTCAATGTCAAAGTGGTCAAAGAATGTGTGTTGACTTTTTGAGTTAGTTGGTTCACGATCTGTTGGAAATGATCAGATTATAATATATAAGTGATTTTAAGTTAGACTTAAAGTTTCTTTCTAAAATAGTGCTAAAGTCTATCCTAATAAAGTTTGTTAGTTCTATCATGTTACCCCCCTACTAGCTTGCTATCAACCACCCTCAAATATCAATTCCTATGCTTGAGATGTTTAATTCTTAGTGTTGGAGATATCACATCGACTAGAAATATAGTTAAATTATAGTATATAACTGGGTGCAAATGTCACTTTACAGTAAAGTTGAGTTAGACTTAAAGATCTGCTTTATAAAAAAAGTCATTTAAATTTTACTTGTGAGAGTGATAGGATTCAAAATTTGAATGGGAAAGAGAATATGTAAGGTGTTGAAAGTGAGAAAAATAGATGCAAGAGATGTTGAAACCGAAGAGATCATCTAAAATATTCTTAAATAACAAGATAGATATTTCTCATTTTCTGTCAGTCCCCCTCAAGTTGAACCTCACTAAGCTATAAACTTGTTACAATAAATAATTCATTTCCCAACAAATAAATATAAGAACATAAAATTGAGCTCCACTGAAAGCAATCTTTGAAGGCAAGTTGGAGAAAATTGTTAGGAAGATAGTTGGAATGATCATTAGCTTGAGAGAAATTTCTTGGCAAGCAATGAGGTACTACCTTCTCTAAACTACTTTTAGAAGCTTCAAACCTTATTGCAGACAAAATATTTAAACTTGAAACTAAGTTTAACTATTGGAGTAGCCAATTTTTTTGAAAGGTGGTGAGCATATGATGTGTTAATGGAGAAATTGACTGCACCTGTAAGATTTCACCAAAAAAAATTGGCAAGCAAATTAGACTGGCAAACCGGATTAGGACATAACAAAATAGAAGTCATGCTAGAAAGAGTAGACACAATGAAACAGGGGACTAGTTGGAGTTCTATTTTTTAGGGGGAAACTCATTGGTAGAATAGTGACAGAAGAGGTCAGGAAAGATGATGCCATATGAGAGGGAAAGTAACAGATGCAAGAGATGTGATCATATTGGTCTCTAGTCTACCATCATGCCATTGGTGGAGGGGGACTTCTAGCTGCATTTTGGGCCTTTTGGCACAGTGATGGTGGTTTCCTTCCTGTCTCTTTTTTGGTTGTGTTATAAGTTTTGTTTGTCTTTCGAAGAATATCGTCCTCAACTTTGGTTATTTTTCCTTCCTAATGAATTATATTTATTTTCCAGGGGGGAGAGGAAGAATTATCTGTAGAAATGGCTTGTAATTTGACCTGACCTGAAAAAGCCCATGCCATGGTCCAAAAATCATTTTGAAAAGTTTGAGTCCTCTTCTGTTGGTCTCTAGGCTACTATTATATCCTCTTCTTTTTGTTGTGTTTTTCTTAAAATACTTGAGTCATTGTTTGTTTTGAGGTTTGCATTATAAATTGTTTCATATGGTTTTGTGGGTTTCCCATCTTGTTACAGTCGACCGAGGGATAGATTCCGCGAAAGAGAAAATGGAAGATCTGGTAATGAAGGGAGCACTAGAGTTGGTAGTAGTGGAAGCTTACAGCCTGAAATTCCTTCCACCACCTCATCAATTGTACCCTCACCGACTATAGTTCTTTCAGGATCTCGGACATTCACAGGACAACTTCCTACTATTTTGCAGTCGCGTGACCGACAGGATGACACGGGCAGCATGTACGAAGAAAATGTTGACGGAAGCAAGGACTCAGGGGACACCAGCAGCATTGGAGATCCAGAATTAGTATCAGCATTTGAAGGCCCTTCTAGTGGATATGCTTCTCAGAGGCACAGTTCAAGAGGAAGCAAATCAAGGCAAGTTGGAGAACGTAGGGACAGAGACAGCAGACGTGAAGGGAAATGGGAAAGGAAACATTCATAACTACTGAGCATGGAGTTGTGCATTAGATCAGGTCTGTGCGTATATGATATAACAATATATATACATGCGCAAAACCAAACCTTTGGCATGGACATTTGTACAACTTTAATTTGGAGAATCATGTGCAGAACTATGGGCAACATTTGGTTCTGCTACATGGTAAAACAGTGTTGTAGATTAGTATGTATAGCTGAAGTAGATGTTGGTCCATATTTTGGGCAACTGTACCAGTTTCTGTACAACAGTTTGGATGGCTGGCTAATAGATTATTCACATGCCTCTATGCATGATTAAATCTTTTCCCTCTAACCAATTGAAATTTGATTCTGTGACTGTAAATTTACTTTTCGTCTATTGTAATAGATTCCTAGAAATGAAACATTTTAACCATTGTAACTGTTTTGATTGATCATGTTTAATAAAGTAGATATTGGAGTATAATGAGTTCATAGATTTACATCCAGAAGATTCTAAGTTCGGCAATTGCTTTTTACTACCATAATTGTTTCCTGCAGCTCGGCCACGAGTTCCACAGAGAAATTCTCCCCACACTGGCTCAACCAAAACTATAATTTTATTATATTCGAAAACTTATTCCATATATGCATCTAATATTATTTAGTCTGAATTGCTAGAATTATGATCAAAACGAAAACAAAAAATTCCTTTTGTTCGGATATTAAAAATTGACAAGTTTGAGACTTCTAAATCATGGTTTAGAAAAGAAAAGAAAAATGAAGATGCAAGTTTTGAAATTAGATGGTGTATTTCACGACATTTTCATTTGCGTGAGTTTCGTAAATTAAAAACACAATTTTCTTGTTTTACATGGAGAGAAATGAGTTAACGTCAACTTATAGATCAACATATATAATATATAGAAGATATATATAATATATTATATAAATTTTCACGTATATCTTTTCAATTTTAGTTTCTTTCCGCATTCTCTTATTTGTCAGCAAATACAATCAGTGTTAAAATAATCGAAAGTTTATAAATTATATGAAGCTCTGAAAACATGAAAAGTATGTTTAAGAACATAAAATGAGTTCTCTAGTATTGAAGATAATCTCGGGATAATGGTAAAGCTTTTGGGTTTTTGTTTTTGTTTTTCTAAATTTCTAAGTGTGATATAGGATTTTCTTCATTTTAATAGTAAAACTCAATTTGGATTTTTAACTAACTTTTAACGAGTTTAATGTGGATCTCACATTTTTATAGTTTTACTTAAAATTATTTGTAATGTAAACTGAGATAATTATTCACGTAAAATTTAACTGTAAACAAAAACAACTTAAAAAAATTAATTACATTATAATATAAATGATATTTACTTGTCATTAAAAGTTAATTTGAAAATAAAAATGTCACATTTGATAAATCAATTTTTCTTATTCTGGTATTTAAAATGTTTCCAAACATGCTCCATTTGATCTGTTCCAAGTCATCAATGAGTTGTCAGTTTTTGATATACGAGTATGAAATAATCCTACAAACTATGATGATCATCAATTACACCATTTATAGTATTTCACATGTCCAAATTTTACTTATTTCCATCAAAATTAATACACACACAGAGATAATATATATATATATATATATATATATATATATATATATATATATATTTTGTACAACACTAGCAAAATATTTAAATTTGTTATGTGTAACTTTATAAGTTGAGTCAATTATTGGAAAATAACACAATAATGTTCTATTATGAATGTTTGTGGATAAAATGCTATGTTAACCTTAAAATGCTTGTTGAAAGTTTTGCCTGAAACTTTTGTTAATCATAGATTTATTCTCTTTGCATGGTAAATTTTTTTACATGTTTTCTGTTTGTTTAGACAAAATTAGTCCTGCACCCAATTATTCATCTTGAAATAAATTTGCTTTTACAAGTCAAACCAAATATTGTTTTTTCTTCTTTCATCTGCATACTTTCTTTACACATTCTTATAATATAAAAATATCAATATGTCCATAATATATTATAGATATATCTTAAATTATTTAATCTAAAACATTGAAATTATGTATAAAAAACAATACTTTAGTTTGTGGAGTAAAAAAAACTACGTAGTCTAAAACAAAATTATAAAATCCAAAATATAATTCTAAATTTGTAATTTCGTACCAGACGTAATTCTAAATAACATAATTTGGATATAATTTTAAATTATATAATACAATATAGTAATTTTATATTATATATTCTGAATAATTTCAGATTGTAAAATATAAAATTTCCTTGAATAATATATTCTAAGTATAGTTTTAAATTTTTATATTATGGAGTGAGAATAAATTATGAAGGTGCGTGAACAAACTCCAATGTATATGGTTTTAAATTGTTGTTACAGTTTTATGCCAATCTTTGACATTGCATGAAGATGTTGCTATAATGTATTTGCTATCATGATGCACTTGTATCAAGTAAAAATACTTGTTTTGATATATATATTAACATTGATATTATACATATTGTAAATTTTGTATAATTGTGAACTTAAATTAAATTATATTTATAACATTAAAACTATGTATTTATAGTGAACACATTATATATAATAAACTAAATAACAGTAATAAAAAAACAAAATAAAACGTAGCATATAATTATCGATATTAATTCTATTAATTTATGTTTTACGAAACTTGTAATTTATTATGATTATGAAATTTGAACTTAAGTTTATTAATTGTGATTTAGAAGTTTTTGTAGTGTGTTACATTTTGTGCATGTATTATATATAAACATTTTAAGCACAAAGTTAGGATCTTACTCTTTGATGTATTTCTTAAAATCCCAATTTTAACAATTTTGATTAAAAAATTTAAATATAAATTTAAAAATAATCAAATACAGGTTATCAGAAAATAATATTGTAAACACAATTTTTTATCATAATCAATATTTTGACATGTCGAATATAAGATGGAACAAAAGGAGCTATGTTGACATGTGCATTTCCTTTAGTTTTGAGTTTAATAATAATAACTTACTTATATCAACAAAAACTTTTAATCATTTAAAGTATATTCTTTTAACTTGATGTGTAAAATTAAGCTCTTCTCTATAAAAATTCAAAGTAATAAAAAAAACTTAAATATGTATCTAAGAATTGTAATAAAAAAATTAAATATATATCCTAAGAATTAAAACATAAAATCTGTTCAGAAACTTCATTGGATATGGACAAAATATAAATGTAGATATCACGTAATTTAGAAAGCATACTTTAAGATTTCCAAAGAGAAATGGACATTTAAATTATTAAATTATCTTTACTTTCGACTCTAAGTAATTTCTACGCAATGTGAGACTATTAGAAATATTAAAACACTATATACCATTTACAGGGTCTACCTTGAACCCAAATCACATTGAAGCAAAGAAAGATATATGAAATTTTGACATGAACAGCTATGAAAAACAGAACCCTTTTCAGAATGAGGTCAACTCTAGAAAAGTTCATTACCTTGACATTGTTTTGTGCACCTTAATTGTACAAGGCCGCATTGTGTCATGTAGCCACAGCCATCACAATGCTAATAATATGTTGAAGAATTCACAAGAGAGCAATGCATGGCACTAACTTAAGCTGTACATTTTTCTAAGCATTGCAGAAAAACAAAGGCAGAACATTCACATTTATGTTATGATGGTTCTTACACATACATTTTGCCTTTGTTCTTCACATAGAATGCCAGAACCCTCTCCTCACCTTCCTCCTGAAAGGTTTACACGCCAGGATACTGAGGTCCACAGCTGCTGCAAGCGCCATGAAGATGGCGGCGTCCTCCACGCATGTCACGTGTCGCATCGCGAGTTGGACAAGTGGTTTACTCTGCTTCCCTTCACCTTGAATCCTGCAACTCATGACAAAACCTCCAACCAATGGACTCAGTGCACCAAAGTCTCCACTACTTTGTGGACTTGGTATTGGACTTGCTGCTGTAGTTGCAGTTCTCAGATGTTTCTCAGTGTCTATGAAAAACTCTCCACCCTTTTCAGCATTTATGTGGATTTCAGACATGAGAAATTCACCCCCCTCTTGAGCTTCACATAGCAGATGGAACTTGCAGCAAACAGTGTCTCTGATGCCGCGCTCGCGCCACGCTTCGAGCTTTCCCCACGGATGCCAGCTCTCGGATCTACCGGTGTCGGGACGAACAATCAACCAAGACCCCGGGTTGGATCTGGCAACCCAATCACAACCTGAAGATGGAACAAAGGGAGTTGTTATGAAGGCTGCAGCAACAGCTGAGCCAGAGAGATCATGTATGGTCACCTTCCACCCCTTTCTTTCTCTCCTCTCTGTCTCTAAGTTAGTAATCTCGGTTGTCGAGCCGGACCAGTATGCACTCAAAGGGTCAATCTGGGAAACCCTGTCATTCCATAACTATCAAAAGTTTTATTAACAACAAATGTTTAGATGACTCGTTGCACATCTTAAGATATCAGGTCCAACTGATGGAAACAATAACGAAAACACACTACCAATTTTCTATTTCAAATACTGATTTGAGGCAGTGTTTTAATTCCTTGGTCCAAAACTCAGGATTCAAGTTCTTATGAAGATAAGGCTTATATAATTTAAGCTTCCATTCCAGAATAAGACTAGTTAACTACATAAGTGGTAAAAGTGTTTTGTCCGTGCTTAAGGGTGCAAAGAGAAGTATATGTAACGGATTTGACTCCTCTAATTCACTTTAGAGGACAAAGTAACACAAATCTCAGTCATTGATGAAGAAATCAATGGTTGATATTTTGACTCATCCATGATCTCACAATGATTGAAGAAAAACTTTGTAAAACGTGATATTGATTACAATTTTAAAACTCAATTGCATGCTATTTGAGAACAACAAAATCATGACTTGTAAAGATTTCTCATAAGGGTCAGCATGATTGGAAGTAGAATAGAATGCAAATTTCATATCACCTGTCCTTAGTAAACTTGCAACTGAAGATTGGCTGCTTGATAGATCCTTGCAGTTGAACTATCTGAGGACTCAGTGTTGTGATATCTTCAAACTGGAATACGTATCTAGGGTCAGGGTCTAGTTTCACTTTTAAATGAAGCTCTGCACCCGGCTTTCCATTCTCCTGTTTGTTCTTGCCAATACCTATCCAACCATTGAAAAGAATCAATGGCTTTCCTTCACCCCACTCGGGGCCGACATGCATTCTAAAGATCCCTATTTGCTGCCTTTTGATGCCAACTCCACAATGGGATGCCTTCCTCCCCGAAAACACGGCAATCTCCAAACAACCATGAGTGTTGGAGAAGCATCCAGGAGCTAACAATGCTTTTAAATCAGATTCCTCAAGGTAAAAGCTAGAGGCAATGTTCTGAGCGTCAGGAGTAACTTCCGCAGATGATATCACAGGGACTGAAGACGTTTGAACAGGAAAACCTCGAAGCCGAATCTCACAAACACAAGGTAATGAGAGTGTTTGAATTCCAGATTTTCCAGTGTGCAGTTCAATTCCAGTGCATCGCAACCCCAGAGAACCTATTGACAACCTGATGAAGGCCTGAGGATCCATATTTGTCACAACTGCAGCCTCATTATTGCTTTTAAAGCACTATTTCACAAAATTCAGATACCCTGGGAAACATGTGACAGAAACAAGGATTAGGTAGTAAAGACAAAGTTAAGCATGCATTTGTTTGATTAGTATTAAAAAGTTTATCACATAGTACAAATTTATGTCCTTATAACAAGCCATAGCCAAGAAAAAAAGAAATATAGCACAATGAAGAAAATATGATGGTATGTAAAGATTTACTGTGTTGTGCAATTTCCACAAGACTATATGTTGATATCAAAACGAAGACACTCTACTTGGATCTAGAGATTTCATTTAATGATAGCTTAGGTGCTATGAGAACATACATAAGAATAAAACCAGTTTTTAAGTTTATTAACTTCTTCATGGTTTGCATTCAAATAAAGCTCTATAAGAAAACAAGAACTTTTTTTTTATTGAACTTACTAGTTGAAGTCATAAAAAATCATCGGTTAATGCCAAATGTAAACCAGCATGTACAAATCAAGTAGTTAAATTGCCAGAACAAAGTCAACAAACGCCTTATACAGTGATTATAATAATGTAGCAATTAAGAAAAGGATATCATCCATGCCTTACAGGTATAGCAAAAGAATTAGAACAAAACCTATTTACAAAAGTGCACCCATATTGGTTTAAGTCAAAATGAACTGTTGCATTGATGAACTAAATTGGAAAAGGGCAGCAACATATATTGCTAAAACATTTCTTCATTATATCAAAGTCAAACCAAATAACAGATTGCCACAGGACTATTACACAATATAGATGTCAATCTCAATCACTCAGCAAATAAGTTGTTAAGCCAATAAATGAAAAACTTATCATGAGTATGTGACTATTTTTCCAAGTGAATACCTTTCAGAAACTATACTTCAACTTAACCGTTTTATGTTTAAGTACAAACCTTACTTGTATTAGCAATGCTTGATTTGAAATTTTCTACTCGTGATGAAGGTGCCCATGTTTACTTTTCTGGTTATTCACTTTATCATTTTTTCCTACAAAAGAAGGAGGCTATCTTTTCTTAAAAAATTACATTCAACAGTTTCATGCCTTAGAAGTATACAAACCTCAAGAAAACAACTTTTTCTCGGTCGAGACACTAAAACAAACTCTACTAAAAGAGTAGGTTGTTATATAGCACATGAATGGCTTTGTATCTCCAAGACTTACAGGTCTGAAACATGGAAAAAAAAAATATATATATATATATAAAGCATGCACTGTCTTGTTTGAAATTTAATTTAATTACAGAAAACAAGGGTGACAAGGTTGAAATTCTTAACTTGCATAGTATGTACAATACAAAGGTGAAAGCCAAGAGGCTGTATACCATACACAAAAAATTGAAGTGCAAGGAACTTAATAGTGTAAAAAAAAGAAAAGATAAGAAAGTTCAGCAGCACAAAAGAGAAGATCCAAATGCCATCAAAGACTAAAGACATTGAATGGCAGCAAAAGTTTAGTGTGTTCTTCAATACGTAGCTCATACATTAGAGTCTTCTGCAGGAGAAACAAATCCAAAGTTTTCAAAGAAGATATTTTTGTTTCGTGCCAAAAGTGCTGTGGAAAATGATATCATTTCAAAACATTTATTCAAATGACAGTTAAAGTGATTGCTATGAAAGGAACAAAAGTAGTATTTATTAGCTTTGCATTTCAATTCTTAAAACAGCATGAAATTACTGTACCAAGTATACCATTCTCTAACAAGGGAAGGTTCATTTCTTAGCAAAAGAAGATGGAATATAAGTTGGCTTTTCAAGGGGGCTAAATTCTGATCATACACCAAGCAATCTCTTTAGGTCACCAATCAGATAAATTTTCTTTTTTCTTTCACTTTAAGCAAAGATATAGATCAAACCAAATCATGAGTAAGACAAATTAGGTAGAAGAAAGGAAATTAACAGAATCAAAAAACTGATCAGGTTAGCTCAATCAAACTCATCTGGAAGTTAAGAGCCAACCCTCATCTTTGACCAAAGCCCCAACAATCACATGTTAATATGCCAATCTTTTTCAAGTAGCAGAACAAAATCACAAAAGTCAATTAGACCTACCAAGTCCTATCTATCTATTATGAATAATATTAAAATATCAGTGACACTCATTCCCCCAACATCTCTCTCTTCAATCTAAGATAGCTTGCATTTCCAGGAACCAAAAGCACTTTCCAATTAAGAGACTTCTTAAGTGGAGTCAGAAGTTAGCAGTATAAGTATATAACCAACCTCACAAACTCAAACACCCCATAGATCAAAGGAATTGAGCTGACAGAACTGAATAAACCAATTACCACAAACTCAAGCACATGAGAAATTTTTGCAATGAACTTAAAACTGTTACAGAAGCAGTCAATTGTGATGATGTGAAAACCTCACAACAACGCCCTCATCAAAGTCCAAATTTGCAATACACAAAAGCAACAGTGGAGCTCAAGAACAAGAAACAGAACAGAACAAAAAGTCAAAGTCATTACACAGATAAAAAACCAACTTGAGCTCACCTAGTTCACACATAATGCACCAAACTCCCTCAACCTTTCACACAAAGAACTAAACCTTAAAAAACACACTGGCTCAGCTTTACATGCATAACAAGAAATCCCAGAAGGCAAAAAAGGTAAAGTAAAACAAAATAAAACAAACCAAAAAAAAACCAGAAAGAAAAAAACGTTTTTTAACATGACACGCACAAAACCCAGCTGAAAAATCTCACCTTTTGCCCCCTCCAAATCCCAAAACTTGAAAAGGGCCGTTCCTAAGAGAAGGGTGTTGAACAAAGAAAGGAAGAAAAGAGGAAAAAGGGGGAAGAAGGCATAAATTATGAAGCAGAAGATGATTGTGCACAGATCACGAGGGTAATCTCCCAAAATTCAATGAACAATCTCTGCATTTTCTGTGGCATGCTTTTGTGTTTTTGGTTATGAGAGAGAGAGAGAGGAAAAAGAAGAGAAAGATTGAATATAATAATATAATTATTAGTTTAATAATTCCTAAATTATGATCTCTACACCATTTCTCACGAAACAGACGGAGAAAGTAAAGGAATCACATTTGTTTTTTCTTTCTTTTTATGACATTCCAATGTACATGATTATGGAATTTTGACAAAAGAATTTAAGGTTTAGTTCTTTTTTTAAATAACACTCCAATGTCTAATTGTACTCTTAATATAATTTTTATTCACATTTATTTTCTCTTAAAATCATTTCTTATTTTATGTGTTTCATAAACTCACAATAATTTAAACATTTTTATACAAAGAAAAATTGATAGAATTATTTCATTGTAATGGTTATAAATCAATTAAATCCAAGATAACTAATTATTAGATAACTCAAAAAATACAATGAAGTCATAAATTAGTATTCTTAAATTTTAAACTTTTTTAAAAAAAGAGATAAAGTGATTATTTCTTACAATAAGCAGGGAACATTTTGTAAATAAATTTCTCCATTTATATTTTTAATAAAAGTAGGATGAAAATATGATTACTTAAAATGACGTGTAGAATTAATCTTTTTTGTAAGCTTTAGCCTTTAAACTTTTTAGCTTTTATATTTGTCTCCTACTTCATTTGTGATTCAAATTAATCTTTTAAACTATCAAATTAGTATATCATTTATTAAGATAATTAGGGTTTTTTTTTTTACAAGTAAAGGCCATAATGTAAAAATATGTTATTGTGTGAACTTTATAATGTGTTTGCAAACACTTCTTTTAATTAAAAGCTTTATTTATAAATTACAAACATTTTCTCACAATTTCTCAACTCCTTAATTTTTTTTCTACTCTACAAAAAGATAATAAATAACTTCCCAAATTTTAATAAAGGAGCTTTTCTATCTGAAAAAAAAAAATCTTATACCTAAATTTGATGCTTCTTGAATTATAGCCTGTCTCTATTAATTAATTAATTTAAGAAATTTTTCTTGCCAAACCAATATTATAGCATTTTAGACTTAAAAATTAAAAACATAACAGCTGTCTTTGGAATAAGATAAAAACTTTGAATATATTAAAAAGAATAGTTCAACAACCAGAAGCTTGTATATGAAGTATGAACAGGAATAACTGGGAACTTGGATTTTTGAAAGACTCTGACATTATATTTAGAAGATTGAGTCACAATAATAAATATAAAACATTATCTTATATAACTATGTAGAACAATTTGCTAAAACATGTTCCAACAAAATTTCTCTGTATAAACAAATATTAAAATATATATATATATATATATATATATATATATATATATAATTTATTCATAGATTAAATAAATTATAAATTGTTTTGAAAAGTAAATTTTAAGTTTAATTTAATTTTACAAAACTAATTTATAAATTAATATTTATATTCTAATTATATTTTATTTTTTATTTAAAAGTTTATAAATAAATTGAATAACCTAGTCGTGAATACAGCTGTAATGGAAAGAGAGTATAAGAAATGAAGATAGGAATCGCTATCAGATGCATGTGCCTCACTTCATCTCTGTAATCATCTTTTTCTCAATATTTTTTAATTCATTTTTAAGTATATCACACCAAAGCTCATTTTGTTTTATTAAAAAAATATAAATTGCAATGTTCAATATACTATTTATTTATGTGTATCTATTGTTTATAACAGTTAACAATGTCATTTTTTAATACATATTGGAACTGTTGTAGATTAATATTTGTGGTTTGTGTGAAATTAATATGAAAATAATATTGTTTTTAGTATTTTGGAGATTTTAAAATGATGAAAGTAAACTTTTAGAATTCAAATGTAACGTCTCGTTTGACTTTGCTTGCACTGAAATGATGGCCTTTTAATAAATTTATTTTTGAGGATAAAATAACTTTTTATTCTTCTAAAATTATCAAATATTCTATTTTAGTTTTTAAAAATTTATTTAAACTACTTCTTTTGTCAAAAATATACATTTAAAACTTCAAAAATTTGAAAGAGATTAAGATATATTTTTCTGTTTTAAAATACAATTATGACTCAATATATACCCCACGATATACAAGAAATTCACTAGAAAGCATATACAAACAGAATAAAAAGAAAAGGGATAAGTTCTAAAATTTGATTTCAAAAAGTGATTTTAGATTAATAAATATAGTTATGACTCGTTTCCAAATTATTTTTATCACAGATTTTCTTTAAAATATGTTAAAACTAACAATAAACCATTGATAGAAGTTATATTGTTTCTCATTTTTAGTTTAATTTTAAAATATAACACTATCATAAAATAATTTTTCTTAATTTTTTAATTAAGTATCTCACAAAATGTTTTATAAAAAAGTACAAATTTAATTTCCTAAATTAAAATGATTTTTTACCCAAAAAAAGTAGTATTACTTTTACTAAAGTGTTTAATGTGATTAAAAAAATAAAATTTTAATAAAATTAACAGTCTGTATTTCCAAAAAAAACTCATACAAATTTTTGAGAAATATTTTTGAAATTGTTTACTACTAATGTTGCATGAGAAGATGATGCACTTCAACAACAATGGCGTTGATTTGTAGCACAATAATATCCTTTCACATTTTTCAAAGCAATCCAATTATTTTCCTGCACGATGTTATTTCTGCCATAAATAAACAATAATAAGATAAAGAAGCAAATTATTTATCTCTTAACACACAAAGTAATTTCTGAAAATAAAATTTAATTTGCCATGTTTAATAGTTAATTAATCAAAATCTTGAAGTGGTTTCTTCTGGTTCTCCACTCTTTGAAAATGTGTACAATTTGACTGCCAATAAAATATGGTTTTGGTAGGTATAAACTTGAATGAAAGAGAGTTTGGTTTTGACTTCTATTAATGACCATTGAAAAAATCTTTTGAAATCTAAATTGCAAGTTGTTTAAATGAATTTTAATTTCCCACAAAGAATATAGTGTTGTTTTGAAATTTTGTTGTCAAAATAAGTGCATAATCATAGTCTTATTGTATAATGTAATACTTAGATAATACTTTTTTATTCAAAAATAAAATAAAGATTAGTTAATAGTAATACTCTTAACCTCATGGGATTAGCCAATTGGGTTAGTTTTAAGTTGGATTATTTTTTGAAAGAAAATTATCATTGTCCCATTATTCAAGCAATTTTTCTAAATTTAAATGCCATGTACAATTCATGGACCAAATCACAATAATTATCTATGTACCATTGTGCCATAAAAAATTGGGAAAAAAAATTAATATTTTACGTAAGAAAGCTATGTTTCAATTCAAACCATGCCTTTAACACAAACATGGTCCAAAGAAGCAACGAACATGACATTATATGTATAATTTGTGTACCAAACAAAAATTTGTTATGTATAATTGTGTCATTAAATTTTGAAAGAAAAAACAAAACATTTTAGGTCAGGAACTAATGTCTTTAACACAAGTACCATTGGGTCAAGGATATTTTATTTTCATAATTTATTTTCAAACCTCTCATTGTAATAGAATGATAAAAATAACTTTTAAAAAAAAATACAACATCCTTAAGAAAGTATTAAAGACTTTTAAATTACATGCTTTAGAAATATTATAAGAGATATATTTCAAAACTTATAATTTATAATTAACTTTTTAATTATTTTAAATTACTCATTCTAAAAAGATTTATTATTACATAATGACATGTCTATAGTAGTTAAAATGGAATTTGTTCCAGAAACATAAAATTAAAAGCTTCCAAGATATTTTATCTTGAAAGCTTTTTAAAATGCTAGAATGTTTTTTAAGAAATCTTTATTTTATTTTCAGGTTAACCAGATAACTTATGGACCAATTAACCAATTTTTGTGAAGTTGATTTTGATGAGAAACATTTGTAAAGCTAGTCTTGATAAATAAATAAAAAACATTTTACCTGTATTTTCTAATTTAGCTTATTAAAGAAATTGTATCTTGATGATAATAATTTGGTTAGTTAAATATTAAGGAATTTGATATTTTTGTCTCATTTTTTGGTTGACTATATATTGAATAAAAATATTTCTTGTGATGTCAATTTACAAAATAAAAAAAAAGTAAATTCTAAAAGGTTTTTAATTTTATGTTTTCTAAATGAAGATTTCACTATATATTTTTAATTGTGTCGAAATGTTACCATGTAATCATAAATCTGATAAGGGGTGTTCCAGAATTATAAAATAAAAAAGAATATACAAGAAAAACTAGTTAGAATTGTGTCTTAGAAAATATTTTAATTGTAAAAAATACGTGAACAAATAATTTATAACTTGATATCTTATAAATAATTAAAAATAAAAGATAATTAAATGTTTACAAACATTTAAAACACAACTCCAGGTTAGTTGTCAAAATTAAAGGAAGATACAAAAAAACATTAGTTGTCAAAATTAAATAAAGATAACAATAAAGTTTATATTGATTTAGTTGAGAATCTTCTGTAAGTTTTACAACATAAGTATTCGTTAACACAATACAAGTTTAGGTTCCTGTGTTTGAAATAAAATTTACTAATTAAGTTAGAATCTACACCAATGAGACTTTCTACAGTAGACAAAATGTTTGTAAATAGATGTTTAAAGAAAAATATAACTTGTTGCTTTTAGTGTTATATTCCATTTTCTCTTACTTCATCTTTTTAATGTTTTTATTCTTCTTCACTTATATGTAATGCATTCAAAAAACTATTTGTTGTGATTATTGTGTTATTTTCTTCCTTTTTTAAAAGTCATCATTTGACCAAAATAATGTTTCAGTACATTTAATACTTTCTTTATAGAATATTAAATGTCATTCATCAAATAAATTGTCTTCTTTTTTTTATTGTTGTCACGTTTTCATATAAAAAAATGATACATTGCAGGATGAGCAAATACAATAATCAAGAGAGTGTGTACCTTTTTAAAAAACTTTATTAGATGAGAATTCAAATTTGAGTGTGAAGAATTATGAGATCCTCTTAGAAACATTTTTTTATAAAAGGAATTAATATATACAAAATATTTACTTATCCCTAAAACAGTAATAAATTAAGCTTATATCAAATTATATTGGTATATATTCACATGTATATAGTTTTTGTAATATTACAAAAAAAAGTTAAATTATCGACAGAGTTTTATCTATCAGTAAAATATTATTATAGACTATTTTATTAAAAAATATCATTTATTACTAAATTTATTGACAGATTTACTGACGGATTTATATTAAAGTTATTGATAATTACCAATAGATTTAGAAATTCGTCAGTAATTATCGACGGACTCAGAAATTCGTCGATAAATTTATATACAATCAATTTAACGATAGATTTTGAATATTTCTAATAAATTTATTTCGTCAATAATTTTTATTTTTTTAAATGTAAGCTTTGGAACTCATCGTATGCATTTTTTTTGTCTCAAAGATAAATGCTGAAACTTATATGTATATAAATGAAATCAAAATCAATGAAATTATAAGAGTGGAGACATTGTTCTATTTTAACACAAATTAGTAATTATTTTGCAATAATTAAAATTAAGGGTTTGTTAAATTTTGAACTAACAAAAATAAATAATCCAAAATAGATAAAAATTAATTTTTAATTCCACATTCAATAATTTTCGTTTCTTTTTTTTCATTTTTTAAAATATATAATTCAATAGTTTTTTTAATACATCTCATATTATTTTTTAGAAAATAGACAGATTTAAAAGTCATTTTTTGCCATTCACTTTAGTGAAAGGCGTGAGAAAAAATTATGAAAATGCAATAACCAATTGAAAAATTAAAATCAAAGCATAATCTATTGTTGAAGTCTACTTCATTTGGTACTTTAGACACCGTACATCATAATATTGTTGTACTCAATATTGTAGTACAATTTTTACCTTAGTACTTTTGGCAAATTACTCTCTACATTTTATCTTTGGCCATAAGTAAAATTTTATAACTACACCACTTATTAAAGAGGAGTTAAGCATATGTAAGTTTGTTTGGAAACTTATGGCAAATGTGTCTTTTTTTTTAACCAAAATGGTTTCCTGTATATTTTTAGGTTTTCCACCTTGATATAAGATAAGTTTTGTGGTAAAATATAAATATTGAGGTCTTGCATCAAAGTGGAACAACTTATTTTATTTTAAAGAATTCATGAATATGAGTTTTCATTCAAAATTATTGGGTTGACGACGTGATCACGAATAAATTGTTATTTCTTTACTAAATCGTTATTTAAGTAATCACTTGTATTTTTGTATTTTTTTTATTTATATTTTATGAACTAATTATAAATATATAAACTATAATTATTTATGAATTCACAAAAAAATGTATAATTTTTGTTTTTAATTATATATTTTTTAAATAATGTTTATGTATTGTTTAATATGTGATTGGTAATGGGGTGTTTTTAACTTAAACTTGTTAGATTTAGTTTTTGTTCTTGAAATTTAAAAGAGCACGACAAAATTGAAAATAATTATGTAAATACTTCAAATTAAATATAAAATACCCAAAAATAAGATTATTAAGGAAATAATACATTCAAAATATTTATGAGAGTTCTCAAATACAAGTCAAATTTATATATGAGAGTTGTGAAATATAAGTCAAAAGGGATAATTCAATTCTATTTTAAAACTTTTTGTAGATTTATACATTTATTGTTTAATGATACACAGGTGATAATTTGTGAAGATATATTTGTTATTCTTTATTCTCACATTAGTGTATGAAGAAAACACATTTCGATTTGCAATAGATGTGTCTCGTCTACTAACATTGGTTATAATGTTCACTTGCGAAACAACCATGACAATTATATCTTTCCCTTTGGTTATATTTGTTATAGGAAGATTGATGTTCTCGACTCTATGCATGCATTGAGGTGCATGATGACTTGGCCTTGTATAGACAAAACAAGTTTCCTTCTTCTTGAAAGTGAGATTAGATTCATTGGGACATAAAATTTTTAATCTGTTTTTTTTTTAATCACTTTTTTTTCTCGTATCTTTTTGAGTTGGTTTGTCTTTTACAGTATTTGAGTTAATGAACAATGTCTTAGCCCTTACATCAGTATATTCCTTCTTGTTTGTATATTTGATTGAGATATGAGTGATCATATCTAATAGCAACATTTGTTTGTGTTTGTGCTTTAGTTATTATTTTCAATTAATAGTTTCGAAACGAAATCATCAAGTAGGGGTATGTTTTGTGCTTTAATATCTTCAAATAGCTTGTGATATTTGTTGATTTGTATATTGATGTCCTTATCTTTGACTATCTCCCATCATAGTGGTTTTCGATAACAAACCTTGTCTAACGTCATCTTTGACAATGTATTTGAGAATAAAAGAGTCTCAAATATCTTTGACTTGCAATACTCATTGAACAAATAATTAGATAATGCATTAAGCAAGGTGTGATGACATATATTATTTGCATGGGTCCAATCTTTGATGTGTTTTGCAAGAGTGTTGGATTTAGGTTTGGAAGTCATAAGAGTGACAACAACTCTATACATGCCTAACAGAGACAGGATTTCTTATTAGCATCAAAAGTTTTGCCAATGAAAACTTCAATCTTCTAAACATTTAGGAATGGTTTTCGTAAAGTTGGTATGTGCTAGAGGAACACTGTTTAAGTTCTCTAGTGTAGAATTGGTGTCGATGTCCATGTTGTCAACCACAAATCTTTAAGATTGTTATAACCTCCGATGGAGAACACGAACAATAATGGTTTCCCGAGACATGGATGAATATTGTCCTTAAGAATTTATCTATGATGTATTGGACAAGCCTCCCATGATACAATAGGAACTTATCAAGTGATATTGATGATCACAAAAATAGTAAGCAAATTCATAAGAGCGAAAAAACTATGATAAGAGAAGGTAAGAGAAGAGAGAATAGTGAATGAATATATGTTTTGAAAGTAAAAAAAATATACCTATTTATAAAAAATACATACTTAACCTACATTATCAGAAGCTTTGATGATCCAGTTAGATTACCATTGATATGCATAGAAATGGAAAATGATTCAATTAAGGGAGTAAATATTATAAAATAAAGAAAGAAAACGTTTGTAAAACTTGAAAGCCAAGGATTCCATAAATGGAGGCTCTAGCATTCACAATGCCAAAATATAAAATTCCGAATAAAGTTCAGGGTTTATATTAATAAAAAACAAAATATAAAATATAAAACATCCAATTAAAGGATTTATATTAATCAATGACAAAATAAAAAAAAATTAAAAACTGTAAAAGGAACCTAAAATTTCTTTGTGCCAATTAGCAAATTTGAACTTAATCATATATAAGAGGTCCAAATAAAGTTAACACATTTATTCACATAAACCTACTTCTTTATTATATACTTTTAAGGTGTGATGAATACTTGACATATAAACTTTTAAAAAATATGTGATCTAAACAATTTGAGTCTTTCTTAACTTTTATAATGCTAACTTATTCGTAGCAATACATTTAAAATTAATTCTAGAATATCATATACTCAAAACTTATTTTTAGATTTTTCCACTGTAAAACAACATAAAGTACGAAAGTAAACACAAAAATTATAAAACAGACAAGAAAAAAAAAATTATTTTGCTTCAAAATTTTATAATTTCTAAAAACATTATGGGTATTACCCTTTTAACATAATTTATTTTATATCTAATTTGGCATTACTAGGAATCAAATCATTAATTACTTATCTTATGTCCTTATTTTTCTTTTTCTTGTAAACATGTTATTAGTTTGAACTATCACAAAATTTTTTATGGGAATTTGATTGCTCACTTTTAGTTGAATTTTTTTCTCTCAAACCTTGTTTTATCTGGTCAGTTTAATTGAACATAATTTTAAAAATTTAAAATAAAACCTCTCAAACATTAGTTAAAAAAATCAAACTAAAATAAAAACAAAAAAATAGGTTAGTATTTCCAACTTTAAGAGAATAAGATACTTTTTAAACTTCTTTTTGCTATTATTATTAGCCCCTTCAGTTTTAAAACATTTAGTATTTTTCATCTCACTACGGTGTAACTGTTTCAAAAATTAAAACGAGTTCTGCATATGTAGCATTTTTATATGGGTCTAAAATAGGCCCTATAAGTGTTTTTTTTACAACAAATAGGTCCAATAAGTTAAAATATAAAATATATATCTTTTGGAAAGTTTGATTTTGTAAGGATTATTTTAGTTAACAAAGCATTATTTTTTCCACATTATTAACTACATGATTTACAAATATTAATTTAAAAATAAAATTATAAATACATAGTTCAGTCAAGAGCTTAGTTCTGCTTTACAATTACCGTAACTTTTTTATATTAATTAAATAGCAATAATCCTTTTATTTTACTTTTTAAATTTCCATGTAAAAGAACATAAAAAGAAACCAAACACAAGAATCATAAAAGATATAAGAAAAAAAAAAAAGACATTTCTTTTTCAAAATATTATAGTTTCCTGCAACTGCAAAACATAAGCCATATCTGCGAACCACAACACTGTACGAGAAAGAATGGACGAGGATTAGCGATTTGTGACTGCAGTGTCTTCCAAATAATCATCAAATTCTCAAAATTTTCTTCTTTTCAGATCAAAAAGTTAATTTTTTTAACAAATTTGTTCTGGGTTTTGTTGTGGGTATTTGAAACCGAACCCAAGATGAATCTTTTACTCCCTCAACACCACCACCTTTCATTTTCCCAATGCCCCTTTTTCCACAACCCCATCAAAACCCTCCAATTTCTTCCCAATCGTTCGGCACGTGCGAGCACCGTAATCCGCATGGGTGGGGGTCCCCGCACGTACCCGGGTGGCGTGTCGAAGTGGGTGTGGAAGCGGATGCAGGCGAAGAAGGCGAAGCAGCTGCTGAAGGCGCGGCTGAGCCGGGAGCGGCAGATATATGAGATGCGGAAGCGGGCGGAGCTGAAGGCGGCGGTGTCGGAGCTGGAGCGGCCGTGGGAGGTGGTGGACAAAGCGGTGGTGGCTCCCAATCTGTTCTCTGTGGGAGCTGATGAGCAGGTGAAGGTTCTTGCCGACAGGTTTCAGAAGCCTGGTGGGTTTGACATGTGGAGTGAGAGGGATGGGCCTGTGTTGTTTGAGACCCCTGATGAGTTGCCATCTGCGAGGTTTTTCCCCAAAGGGGTGGTGCACAGTGTGAAGCCTTATAGAAGGGTTGATGGGTATGGGCTGGTGAAGGGGAATGCTTTTGATGATAAGTTGAGTGAGGAGGGAAATGGGGGGAAGGAGATTGAGTTTGGTGGAAAGTTGAGTGAAAAGGGGAATGGGGGGAAGAGATTTGAGTTTGGTGAAGGTTTAAGTGAAGTGGGAAATGGAAGGAAAGGAGTTGTGTATGATGGGGATTTGAGTGGAAATGGGGATGGACAAGGGGTTTTGTTGGAGGATGTTGATGATGATGGAGAGTTTTCATCTTTTGACGTGAATTATGGGAGAAATGGAGTGGAGGGTAAGGGTGATGATGGCTTGAGAAGGAATGGGAATAGGAGGAGGTTTTTGGCTGATAATGTTGGTAGAAATGGAGTGGAGGGTGATGGTAGATCAAGAAGGAATGGGAATGGGAGGAGGTTTTTGTCTGATGATGGTGGTAGCAATGGAGTGCGATCTTCTCAGGTGAGTTATGGGAGGAATGGAGTGGAGGGTGATGGTAGATTGAGAAGAAATGGAAATGGAAGGAGGGTTTTGTCTGATAATGTTGGTAGATCTTCTTTGAATTATCAGGGGAATGCAAATGGAAGGTTTGATGATGGAGAACATTCTCCTCCCTCTTCAAATTTTGGGAGGAATGGAGCAAGTTTTGATGGCAGGTTGAGGAGTAGGGGGAGTGGAAGAAGGGTTTTCTCCAAGGATGCTGATGGGTCTAATGAGTCTTATTCAGGAGGAGTTGGTTCTGTCAGGAAACAGAGAGGGGGCAATTCCATTAGAGGCAAAAGTAGAGGAAAGTTTGGTAACAGGACTTTGGATTATGGTTCTCCAAGAGGTAGAGGTGCAGATTCTGAAGTTTATGACATGGGTTTGCAACAAGATGGGAGTTATGGGTTCCAGCAGAAGCATGAGGAACCTGACTCTACCAGTTGGTAGAGCCTTAGTCTAATGATTCTAGGGGATCAACAAGTTTTGCTACTGATGTCATTTTGGAAGTCCTTTCCTAGTGAGCTTAATTGTATGTCTGATCTGCATGTGGGGCAAATCAAAGTTGGACTAGGCTAGGACTAGTCAAATGTCATTGTGTGAAAGCATATTTTGTATATATACATTTCATTTGAATATCAAAAGATAACATTGAATTTCTAGTCAAAGTCTTTTTACTTATTTTCTATCTTCTTGTTAGCATATGTATTTATATGTATTCTTCTTGTTGCAATTAACTGAAGCTCATAGAAATTATATTTTGTATATCACAAATGTATGATGCACTTTTGGGGTGACATCCACATTTGCTTTTGTTGTCAGTTACTTCTCATGTCAAGTGCCACTTGAAGGACATCAGACTGTACAAATACCTGTCGTAAAACAGTAACAAACAAGAACTTCAGTCACAAGCTCCACAAATTAGTAAGAGAAATATTCAGAACCAAAAATTTGAATCTAATAGCAAAAAGAAATAAAGAACTTCAATATTTTGACTAGTAGAGGTAAAAAATACCATTCCATGCATTATTACGCCGTTAAAGTAAAACAATATTTGCAAAATCTTGCTTATAATTTGTCTTCAAACTGGAAGATTAAATGTAACATATATTACAAGTCAACTAATGTCTCTCGTATGATTTCACCCTGCACATGCAGTGTCCAGACCCACATTTCAAGAAAAAAGACATCATAAAAGAAGAGTTCTCCAGAAGCCTTTGGTTGGTTCTATAGTGGACAATTTAATGCCAGGGGGACAGTTATATTTCTGCATGATTGCAAATCTCATTCGTGTTCATCTACGATGAATATTCTTCTTCTGTGAAATTTTCTTCTTATACTATACTGTCTTATTTTAATTTCTACAAGTTTAGACCTTTTTTACATTGGTGTACAAGAGCTTGCCCCATAAAGAAAAACTGAAGATGGACCAAGCTATGAATATTTATTTAATTGTTGTGATAGATATGTTACTCTTTAATGATTTTTGAAGGAAATAATAATGAAAAAGCTTACGTTTTTTGAGAAATACAAATCTGCGCAAATGCTTGACACATTAGTTGACTTGTAATATATATTACTTTTAATCTTCCAGTTTGAAGAAGACAATTATAAGCAACATGCTTGAGATTTTGCAAATATTGTTTTACTTTAATGGCATAATAATGCATGGAATGGTATTTTTTACGTCTACTGTAAACATTGAAAGATCTTATCCCACCATGTATTATTAATTATGCCAATGCAAATGTTTTAGTGAACATGAATAAATCTCTTTGCCAATTTCCCCTTGACCCCTTTTCCCTTTCCCTCTCCTCTTGTGTTTTTATGTTGTTTGTGGATAGTCACTGTCATAAAAGATTGTGGAATCAATTTGTATACAAAACAATCATATACTCTATTTTTGACTCAATTTGTATACACATCTATATTGTTTTTGGAAAGTCATTTGCATAACGACAATGCATGTATCATTTTTAATTTGATCATTTTATTTAGTATAAAATTAGGAGACTTGCAAAAATGTTGAGGTTCTTTATTTCCTTTTGCTATTAGATTCATATTTTTGGTTCTGAATATTTCTATTACTAATTTGTGGAGCTTGTGACTGAAATTCTCGTGTGTTACTGTGTTATGACAGGTATTTGTACAGTCTGATGTGCTTCAAAGTGGCTCTTGACACTTCCGTATTATGAAGGTATCTGCAGTTCCTTTACAATAATTAGTTGTCATATCAAAGTAATGCCTTTTTTCCTCAATTTAACTGAGTTTATTATCCCACAAACTGAACTTTTCTGCTGATTTCTTTTATATAAACAACCATTCTGTCACAGTTCACGTCAAAATCATTTTGATTAAAAAATGATTTTGATGACATTTGTGTTCTCTTCAGTACTGTGTTTCTGAAATAATAAAAAAGACAGTCTTTCCTTAAAGGAGGAACTTGCAGTCGGTTGAGTCTAAAGAAGTATGAAATCCCACATCAAGATATCCAATGGAATTATAAAGAGTATGTGTTATAAAAGGAATGCTTGTAGCAATTAGCAACATACTTACCTGGATGGGGTCAATGGGTTATCCCGAAGGCCCATGGTCTAGAGCAGTGACCTTCATTGCACTTTGAAGGGGTGCTGATCTAAGGTCTGTTCTAGTGACAGAGCCTACATCATAATTTGTGGTAGAGGGGCCTGCGTCCGCGCAGCCCCTACTATTCTATTCCTTAAATAAGCTTTAGTATATTTTTTAGTAGTTAATCTCTAATGGTAAGTTTTCATTCTAAGATGATATGCCACAGGTAAGTTGGTTGGGTGGATAATGATAATAACAATATATGCCATGAATATAAGTATCACCTAATAAAATGCATATTGGCATAACAAAATTATAAATAATAATATATAATAATATATGGCATGAATATAAGTACCACCTATGCGATTGATGGTAAAAAGGTTTTCATTTTTTGTACTTGGTTCCTATTTCTAAGAAAATGCATATTGGCATAATAAAATTATACATTGTGTCAATGATCTGTTTGGACTGTTACCACTACAATAAAGAAAAACAAGCCTATGACTTTCCATATTTCCTTCTGTTTGATGCAGGATTTTATGACAAAAATGTAGTTTTGGGATGCCAATTGAAACATCTTACAGAACAGTTTGAATTAGTTTCTTTCACAATAACTGAGTTTATCATCCCATAAATTGAACTTTTCTGCTGATTTTTTTTATAATTACAACCATTTTGTGGCAGTTCAAGTCAAAATCATTTGGATTAAAAAATAATTTTGATGACACTTGTGTTTCTTTTTGTTTTGACAATTGTTCCTAAAAGAAGTTGTAGTCTCTGTGTATAAGTCTCAAGTCCCACATCGAGATATTCAATGGAGTTGTAAAGAGTATGAGTTATAAAAGAAATGCTTGTGGCATTGAGAAACATACTTACCTGGACGGGGTCAATGGGTGATCATGAAGGCCCATGGCCTAGAGCAGTGACCTTCATTGCACTTAGAAGGGGTGCTGTTCTAAGGTCTGTCCAAGTGACAGAGCCTACGTCATAATTTGTGGCAGAGGGGGCTTGCGTTCGCGCAGCCCCTACCGATAACAGTTTAACCTATTTATACTATTGTACTTTCTAGCTATTATTTATACTCCTACCAATAACAGTTTAACCTATTTATACTATTGTACTTTCCAGCTATTATTTATACTCCTACCAATAACAGTTTAACCTATTTATACTATTGTACTTTCTAGCTATTATTTATACTTGCAATATTTATTCATCTTGTTTCTAGCTGTGGGGTTTTTAATATTCTTTTTGTTGACTAAAATTATGGTGATGCTGATCTGTTGTACTGTTTTGGCTATGGTAAAGTAAAACCAATGATAGATGCTACAATATTTGTGGCATTAAGCATTCAAGAACTAGATTTAGTGACAGCTTTACCTGGTTAAAATCATTTTCAATGTTACCATTGATGGAATGGAAATGACCTGGTTAAAATCATTTTCAATGTTACCATTGATGGAATGGAAATGACATGTTAGAAGGCCTAGACAAACTTAGATAATATTTGTGGCATTAAGCATTGCCAATTCGTTAATCTTGAATATTAAAGAACTAGATTTAGTGACAGCTTTACCTAGTTAAAATCATTTTCAATGTTACCATTGATGGAATGGAAATGACATGTTAGAAGGCCTAGACAAACTTAGATAATATTTGTGGCATTAAGCATTGCTAATTTGTTAATCTTGAATATTAAAGAACTAGATTTAGTGACAGCTTTACCTAGTTAAAATCATTTTCAATGTTACTATTGATGGAATGGAAATGACATGTTAGAAGGCCTAGACAAACTTAGATTTGCAGGTTGTTTAAGAGCAGCTCTTGAAATTTTGTAATTCAAAACTGTCAAATTCTATGGGTAGTCTAGAAACAAAAATGCTAAGTGTGACTTTTTTTTTTCTCTATAGCAATCATAAGAGTCTAACATCAATTTATGAGATATGATTTATTGACTTTTTTTTTTCTCTATAGCAATCATAAGAGTCTAACATCAATTTATGAGATATGATTATTAACTTTTCTTACGTTCCTTAATACAAAACTCAAAGGACTTCTGATATTTAATTTTTTTCACAAAAAGGTGTGTAAATAAGCAGCTGCTCATATATGCCTCACAGTATCTGTCAAATCTACTACTGAACTGCTATGCACAGAATAAAGTAGGGATTGCAAACATGCAATATGCTGTTGTTGTATACATTATTCACCCCACAACTAAATTCTTGACCTCACTCAGAATTACATATTTAATACCATGGTCACTTCATCACTTCCACCTTTTCCAACCATGGCCAAATCCAAACCTTCCATGCTTCCAACGTTTGCCAAATTTCCCATGCTTGAACTTTCCGTGACCGAAGTAACCACCATGTCCATAGTGATGATGATGTCCATGAGCCAAATGGTGAACACCATAAGCAAGAGCAGCGGCAGCAGCACCACCTGCCAACAATCCTCCCATGCCAGCTCCACGCCCTACATATCAGAAGGTCAGCATTGAACACCTTACCAACAACAAACAATAGAAACATTATCACACTAGAAAAGATAAAATAGGTAAACCAGTCAATTGATCAATACATTCTACTTGATGAAAACACAGCTAGGTGAATTTATCTTCCTCTATATAGGGTCAATTATTGAGAAATTTATAGTGTTAAGACAAAAGTTAATATGTTTACTTAGTTCTAAAATTGGTCACCTGTGACAACAAGTAGACATTCAAAACAAGGAGTACAGGTAGACCAATTTTGAGAAGCTTTTCCTGGTTTTGTGAATAAATAGTGATAACAATTAAAATATGTTCAAACAGGGAACTATGAGAGTCAAAACCCAGTTTTGTGTATTGCTGAGTATCAATATTCTTAAAGTATGCTGGTCTGTTGCTTAACAATTTTATGAACATAAGATCTCCAATATTTTATCAGTCTGTTAGTATGAATAGGATACTATTTTGTTAAACATTGTTATACCATGTTAACCAAGATTGGCTCCTGAATACATTTTACAGCCCTTCTGATAATTTGACTTATCATCTTTGAAGAAAGCTTGTAGTAATATATCACAATATGCATGCAGACTAATCTCTATTGAAATTCATATTTGTGATAGTTTTTTGTTCTTCAAAGTGAATGCATATGGATTTTTGTGATATTGTCTAGTTAGCATCGCTAATTTGTTCAGTTGTAATGCTAGCCATCTTACCTAGGTATGTCAGTAATGAGCTAGCTTAATTGATTAAACCATTTTTATTTTGTAACTGATTTGGGAAAAATACCTGCTTTACCAGGGAAAAACACACAATATAATAACAACAAAGGGCTACCATTCTATATTTTCATTTCATAATTCACTACTTGAACAAATTTTTCAACAACCTAGTGGGTTTGTATTAGCTGCATGTTTATTTTGGACCGATCAAGTCATTATAGCTTCACATATATTGGACTGTTTGATGCAGACTTTATGATAGATGCAGCTTTTGGATGCCAATCCAAACATGTTCTTACTGGACATTTTGAATTAGTTACACAGTAAAATAATGTCTTTTCTTAAAATATTTAGCTGAGTTTATAATCCCACAATTTGAACTTTTCTGCAGATTTGTTTCATTTGTAAAGCTGTTCTATGGCAGTTCAAGTCGAAACCATTTGGACTAAAAATGATTTTGACATTTTGTGTTTCGATCGTTATTGTATTTTGTTTTTTCATATAACCAAGCTTCTTCTTAGAAGAATTTGCAGTCAAACAACTGAAGTCCCACATCAAGATATCCTATAGAGCAGTAAAGAGTATGACCTATAAAATACACGTTTTTAGCATTGGAGAACATACTTACCTGGACGGGGTTAATGAGTGATCATGAAGGCTCATGTCCTATGGCAGTGGCCTTCATTGCACTTTGAAGGGGTGCTGTTCTAAGGTCTGTCCAAGTGACAGAGCCTACGTCATAATTTGTGGTAGTGGGGCCTGCGTTCGCGCGGTCCCTTTTATTCTTAGAAGAAAATCTTATTTTCTATCTTCCCCTATCTTGGTTTGAGCTGGATCTACTTCAAAATCCTATTTTCTATCTCCTCCTATCCTGGTTTGAGCTGAATGTGCTTCAATTTGGTTTGAGCTGAATGTGCTTCAATTTTATTTGTAGGTGCTTCTGTTATAATTATTCTTGGGATATTTGAAGGAACTCACTTCAATTTTAGCTCTTCTGTGAAATTGTATTTTCTTCGGCAAGTTTTCAAGTTAGGAGTGTATTTTTTCTTGATAGGAGTTAATTAATCTTCAGTTTCTGAAAAATTCCCTTAATTTCCAATGAATAATCTTAATTTCCAATGAATAATGTCAGTCCTATTGTTTGATTCAACAATTTTCTTTTCATAATTCAATACTTCAGGAATTTTACTCTGTTTGTATCAGCTGGTTGGTTTATTTGGATCCTATTTCGGACCAAACTAGCATTGTGCCTTCCCATATTTCCTTTTTGTCATGCAGGACTTCATGGTAGCTGGATGTAGTTTTTGGACGCGAATCCAAACATTTTACTAGACAGTGTGAATATCCCACAAATTGAACTTTTCTCGGCTGATTTCTTTTATAGTGACAAATATTCCATGGCAGAAGTCAAAATCATCTGGATTAAAAAGAGATTTTTGATGACATTTATGTTTTCTTCACTTGTTTTCTCAAATAAAAAAGATAGTTCTTCCCAAGAGATGTTGTAGCCCAGACACGACCGAAGTCCCACATTGAGATATTCAATGGAATTGTAAAGAGTGTGAGCTATAAAACAAATGCTTGTGGCGTTCAGTTACATACTTACCTGGACGGGGTCAATGGGTGATCATGGAGGCCCATGTCCTAGAACAGTGACCTTCATTGCACTTAGAAGGGGTGCTGTTTTAAGGTCTGTCCAAGTGACAGAGCCTACGTCGTAATTTGTGGCAGAGGGGGCTTGCGTTCGCGCAGCCCCTACAATGGTTTATTGCAAATGATTTATTATTGGCATTGTTTGTTTTTATTATAATTTTGAGCTTTTGTTATTGGTGTTGTGGTTCTTTAGTACTTTCATGATTCCAGTGGTTTTGTTGGCTTTAATCTTGTAGTTGTGTTCTTTTCACATTGCTGTCTAATTATGTTGGTATTTGAATGTTGTGTAGTATATAGTTTTCTACCTAAATTTAGTTTGTTTACTATGTTCTTTCCCTCCCATTTCTTGTGTCTGGTTTGTTGATATTTGAAATATTTGTTATAGTAAATTCTAATAAATTTATGATTGGTTTGTTGATATTTGAAATATTTGTTATAGTAAATTCTAATAAATTTATGATTAGAGGATAGCTATTTAAGTATGTTCGGAGGAAAAAGTTGAGATTTTTCGTACCCTAAACATATAATCTCAATATTGTTTAACTGTGTACCTATTTAAGTATGTTCGGAGGAAAAAGTTGAGATTTTTCGTACCCTAAACATATAATCTCAATATTGTTTAACTGTGTACCTGCAGAATGTGGATGCAAAGCGTGTGGATAACCAGGTGCAGGAGGATAAGCTGGTGGATAGTACCCTTGATGAGGATAAGCATTAGGTGGATACCCTCCAGAAGGTGGATATGCTCCAGGTGCTGGTGGATATGCTGGTGGATACCCTCCTGCTGGTGGTGGTGGTGGTGGATATGCTGGTGAAGGGTAGGCTGTTGGGGGATACACTACTGGAGGATAACCTGGTGCTGGGTACCCAGTTGGAGGGTAGGGAGGTGCAGTTGGAAACCCTGAATGTGAAAATAGACCTCTGTCACTTGACTCATCATAATGACCATCTTTTTTGTTGCTCATGTTGATTCAACCTATAACCAAAAGAATCTCAATTTATTGCTCATGCTGATCAATGAAAAATAGTCTTATATTTACATCCAATCACAAATCAGTTATAATTTCAAGAAATCAGTTCACAAATAAGATACTAAAAAGGATTTTCCACAAATCTTTCCAGGATGGAATGAGGTTATTCCTTAATCTTCGTCTACATCCATGACTCAAAATCATGGACAAAAAGATTATTCTTACATCAACACTGATATGTAGTGTCCTTGCAGAACCAAAAATGATTCAGGATAAGTTCATAATTATTTTAATCAGGAGCAAGGAGAAGATTATAGAATCAAATCAATAACATAACTTTATTCTCTTTTGAAGCAAGTACAACAAAAGATCAATATCTAGCAAACCCTTAATGGACAATGAAGAACAAGGTTCATCACAGCTCCCAGAATCTATCAAAGTTTGATCAAACCCATGTTTCTTTCATCATGATCATGCCAAAGGATAGAGGAGAATATGAGAAGAAAGAAAAAAACAAAAAAAGGAGCACAAGCACTAAAACTGACACAATCCAATTAACCATGAAGAATCCTGTTGATTATGTTGTACAACAGATATCAAAATTTACCAGAGAAAAGAAGAATAATGGCATCTCAATCAAACCAAACTGCAAACAGAATCCATTTCCACACAGAATATTAGGCAGCAACAATGAAAAAAAAAAATGAATATCATTGTTGCTTCATGCTTACTCAAACGGAAATTGTGAGTTCTTTCTTTGAAATGTTCTAAAGTTGATGAAAGAAGATAATTGTCTCCAAAAGAATAAGAAAGAATGAATTGAAGCTTTACCTTTTCTTCTACCTATCATTCTCTTAATATTGAGGAGCACAGGTATCTTTACGCGTTTACGTTTTATTGAAAATTGTTACAAAACAATTTCCAGGTAGAAGAGCATGAAATAGTTTAATGATCTTTTATATTAAATTAAATCAGTTAAAACATTTTAAAATTGTGTGTATACTAAATTTATTATCGTTAAAATAATTGTTTAACAACTAAATTAATTTTGTATAATGTTTTTATTTAATTACAAATTTTATAAATATATATATTTACACCATGGGTTACAAACCAGTTATACTTTTTGTTGCTCATGAATAAAATAAAGTAAAACTAAAAACTGTTGTTGTCTTTAATGTTTGTAGAATTCCGCTGTCCTTTACTTTTCATGCGTCAATGTTGGTGTAATGTTAGGTATGCAGTTACATTAATTTTAGTAATTGCCAATAAATTTTTATAGTTTCAAAATTAAAAAAAGAGAGGATAAATTACTCGCACATAATCAAGCTTATTTGACGGTAATCTTTATTTCATTTTAATTATTTTTGAAGATACTGATAATTGTTGATTTGAATCACGAACAATAAATTATTTAAACCCTAAACCCTGTCTAAACAATACCCTCCTCTTATATCATAACACATGTATGAAAAAAATTATTATCCTCTACACTACTTTGAATTTTTAGTTGAAAAAAGTGTTGTGGTTAAAATATTCCTTAATGAACCTTACCTAAACTATGCCTACCATTTTACCTAATCAACCTTATCTTATAAATTGCATGGTCAACTACTTGTATATTTTTTATTGTATTTGAAACTAAAATACAGTTTTTTTTCCTGATGACAAATTCTTCCTGCACCCTAATACACGCTTCCTGCACCTTAATACAAATATTTTAATTCCATAAATACCCCAGCACACCCATCCGGTTTATAACGTAAAAAAAAGAAAACCGGATGACATCCCATCCGGATTTTATTTTAAGATCTGTTTCTAAATTTTTGATTAATCCTTAAAACAAGCAATAAGTAAGTAATTTTTGGTGTTTATTAGCAATTAGTAAGTGATATTGCTGATTAGAGTAGTTGATTTGGGGTTTAGGCGTTGTCGACGATGAACAGAACAATTTTCCGATTTGATATATGAGAACCGGATGGGTTCCATCCGGTTCTCATTTTGATTTGGAAATGAGAACCGGATGGCAGCCCCATCCGGTTGTCATTTCAAAATCAAAATGACAACTGGATGAGTATGCCATCCGGTTGTCATTTCCAAATAAAATGATTTTTTTTAAATGACAACCGAATGGGAGTGCCATCCGGTTGTCATTTTATTTTGAAATGACAACCGGATAGGGGTGTTATCCGGTTGTTATTTTATTTTGAAATAACATCCGGATGGGATGCCATCCGGTTGTCATTTTATTTTGAAATGACAACCGGATGGGGGTAACATCCGGTTGTCATTTTTTTTGAAATGTGAACCGGATGGGAGTGTCATCCGGTTCTTATTTTTTTTCCTATATGAACCGGATAGGGTCAGTTGTGGAATTAAAAATTTATATTAGGGTGCAGGAAGAAGATATTAGGGTGCAGGAAGAATTTGTCTTCCCTGTTTGAGGCCTTTGTATCAGAAAATCACATGAAATCTTGAATAATCCAAGTGGAGTCATTCTATGTAAGGGAACAAGTTTGTGTCTATTCTTTCCACAAAATTACTTCATCATATAAAAAAATACACTACAAATACATAAATACACAAACCCTAAAGCTTGATCGATTAGGTATGTTATGTGCAACATGAGAACTTCATTGGATAGCACACACCTTAATTCTTCTTTGTCAAAAACACAACTTATCAGAAAGTGAGAGAGATATCTAGCTAAAAAGAGAATATTGGTAAGCATTCTATTTAACTGTGGTTGAACATGTAAAAGAACTTGGACCTAGCAGACACAAAACAAGTCCAAGCATCTTGGTTAAGATTTGAGGTGTCATGTGGGGTGCAGTGTGTCTCATATGACAGTTCCATTCCATTTATCTTTGACATGGACAAGGTTCTCCCCTTTTGCTTCATAGTTGTAGAGCAAATCAACAAAGTAGTTAATCTTGAGAACTCATCATTCATGTCTGTTTCTGGTACAATCTTCTAAAGATTTTTGCACCTTCAAGTTCTGCATGAATCTCTCTCTCAGTTCTTATTCCCATGGGGTTGCTTAACAACCACCCTTCACTGTCACACAACATAGCCGAGTTGGAAACATCTACATGTTTCAGTGCTTCAACTTCATCAAACTGATTTCTCATGTCAAGTGCCACTTGAAGCACATCAGACTGTACAAATACCTGTCATAGCACAATAACAAACGATAATTTCAGTCAAAAGCTCCACAAATTGGTAAGAGAAATATTCAGAACCAAAAATATGAATTTAATAAGAAAAGGAAATAAAGAACTTCAACATTTCTGCAAGTCTCATAATTTTACACTAAATTAAATGATCAAATTAAAAATGATACGGGCATTTTCATTATGCAAATGACTTTCCAAAAACAATATAGATGTGTATACAAATTGAGTCAAAAATAGAGTATATGATTGTTTTAGTATACAAATTGATTTCACAATCTTTTATGACAGTGACTACCCAGAAACAACATAAAAACACAAGATGAGAGGGCAAGGGAAAAGGGATCAAGGAGAAATTGGCAAAGAGATTTATTCATGTTCACTAAAACATTTCATCAGCATAATTAATTATAAATGGTGATCTTTCAATGTTTACAGCAGATGTAGAAAATACCATTCCATGCATTATTACCCCATTAAGGCAAAATGCTATTTGCAAAATCTCAAGCATGTTGCTGATAATTGTCTTCAAACTGGAAGATTAAAAGTAATATATGTTACAAGTCAACTAATGTGTCAAGAATTTGGACAGATTTATATTTCTCAAAACCTAAGCTTTTTCATTATTATTTCCTTTAAAAACCATTAAAGAGCAACATATCTATCTCAACAATTAAATAAATGCTCATAGCATGGTCCATATTCAGTCCTTATTTATGGAGCAAGCTCTTGTACAACCAATGTAAAAAAAAGTCTAACTTGTAGAAATTAAATAAGACAGTATAATATAAGAAGCAAATCTCACAGAAGAATATTTACCAAAACTCTGATGAACACGCATGAGATTTGCAATCATGCAGAAATATACCTGTCCCCCTGGCATTAAATTGTCCACTATAGCACCAACCAAAGGCTTCTGGAGAACTCTTCTTTTATGATGTCTTTTCTTGAAATGTGGGTCTGGACACTGCATGTGTAGGGTGAAATCATTTAACCACAAATGAAAGACATTTTGATGTAAAACCCTTAAGTAAAAACAATGTAGCCAACAAGCCCTTAGCTCAGTGGCACCTTTTTCCTGCCTTGCAGTGCTACATAGGAGACCACTCACCAGAATTGAGACTAAGACCAAGGGGCCAGGATATGATTCTACCAACTGCTTGAAAGAAATTGTGGCATTTGCGAACAAGAAATGTCTGAAATTTTAGTGTAACAACAGTCATTATATTACTCCAGCATTGAAAAAAACAATAAAACATATATGTATTTTAGACCATCATCTATATATAGTTCTAGGATAGTACATGTTATTGAGAGCCAGATCCTTTGCCCATGTCTCAGCACGCTTGACTATCTGCACAAGGAAGTATTACATATTAAGCCAAGATATCCCCTATATTCAAAGCTTAATGTGCCACAACAGATAAGAAATAAAAACTAATTGAAAGAAAGGGCATTTGAAACCAAAAGTGATGGAAAGAAAATGGTTCCATACCCTTTCCCGGATTTCCAATCCCAAAAAATTTCTCTCTTTAGGAGTTCTTTTAGCCAACCACATTAGAAACCTGCCACTGCCTGACATTGTTTACAAATTACAACATCAGATATGCTGGAATAGGCGTACTTAAGTTAGTGAAACGATTCATTGATCCCAGTCCTAGAGATACTTCTTATTAGCATTTTCATGTCAAGGGCAAAAATTAAATAAAATGATTGTTATATATATATATATATATATATATATATATATATAACAAAACACGATATTTTGATTCAACAATTCAAAATAGAACTCCAGCTTCAGTATTATATAATGTAAGAAACTGGTTTCATCATTATTAACTTCCACATACATGATCTGTGCCAGTCCATAAGAGACACAGAAAATGCATCATTTAAATTTATCATTGAAAATTCAGGTTACCACATCCAATGTCCACCATGAGTGGCAGCCTTGGGTCCGCAAAGACCTGGTTCCAGTCCGGTACATTAGCAGGAACCTATAAAGAAAAAGAACCACATTAGTGGAAGGCAAAACACTACTACAATGCATGATGAATGATTCATTGATCCAATAGCCTAACTCTATGCCACATAAGCTATTTATGTCTTGTTTCTGTATCTGCCTCTGGTTCTCCACAGAGTAAAAGACCTTTACTTCATCAGCATTCTAATTAGATTCTTAATTCCTATACCTTGTTGTATAATAACTTCAATAAACATGGTGAACAATGAATAAATTGAAAGCAAATGTTGTGACCAAAATTAAATTTTAACTAAAACATACTTTTTGACCATGCTCTACATTGGTTGGCCTTTAATGGAAAACATGAAACTTTGTGAGTCTCATTTCTCATTTAACAACTCTTCCTCCTAATTTTATAATTTCCAATAAATTTTAACCATAACAGAATATGTGTTGAAGATTGTGTAACTTGCACTCCTATTTATCTGTATATGTAATATCATAGATTCATACACAATCTCTTACTAAAATAACAAAACGAACACAAACATAGCTAAAATAATTGAATGGAGAGATCGAATATATAAAGCAACACATTACAGAGAAAGAAGAACTCAGAGGATTAACATGTTGCCTGATCCTGAGGTGACCCAGATCCTGAAATTGGATACACAACATAACATGGTTAAATAAATAAATAAGAAACAGCAAATCCAAAAGTAAAAAACTAACACACAAATTCACAATCTCATAAATATACTAGTTCCCCTTCTATTATGTAATGCAATCACATACATTAATATTTTTCATGTCTAATACTGTCACCTTAGTTCCTTAAACTAAAAAAGTTCGAAATAAGTTCCACAAAGAACAATTCCTCAATCAGATTGGTCTAAAATTCAAGACATAAAATGATAACAACAACATATAATTAGGAAAAAAAATGCCAACAGGCGATTAAGTTTAGGGACTGAAATGAAAGACTGAAAATTTCAGCAATTTATTTTCTTACTTTTAAAGACTAAGACTTTTACTCTCTGTTTTCACTTTTGAATTATGTTTTTTGTGATGATGTATTCTCAAATCATATGTCCGGTAGACAAAGTCTCTAGGTTCTATATATAATTCTCACTCTCTCTCTCTATATATAACTTCACATGTTCGTAGCTACAATATATCTCGCAAGTAAAATCTTCTTGTGAATAGAATTGTTTTCTTGTTATTACAGATACGAAGTCAACATTTTCAAATATTCCAATGTCAAAAAAAATCATGGGTGATTGAGATAGGGAAAATCACACTATGTATCAAAATAACAGTGTCCCAGAAAAATATGTATATGATTTAAGTAACGAGGAATACAAAGAGCGTTACCAAGTTGTAAGAGAGATTGAGGTCAGCATATTCCAATGCCACCATTTCTGAGCTTCCTTGATGTGCCTTTTGGAGTGTGGATTGAGCGGAAGAGGCCACGTGGCAGTTGTAGGAGATAGAGAGAGAAGAAGAAGAAGAAGAAGGAGTTGCAGCGAGAAAGGGTGAGAGACGTAACATTGGTCGTGAAGAACTCTGTAACTGCAACAACAATCGAGAAGAAGAAGAAGAACAATAAGCCATTTAACGTTGTTGTTGGTACTGTGTTTATTCTACTCCTTTTCTTCTTCACTTCTTCTGTTCTGTTTACCCTTTTTCGATTTTAGTTTGATTTAAGGTTATCGTTAGTGTGTGTTTTTTTTTTTTAATAAATACCCAAATTTATCCCTAAAAATGACTAGTTACTAATTTCTTAGTAAAATTTTCATATAGACAAGTATTTGAAAAATTCATATAAGTTTTGTATGGACATTTGATACATAGATATTAACTTTCTTCTGTTTATCTCAAGAATTACATGCTAATTGACGAATTACACAATTTTTTAAAATATTATTTTAATTAATAAAACATTATTCTTTTTGTCATATCTCTCATTAAATTTTGGATGTATATTATGAATGTATTTTATTATATTAATAAAATGAATAATTAAAATATAAATATTAAATAATTAATAAAATAAAACAAATTTAATATTTTATTAAATATATGTTTTATGTTAAAATAAATAAATAATTAAAATAAAAAAATATTAAAAATAAATACAATTAATTAATATTTAGGTTTTTGTTCATTATAATAAAATAAATAATAAATATAATATTAATAAAATAAAATAAAAAAAATTCAATTATCCCATATAAACTTTCCACTCACTTTCCCTTTTCTTTCTCTTTCCACTTCTTTCCTTCCCTTCCTCATTCCACCCTCTCCTCTACTATCCAAAATCTCCATTAGTATAAAAAAACAATTTAATAATTATTACAATTTATTAAATATTAATTTAAAAATAATATTAGAAATACATTGTTTAATTAACAACTTAGTTTTTACACAATTATTACATAAAAAAATAGTATAAATGATTTTTGTTTTTCTGTAATTGCTTTTACAAATGATCATTAAACTCTTCAATTATGTAATTAAACAAGTAATAATAAAAATGAAAATAGCTTGAGGGAAGGGTGGAGAAGAACTGTGTTGGTTTGGTGCTGGCAAGAGCAAGAGAGACAAGGCATGGCGGTTAGGCAAAGAGCAGTATCTGCACTTCCAACCCTTTTACGCACTCTTCGCAAAGAACCCTCAAAGCCTCACAACCATGTCAATGCGTTACCCTCTCTTCGACGCGCTTTCTCTTTGTACGATCAGATCAATCTCATCGATCAAGTCCCCGAGGACCAGCTCCGATTTCAAGGGTTGGTACCATCCCATCTTCCCCTTTTGCTTTTTCTTCATGCAAAGTTTTAAATTTTAGATTTTTCTTATATGGGGTGTGAGGAAGAGAGTTGAATGTAAAATGGGGTTTCTGCAATTGTCTCAAATAACATGGTGACAGGATGTGTAATTTGATGCAGGGAGTGAACTTGGTTCTAACCATTTTCTTCTTTTTTTTTTTGATATCTTGAAGTGGGGTGTTTTAAAGATTTTTTTTTTTAATATAGGGTCCGAATGTGAAATGGGTTTTCTTGAATTGTCTCAAGTAACTGGACTTAGGGACTTGACTTGGTTGTAATTTCTGTTCATTTTGTTTCATTCTGGTATGGGGTGTAGGAAATTTTGAATTTTTAATATGGGGTTCGAGAAAAAAGGGTGAAAGGGAAGTGGGTTCTCTAGAATTTTCTCAAGCAACATTGTGACATGATATGTAATTTGATGCATGGACTTAGCTTGGTTGCAATTTCTGTGTTCATTTCTGCCTTCCTGTGTTTTTCTTCTCATTCTGAAAGTAGGGTGTTCTAAATTTTCATTTTTTCAGTAATGGGTTCACGTAATAGACTTAATTGTGAAATGGGCTTGTAGCATATGATTTCTGCAGGGACTCTGTAAATTATTTCTATTATTATTATTTTTATTTCAATTTGTTTAGGTATAATGATACGGGGTTTACTGTAAATGGGGTTGAGTATGAAGGAAGCTTGCTTTGTGTTGGAAATTTGCTAATGTCTTGGAAACCTAAGAAGTTTTCAGAGATCACAGCTGATAGGTTTGTTTGTTCTATGCTCCTTGTTTCTTCTTCCTATTCTTTGTTAGCAACATTTTTGTTCAAATAAGCATTTATGAAGGAAGCTATTGTATTTTATATTTTTGTATGGTTAGTGTTTGTCCTGAAATTGATCCTTTTTACCTAAAGTTGAAGAAAGAATGGAGTGGTAACTGTGCTGCCTTAGCGATCCTAGTCGAAGGTTTCTAATTTACCTTTGAAGTTTGGAGAAAAATAGAAGAAATTGAACTTACATTAACCCATAATAAAATTTCTGAATATATGTATACAACCTTAACATATCTATAAGAAGAGAATAATTAAGCAACAAAGTATATAAACCCAAAATCAACCTGTCTAATAGTGTTTTCTTTATCAGTTTTGAACCCCGTAAATCGACATTCCACTAAAAGCTAGAAATTGTTGAAATGGTGCTTTGAAATGGTTGCAACATGAATGAAACATGTCTACTAACATCCTATAAGAACACTTCCGTGGACAAAAGCTTCACCCAGAACACCACTCTTAATCAAAAGGAAGAATTGTGAAATACTTGCGTGGACAAAGGAATGAGCAAATAACTAGTAACTATCTGCCAAAGAATGGCCACAAGTGTGGAACACACATAAATGAAACTGAAAACATTTTTAGATCTGAACTTGAGAACTATGCAAACACCAATGGAAAAATTAGGACTTGTGTAGGTTAGCTTGAGATACAACTGCCAAAATCAGGAACGAATGAAGAACTTGAAAGGCAAACATCCATGTCAAAATCCATTCAACACCAAGTGACATGACATGTCAAGCTCTCTCAAGTTTTGTCATGTGAACAGCTGGGAAGTAAATGATAGTAATTTGCACATGCGCCACCAACACTCCTGATTCTCTGTGGTTCTTTATTTTCTCTATTTTGTGTTTACTTGCTTTTCTCTCATAAATTCCTTTTCTACAAAAGATATTTGTATGACCCGTTGTTTTCTTTAATCTTTTGATTAATACTTTTAAAGTGTATTACTTGGATTCCTTTGTGGAGGGAGGGTACTTATAATGTGTTTATTATCCTTCTTTAATCTTTATTTTGCATATCCTCAGAATTGAGCATATGAGAAATGGATGATAACATCTGATAATTGGCAATTATTAATTCTCCCTCCAATTTAAAGGATGTGTGCACCGTAGTGTAAATAGTTATGAAACATGCAGAGAAGCCACAAGAAGTAAATGCATTATGTTATGTTTCTCTAATATCTTATTTACTGTTATCTTGTCCCTTCTTGCAGCTTGTCGCTCTTCCAAATTATTCGCCCTATTCCAGGTTGGATTTTTTTAGCTTTGACATTCTTTTGGTTTTGCTCAACATTATGTTTCCTCCAAAATTTGTTGAAGTTCTACTTTTCCTTTTATATTTCCCTTTTGGGATTAGGTAGTAGGATACTTCATAATCTTTTATTCTCTGAATGAAAAATTAAAGAATTCATGGTTTACTTTCTAATTCACTTTAGAAGTGGTTGACATAGTACATGCAATATATCAAAGTTAGTTTCATTGTAAATATGTATATTGTTCCTTGTAGTTTGTTAAGTCAGGACCCTAAAGTGGATACATATCTCTATCACAAATAATGCAAAAGTAGTAGAAGTAATATCATCTCAATTTCTTGTGCCTTTGTCTAATTCTCTTTTATACTGTTCTATATCTCTCTTTCCCTTTTCTCATCTTTGATATATTGTTCCATATGTAGCTAATTACTTTTAGTTAAGTGCAACACATTGTTTTTTCTTGTTATATTATTAATCGGATGCTGTGATTGCCTATTTAATTGCTTTTCATCTATATTAACTGACTCTTGAAAAAAATATTTGCCAGAGATTTTGATTCTTGGCTGTGGAAGGAACATTCAACATGTGGATCCTGAACTGAAACGGTTTATTCGATCTACTGGCATGAAGTTAGAAGCTGTAGACTCGGTATCTATATGATTGATTTAGTTTGAGACTTGTGCTTGACTTCATTAGTTCATCTTACATTGCTGGTTTGGTACTCATTATTATGTTTTATTAAGAAATCTAAGTAAACTAGCTCATAGATCCTTATAGGTTGTGTGTATAGAGGGGGACATGAGAACTATTGAACTTGTTTCTAAGATTCAGAAAGAAATGGACTTAAAAAGTCTCTTTGGATAGACCTAGAAGAGAAAAAAATAAGAAGAAAAATTAGATGAGCTTCTCTGTAAGTTAAATTGACGTATGTGCAAAATAAAAAATAAACATTTAGAAAAGGTATATGAAAGAAGGTTTACAAATTAGTTGATGCATTAGCTAATTTTAACTCAGGGAAAAATTCATTTCTTTTCTTCTCTTATCTATCTCTTAGAAGTTTGTATAGAGTTTGACTTAGAAGTTTGTATAGAGTTTGACCAAACAGATCCCAAGTACAAAATGGTTAATCCAACAATTCATAATTCAAGCATGATGGTACAAATGATTAGTGAAAAGTCTAATTTTGATATACTATTTTAAAACTAATTTACATTATCATTCGACCATATGTTGTCATGTGATTGAAAGAATTTGGTAAACACTTGTGTTGGAAATTTCACATTGACTAAAGATAAGGTCTTTCAATATAAGTGGGTGCAAACTTTACTTTACAAGTTGGTTTTGTAAGGTTGACTTAGGCTTAAAGTGTATTTCTTAAGAACTTTCAATGTGAAGCAAAGTTAACAATAACCAAAGTATTGAAATTAAGTCTAGGGAAATATATGTTAACAAGGTTAACCTTTTAAATGGAGAGAGTCTTTTAAAATTTTCATTTTACATGATCAAGTATGGTGATAGATAATTTGCTATTATGTATAATAATCGAATAATGAATTTGATATATGGTATTAATACCTTAAGACTTACCTATGCTATTATTCTCATACACACAATTCCAAATGGTGTAAGAAAGAAGGCAACCAAAATTACTTGTTTAACTGGCTCTTTGAATTTTGAATGTTACATGATTTATCTATTATTTTTCATCAGAGTTTAGTTCTGATGCAGTATCAGTATAAAATCTTTTTACACTTTCAAAAATCTTTATACTCTGAGTTTATCCTAATTAAACTTTTTTGACTATTTACATAGAGAAATGCAGCATCAACTTACAACATACTGAATGAAGAAGGTCGAATTGTGGCTGCTGCACTTCTTCCACATGGAGTTTCTTCATGAAGCCTGGACCTGTTCACATCCATGCCACTAAGGATCTTAACCCAAATCTTTGAGACATGCTTTGATTTTCCGTTTAGAAAGTTTTGACATAGCAATAGCACAACGTGAATCAAACTCAAGTTAGTCCTTTGATGTCTGCCAAGGCTTTCAAAAATGTAATAAGGATAATTAAAATGTATAGACTGCAGCAAATGACTGGTTGTTTGGCTTTGAATGCTATCTCACTTTCTCAAGAGTTTAAAGGAAAATATGGCTTTAATCAAACCATAATTTTACTGTTCCAATTAACCTTTTATGGTTTGTTTGCATGAGAGATAGAAAATGGAGAAGAAAGAAAACACTAACTCTAACTAGTGTTTTATGCCACATCAAGGCTAAAAAAATCTATAAACAAATATAACTTTGAAATATAAGGTTAAATTTTAATTCTTTTTGCAATTATTTATAAAATAGAAAGCAACTGGTAGAAGTTCTAATAGACAAACTTATACTTTAAAGATTTTGATACAATGGTTTTTGCAAGCAAGACTCTTGAAGCTAAATTATTTAACAAAGTATGTAGTATAGAAGTATAATAGAAGAACAAAGAAAAGTTTTTTTTTTTTTTTTTTTTTTGTTTTATCAA
>Ga0209700_100784_pt1 | contig 63575 bp, 38 predicted proteins | sample SiratroredBW_FD_187528 | JGI IMG/M metagenome (GOLD analysis project Ga0209700, IMG submission 187528) | Root nodule microbial communities of legume samples collected from California, USA - Siratro red BW (SPAdes) (version 2) | ecosystem: Host-associated > Plants > Roots > Nodule | place: USA...
AAAAAAAAAAAAAAGGTTACAAATATATACAACAAATATAGAAATGGAAAAATAGGAAACGGAAAGAAGTGAAAACTATATCAGTTTTCAACTCTATGTTGTTAAGATAAGAGAGGAGCCAATTTAGGAAACTACATGCAAAAAAAATGAATACTTATGCCCTTCGAAGGTTATATGGATAAAATTATAAACATGTTAAGGATTTAAGTGCATGTGAAATTGATTTGATATATAAGTATTAACTATTAGTGCAATTTTCTGGCAAAAGAATCCAGTTTAATCCATCATATTATGGTTTGATGTAAAATAAGTTTCCCTTATTAGTTTTCAATAAAAAGCTAAATATTAAAACAACATCTTTACTAGTTTTGTAAACCATAGCACCTTACTCAGTGTTTGTTAGATCAAACAAAACTATCTCTCCTTATTTTAGTAGCAACCCTTTGCGAGTTTCTCAATGAATGGCCCAGTAACACTAACTTGTCCTTTTATAAGAACAATACAAGACTTTTAAGGGTTCTCTATAAAATTTGATTGTATAAGGTTGGGTATACATTGCTCCACTTTCATGAAAAAGAAACCAGTTTAAAAACTATACCATTCTTATTTAGAAAGTGATACCAGATTTTTCCAATCACCCTAACCAAGTTAATATTTGTCAGATGTGTACTACAGTAAAATTTGTCCCAAATCCATATATACCCATTTACGTGTATATTTATCTAATTCATCATAAAAAATATTTATTTGTTAATGATTCATCTATTTTTAAAACTTAATAAACTATCTTATGAATATTTTAACTAATATTTATAATTTAATATTTCTTAAATATGCCTTTTTAATTTGAAAAATATAGTTTTAAATTTGATTTACAATTTTTTTCAATTTTAAAAATATAATATTGAAATTTATTTTAAAATTTTTAAGATATTGGTTTTCCATTTATGAAAAAATATTAATGAATGGATTGGATTAGATTTACAATAAACGGATTACATTTAATCAGAATTTTAATTAAATTTTTAATAAATCAAAATAAATTAATAAATATTTTTATATAAAATATAATTTACTTCATCTTCGACCATAATTTAAATACACATGCAATCCAATGGAAGAATAGTGTGTTTTAGCAAAACTTGGTGGCGCGGATCCATTGCGCTTGGTTTTGCAAGAATTTTTTTTCTCACACGTTTAATTCTAGAAAATATTACAACATTAGTTGTATAAAAGAAACATTGCGTATGTCTAACAAAAACTAGTTGGTAAAAATACCTAGTATTTGATAAACTAGTCGACCGTGACTAAATTTCTATTTTATAAGTTCTGAACTAATATTTAGTATTAAAAGTGTTTGCTTAAATATCTATAAAGTAGTTAGTAAATTTGGAATGGTGTACAAGATATATCTATATAAATTTTATTACAGAAATTAAATTTATATTTCTAAACAAAAATATATTATTACATAATTATAATTTAAAAAAATAATCAAACTGATCTTATTCAACTTTTTAGTATTTTTATTCATTTTTAAAAGTTGTATATGACAAGTCATTTTATTTAAATAAGTTAAATTTTTTATTTAAATGAGTTCATTTAATAAATATTAATATAATTTAAGTTATACTTACTTTTTAGAAATTTAAGTTTTTTTAATTTATTAATTTAAATTATTGTAATATGAATTTATTTTTATAACTTTAATGAGTGTAATTTTATATAACAATCATAAAATATTTATTACTTTCAAATTGTTAATTGTTTTTATTTTGAATTGCATAGAAAATTAAAAATTAATCCAACATGTAATATACATAGTCCAATAATTAATTATTCACATAAGATTGAAATAATAATAAATGAAATGCAATTAAGGATGATAAGAAATATATTAAAATATAAGAAATAATAATAAATAAATAAAATGTAAGTTATAAGTTAAAAAACTCGTACAATAAATTATTGATAAATACTTATTAAATACCTTTGTATAATTTAACCTAAGCTAATTAAATAAACTAATAATTAATTTATTGAATTTAACAAACACTTTTTTTTTTAGAATTGTGTTTCTTTATACTAAGTAATATTTCAAACTGGTTTTCTAAAACAAATTTTGAAATATAAGCAAATTTTAATCAAAAGTAAATTTTGATTATAACCAGTTTTATAAAATGTGATGACCTCTTGGAATTTCGTTGGGTAAGTGTACTAATGTGCTTACTAGAAAGCCTATATCAAACTATATCACTATTTTTTAGTTTTACCTACAAATTGTTCCCATATCAGAATATCTTTCCGAGTGACAATGACTTAGAAGTAATACAATATAAGGAACTTTATTTACCTTTAAAGACTTTACACTTATGCTACTCACATTAAAGTAATATTTTTGTTAAAAATTATGATGAGTAACTTTGTATCAGTATTTGGCAGTTTGAGATTATTTACTATCCTAATCCTAAATGTCTCAAGATCCACCCCAACGTACCTGAAATGGATAACCAATAATATCTACTAGTGAAACAGAACTTATCCTAATTTATCAGTGAAGACAAAAATGAACTAACAACTGATCAAATTTTAGAGCATGAACAAATAACATTTAGTAAGAGAATTGTAACAAGAACATACAGTAAGAGGATTGAGAATACAGATACCAAATTTCTTAGATCAGAGATATTTTGTTAATATTGTTAGATAAGGAAGCTCATCGGACCACAAGGATGGTCCAGAATGTAGATACTTCAAAAAACGGGTTCATCGATGCAGACAGAAACTAAACTATAATTGATGATTCATTTTACAGTAATCTTAACTGTTGAGAGTATCATCAATGGCATGAAGACACAAGAGGAGTCATAAAATTAGATTAAACGTGATTCAGTTTCAACCTGTTTATAGTATAGACAGTGTATAGGTCTCGCAACAAATTCAATATTAAATCAAATTATCTAATGTTTAAAATTCATCCAAACAATCAGCTTTAGGAATAGTAATAAAGTAAAAAAAAAAGTGTAATTATAATAAAAAATAATAAAATCCTGATTCTTTTTAAATTATTATTCTTTAATTTTCTCACATAATTGACTTTGTCACTTATAGTTAACAAAATTTTATCACTAACATAAGCGTTTACTTACTTATATAATATCACACTTTATTTCTAAAATATACTATATGTTTATCTCTATTGACTAAACTTACAAGATTGATTAAAATTAAAAAAATTATCTAAGAATCCTAATTAATAAAAACAATTGAATTATCATCGAAAATTCAAAAACAATTCAAAAATTAAATTTCAAAATGTTAACAACAAAAATACAAACTCTTCCAGAAAATTTAGAAATAAATTTTACTACACCAAACCTCCAAACCTCATAATTCAATACAAAAATACAAGATAATCAATCCAAAAACATTTAGCTTTAATAAAACCAATATAAGAAAGAAAATAAAAAGAGTAAAGTGATGGGAAAGGCACACTTAAGCAGTTGAATAAATTATTCAAATAAATTACTCAAAATATGTGTGAGAAATAAAACTTTTTTTACTTAAAAAAAATTAAAAGAAGCTTAATCAACAACAATCCAAAAATTCAGAGAGTCTAAAAATAAATAACATGCAAAAGAGAAGAGCACACCAAACTTTTAACGTAGAAGCCTCCAATGAAAGAGACAAAAACCACGTGACTTAGTTCATGAAAATCTCCACTATAAAAATTAAAGAGTACAGATAATCACTTCTGAAAATAATCTTAGTTCTACTTACAAACAAACAGTGAAAACACTCAAGAGGTAAATAGAGCGTCTTCAAAGAGTGAGAGAAGTAAAATTTTAAAAATACCAGATTGATACCAGTGATGAGATGAGCAATAGGATGAAATTTCACAAAAACAGAACACAAATGAATACTCAAAACAGTTGTTCAAAGTAAATAGGAACTCTAGTAAGAAAAGACTGCAACAATCCGTTTTCTCTTTTTCTTGTATGCAGTATAAACTTACCGAGTCCCTTTAGATTATTCCCTTAATATTTTATTAGTTTAAAATAAAATGTTATTGGGCCTAACTTGAGGAGATTCCCATAACATAACGAACTTTGTTATACTATATTTAAAAAATATTACTATTTAATAGGTTTCTTTGTTACAAGAAGAAAAATATTTTGTTTTAGATTTTATAAATTTTGTTTCTTAGTATCTTTGAGAATAATTGTTTTTTAGTTTGATTTACAAAAGTAATTTTTATTTGATAATGAACATTCCTTTATGCCTTCTATAATACAGTCTACTACATATAAATAGAAATTAGTAAAAATAATTAAGGCTAAACCTAATTAAATGAATATTAATTAAAAAAGAAGATTTATTATTAATTATTAAGTACAATCTAACTTAAGAAAGTGATATGTGATTATTATTTAAAGATTTAATAATAGAAAATAGTTTATTAACTTGTCTTGTAAATGATACAAACTTTATATATATACAATATTGTGTAGAATTATAGCAATTCTATTATATAGAATTATATAGAATTATAACAATCATTTCTTAATATAACTAATCTGATTGATAATCCTAATTTTTTTTCAAATATACGTATAATATACATAAATAACTAAATCTCTCTATTAATTGCTATATATATCTGAGTTAGAATTAAATAGGTTATATATAAGTAAAGCTTATACCATTCAAAAGATAAGTCAATAAACTACTTTTTATTATTTAATATTAATTAAAAGTTTTATGTGATTAAAATTATGTTTTGGAAGAAATAAATTGTAATTTTCAATCTACTTACTCCAAATCGACCGAACTAGTTGCCGATAAAACATCCAAATGGTTTATTTCAATACAGGTATATTTATGTCTGACGGTAGCAAATAATGCATCACCCGTGTGCCATATTAGTCTCCTCCATCTGATAGAGATCCATCTCTCGTTATAAATTGCTCACACCTATTTATTCAGTACTCACAAAAATCAAATAAAATTTTTATAAAGATAAAATTTGATTTTAAATAAAGATAAATTTTGATTTTTAATAAAAATAAAATTTAGTTTTTTAATTGAGATAAAATTTAATATTTTATTAAAGATGTTATTTGATTTTTTGATAAAGATAAAATTTGAGTTTTGTAAAAAATAAAATTTATGTTTCAATTTACACAAAGTATTTCATGTACCATTAACTAAACTATTTAGTGAATATATGATTGTTATTTATTTTATATTTTATGTTGAACTGTATATTGCATCATTTTAATAATTAACAATTTTTAAATAATAAACATGACATTTAAAAGCAATTCACAAATAAATTAAATTTTATTTAAAATTTTTAAACTATTTTTGAGTGAGAATGGTGAAACAAAAAAATGATTGCAGTTGCTCATGGTTCCTCTGTCTCCTCAGGTGATGGCTCACATGGCCATTGTGGTTCTACAACAGAAATTCTCAGAATTTTCAAGCCAAGAGATAGACCAAGGATGACAAGCAATAGTAAGAAATGCACATATTGTGGTAGGAGAGGTCACACAATTGATGAAAGAAAGTTACTCTATGTACGAAGTATATGAAATAAGAAGATCATAACAGAATAGTTACTCGAACAAAATAGTTAATAATCTTAATATAATAATTCTTTTTTTTATCATTCATTAATATACTCTAACATGAACAGAATCGTTAATAATTCTCATATAATAATTATTTATTATTTATTAATATGAAAGAAAGCTACTCCATATATGGAGTATATGGAATAACAAGATCATAAAAATAGTTACTCTAACAAAATCCCTAATAATTCTCATATAATAATTATTTATCATGTACTGTAACAATACTTCTCACATAATAGTTAATAGTTACTCTAACATAATCCCTAATTATTCTTACATAATAATTATTTATCATTCATTAATGTACTATAACAATACTTCTCACATAATAATTATTTATCATTTATTAATATGAAAGAAAGCTACTCCATATAAGGAGTATATGGAATATCAACATTATAAATATAATAGTTACTCTAATAATCCTCACATAATAATTATTTATCATTTATTCATTAATATATTCTAACAAAATCTTTAATGATTCTCACATAATAATTGACTTCTTTACCCCATTAGCACATTTTTATTTTCCTTAATAGATAACACTCTTTATTTTTTAATTCCTAAAATAATACTCTTTCATTTTTTTATTCTTTAATTAATATATAGTCAGTATATTAATTATGATTATTATTTTTATTATTTTTTATGATTTTGTCATTGTATTTTATTATAATAATTTACTGGTTGTATTTTTGTATTAAAAATTGATATTGGAAGAAAAATTTATAATAAATTATAAAATTGTTATTTGAATTAAAATTTGTATATTTCATTTGTTAAAAATATATATATCTAAATAATTAATAGCAAAAATAAAATAAAATTGTTGAAGTATTATAAATATTTAATAAATAGTTTAAAATTTTTAAATAAAATTTAATTTATTTATGAATTGCTTTTAAATTTTATATTTATTATTTAAAAATTGTTAATTATTGAAATGATGCAATACACGTTGAACATAAAAGATAAAAATAAATGACAATCATATATTCACTAAATAGGTTTGGTTATGGTACACAAAATACTTTGTGTGAAATGAAGCACAAATTTTATGTTTATGAGTACTCAAATTTTATGTTTATCAAAAAATCAATTACATCTTTCGAAAATCAAATTTTATCTTTATAAAAAATCAAATGATATCTTTAATAAAATATCAAATTTTATCTCTCTCAAAAACCAAATTATATCTTTATCAAAAATCAAAATTTATATTTATCAAAAATCAAATTTTATCTTTATCAAAATTTTCTTTTCTTTTTGACATTAATTATTTAGATATTTTTTTAACAAATTAAAAATACAAATTTTAATTCAAATAACAATTTTATAATTTATTATAATTTCTTCTTCCAATATCAATTTTAATATAAAACTACTATCACAAAATTATTATAATTTATTATTCCAAATTTAAATTTATTATAAAATACAAAATATTTTTTTTTTCATTTTTTTCCTATTATAATTAATTAGTCAAAAAACCTATAAAATATTTCATTTTGTTTTCTTTGTATTTTGTTTTTTTAATTTGAATTTAATTACTTTTAAAATATTTTTTTCTTAATTTTAATAAACTAATAATCACAATTTTTAGTAACTATGACAAAAAAAAAAGAGTGTTATTACAGAAAATAAAGAAGTGTTATCTCATTAATTAAAGAATAAAGACTGCTATTAAGGGAAATAAAAAATAAAAGGATGTTTTTGAGGAAAATAAAACCTAAAACGGTGCTAATTAGGTAATTGTTTACCCGATTAGCACATTTTTATTTTTTATTTTCCTCAATAACACTATTTTTTAATTACTGAAATAACACTCTTTTGTTTTCTGCAATAGCACTATTTTTTTTGTAATAATTATTAAAATTTGTGTTTAATAGTTTATTAAAATTAAGATAAAAAATAATGTAAAAATAATTACATTCAAATTAAAACAAAAAAAATACAAAGAAAATAAAAATAAATATTTTATAGGTTTTTAAACTAATTAATTATAATAGGAAAAATGATAAATTATTTATTTTAGATTTTATAATAAATTTAAATTTGGCATAATAAATTATAATTATTTTGTGATTGTATTTTTATATTAAAATTGATATTGGAAGAAAAAATTATAATAAATTATAAAATTGTTATTTTAATTAAAATTTGTATTTTTAGTTTGTTTAAAAAATATCTAAATAATTAATGGCAAAAATTAAATAAAAATTTGATAAAGATAAAATTTGATTTTTGATAAAGATAAATTTTGATCTTTGATAAAGATAGAATTTGGTTTTTGGTGGAGATAAAATTTGATATTGTTAGAGATATCATTTGATTTTTTTTATAAAGATAAAGTTTGATTTTCGATAAAGATGTAATTAATTTTTTGATAAAGGTAAAATTTGAGTTTTAATAAATATAAAATTTATGTTTCATTTTACACAAAGTATTTTGTGCATCATTAACTAAATTGTCTAGTGAATATATGATTGTCATTTATTTTCCTCTTTATGTTCAACCGTATTACATCATTTCAATAATTAACAATTTTTAAGTAATAAACATAACATTTAAAATAAATTTATAAATAAATTAAATTTTTATTTAATTTTTTTAAGCCATTTAATTAATATTTATTTGCAAAAATACTTTAATAATTTTATTTTATTTTTGCTATTAATTATTCAGATATATTTTTTATAAATGAAAAATACAAATTTTAATTCAAATAACAATTTTATAATTTATTATAATTTTTTCTTCCAATATCAATTTTTAATACAAAAATACAACGAGTAAATTATTATAATAAAATACAATCACAAAATCATAAAAAAAATAAAAAAATAATAATAATCATAATTAATGTACCGACTGTACATTAATTAAAGAATAAAAAGTGATTGTACATTAATTAAAGAATAAAATGTGTTATTTCAGAAATTAAAGAATAAAGAGTGTATTGAGAGAAATAAGAAATAAAAAGTACTATTAAGGAAAATAAAAACTAAATAGGTGCTAATTAAGTAAAAAAAAGTATATCACAAATATGAAATAAAGAGTGCTACTTATGGAAATAAAAACTAAAAATGTGTTAACTAGGTAAAAAAATTGACCTTTTTTTTTTTACCGAATTAACATGTTTTTAGTTTTTATTTTTCTCAATAACACCCTTTATTTTTTTTATTTTTTTCAATAAAACTCTTTATTCTTTAATTCCTGAAATACCACTCTTTTGTTTTCTGCTATAATACTCTTTTTTTGTAATGGTTATTAAAAATTGTGATTATTAGTTTATTAAAATTAAGATAAAAATAATGTAAAAATAATTAAATTCAAATTTAAAAAAAAGAATATAAAGAAAATAAAATTAAATATTTTATAGGTTTTAACTAATTAATTATAATAGGGAATAATGATAAATTATTTATTTTATATTTTATAATAAATTTAAATTTGGCATAATAAATTATATTAAAATAAATTATAATAATTTTGTGATTGTATTTTTATATTAAAATTGATATTAGAAGAAAAAATATAATAAATTTGATTTTGATAGATATAAAATTTGATATTTTATTAAAGATATCATTTGATGTTTTATAAAGATAAAATTTGATTTTTGATAAAGATGTAATTAATTTTTTGATAAAGATAAAATTTGAGTTTCGATAAAATTTATGATAGACATAAAATTTGTGTTTCATTTCACACAAAATATTTCGTGTAACATTAACTAAACTATTTAGTGAATATATGATTGTCATTTATTTTGCTCTTTATATTTAACGTGTATTGCATAATGTCAATAATTAACAATTTTTAAGTAATAAACATAACATTTAAAAGAAATTCATAAATAAATTAAATTTTATTTAATTTTTTTAAACTATTTAATTAATACTTATTTGCAAAAATACTTTAACAATTTTATTTTATTTTTGTTATTAATTATTTAGATATATTTTTAACAAATGAAAAATACAAATTTTAATTCAAATAATAATTTTATAATTTATTATAATTTTTTCTTCCAATATCAATTTTTAATATAAAAATAAAACCAGTAAATTATTATAATAAAATATAATCACAAAATTATAAAAAAAATAATCATAATTAAAGTACTGACAGTATATTAATCAAAAAATAAAAAATATTATTTCAGAAATTAAAAAATAAAGAATGTATTGAGATAAATAAGAAATAAAAAGTACTATTAAGAAAAATAAAAATTAAAAAGGTGCTAATTAGATAAAAAAAATATATCACAAATATAATAAATTTAATAAGTTGTATATATATAAAACTTATATCATTCAAAAGACAAGTCAATAAACTATTTTTTATTATTTAACATTAATTAAAAGTTTGATGTGATTAAATTATGCTTTAGAAGAACTAAATTGTAATTTTCAATCTACTTACTCCAAATCGACCGAACTAGTTGCCGATAAAACATCCAAATGGTGTATTTGAATACAGGTATATTTATATCTGACGGTAGCAAATAATGCATCACCCGTGTGCCATATTAGTTGGACTTAACCTAGTCTCTCCATCTGATAGAGATCCATCTGTGGTTATAAAATGCTCACACCTATTTATTCAGTACTAACAAAAATACAATAATTTGGAGAAGAAGTGGCACTTAGAAGGTAAGAAAGTTCCACCCGAAACCAGAAGGAGAAAGTGCTCCTAACATTAGATTAGACCCTCTACCATGCTCCTCTGCCTCTGAACCTCCCAATGAAGAAAATGTTGATTGTGTTGTTGATGAATGTGCTTGTGTTCAGGGCCTCTGTTGTGTCCACAGAGAGCAGTCATGTCTCAGCTGTAGGAGACCCAGGAATGCAGAGAGATGGTCTGAGGGTGGCCTTTGAAGCTTGGAACTTCTGCAACGAAGTTGGTCAAGAAGCTCCCCACATGGGTGCTCCAAGAGCTGCTGACTGTTTTGATCTTTCGGGTAAGCCAAATCACTTGACACAAACATAGTCCTATGAAATATGTCAGTTCAGTTTATTGCATGTTTGATCCACAATATTGTGTCACATATTGTGCATGTTATAGTGTCTTCTTGTTCTGTAATTTCCCACACATTTTAGTTTTTTTGTTATTTGTTTTAATCAAATCAGCATTGTGTTTCTTTTGTTGAGAATTGTGAGTGGTTGTGATGGCCAGATTCTCTGACTCCCAAGGTCACGGAAGCTGATAACAGACTTGGAGTGGGGAAGCCGTTTCCTGGCCTAAAATTACAATATATCAATGATACAGACCTTTATGCAACTGAAAAGGAATTGTATTTGGGTTCTCTGTGTGAAGTTGCAGACACCCCAAGGCCATGGCAATTTTGGATGGTAATGCTGAAAAATGGAAACTACGACACCAGGTCTGGGTTATGTCCTAAGGATGGAAAAAAGGTACCACCTTTTAGTCCCGGACGGTTTCCTTGTTTTGGACAAGGGTGCATGAACCAACCCATCTTGTGCCATCAACAGACACAGCTCAAAGATGGAAGAATGTTTGGGGGATTCAGTGGTACTTATGATTTGGATTCTGGTTGTGGGGGTGAACATGATGGTGTATCTTACTACGAGGTAGTTTGGGAGAAGAAAGTGAAGGTTGGGAGTTGGGTGTTCAAACACAAGCTAAAGACTTCAAAGAAATACCCATGGTTGATGTTGTACCTTAGAGCTGATACAACCAAAGGATTCTCTGGAGGCTACCACTATGACACAAGGGGAATGCTAAAAACTGTGAGTTCAACACCAACATTTCCATTTCTGTTTAGTTAATAGTTTAAAATGTACTTAATCTCATGATTAACTCATTTGGGTTGGTTGGTGATTCAGCTTCCAGAGTCACCAAATTTTAAGGTGAGGTTGAGCTTGGATATCAAGCAGGGGGGAGGAGCCAAGAGCCAATTCTACCTTTTAGACATTGGAAGCTGTTGGAAGAACAATGGTGGTCCTTGTGATGGAGATGTACTCACTGATGTGACTAGATACAGTGAGATGATCATCAACCCTGAAACCCCAGCATGGTGCAGCCCCACAGGCTTGGTTAATTGCCCCCCATATCATATCACTCCAGACAACAAGAAAATCTATAGAAATGACACAGCCAATTTCCCCTACTCAGCATATCACTTCTATTGTGCTCCTGGGAATGCTCAGCATTTGGAGCTGCCAGTGAGCACTTGTGACCCTTACAGCAACCCTCAGGCACAAGAGATTGTTCAGTTGCTACCTCACCCCATATGGGGTGATTATGGCTATCCCACAAAAAAGGGTGATGGTTGGGTGGGGGATCCACGGACTTGGGAACTCGATGTGGGAGGGCTATCAAGTAGACTCTACTTTTATCAGGTCAATAATTGAACTATACTGTACTATTTGGAATCTAATGAGTCACCACGCATTATAATTTATATCTTGTCATGTGATGCAGGACCCAGGCACCACTCCTGCCAAAAGAATATGGACCTCTATTGATTCTGGTACTGAGATATTTGTAAGCGACAAAGACGAAGTAGCAGAGTGGACTCTCAGTGACTTTGATGTCATTCTAACAGAATCAGAGACCGGCTTCATAGATAAGGCTGAGAGAAAGTAGTGAGGAACAATGATTGTAAGCAAAACTTTTGGGATTTTAGATTGTCCACAAAATGTAGGCTTCTAAATCCTACGGGTGCTAAAACTTATGAACATATAAGTAAAAAATAAAATCTCATTGGTCAAGTTCTCTTCCTAGAACAAAGAATTGGTTAGCAAATCTTAGCTTGGACATTGAAGTTACCTCCGCAAAATAACGTGTTTGGCAAAATCATGATAACATGTTGATCCAAGATTATGATTTGGTAGAAATGGAAGAGTTGTTTAATTTTTGGTTGGGTCAAATAGTTGTGTGTAAACTGTGATTTGAACAGCAGGCTTTTTTATTTGATTTTCGTTCTGATAGTGTTTAGGGTTTTAAAGATAATAACTTTTTCATTAATCATGCTGGTGAAGCAGAGGCAATTACCACAAGGCCCAACAACTTCAGTTTTAAAGTTGAGCAGTTTTACAGCTATTTTCAGTTCGGCACATGTGTTTTTATGAACTTGTTCAAGTTGTCAATTTTTTTTATAAATAAAACTTTTTTTAAATTACAAAAAAAAATTTCTTCAAAATTTCTTTATTCAAATTTAATGTAATTATTGAGAATTGAACTTTTAGAAGAGAATTATGATCTCCGTTGATCCATGTGGCACCAAAAATTTGGTTGAAATTGGTTTTCAGGAGATCAAGAAGAAGAATTAAAATAAGCAATTAATAAAAATAAATAATTAATTTGAAAAAAAATTTAAAATATTTGTAACTTTTTGATAAAGTATACTTTTTTTTTAAATTTACAAGCCTTATTTATTATAGTTTAATTATTTATTAAATGAATAAAAAGTTGTTAATAGAACTTAATTAATATTATAGGAGTAAAATAAGTAATTTAACTCTAAAACTTTATTAATAAATATTATAGCACTCGAAAACTACCAAAACTATTCTATAATTTAATGAAAATATGTGTCAAATGTTTCACAATCCAAAAATAAAAAATAAACATGATATGTTTATATATTTTTCTTAAAGAAATAACATAAATTTGTTTTTTAATTTGAAACTTATCTTTAAGTCTACTCATGTACACGATATATTCATAGCAGGTCACAGTATAAACAATAAATATGAGTATAAGTTACTAAAAGGAATTTTGATCATAATTTTATCTTAAAAGGATGATATTCATAAATCAACGATGAGATTTATTAATCAATTAATTTATCATCACTTTATATTTATACTTTCATATATTTAAACCAAAGACAAGTCTTCATGTTAAGGATATTTATTATGAAATATTTACTAACATCTTGTGGAAGATTCGTATTAAGAAAGGCATATTAGAAACAAACATTTTTACTATCGTACGTGTTCAGAATAAATTTAAAATATTAAAATTTCAAGACTCATATATATCATGTTCAATAAACTCCCCTTCATCTTCTCATTATCTAATATTTAGTTTATATGACTTAGACCATCAATGACTTAAATTATTAGTTTATATCCCTTTCATGAGTTTCAATACATAATACACCATATTAGAGCACAATTCATCTAAGATTCATAATCTTAAATCATACATCATACATAAATATATATGTACGTGTATGTATATGTGTGCATCACATATCACTTGAATTAAATCACTAAATCAATCAAGTATATAATTCAATAATTTAAAAATAAATATTCAAAATATTTTTAACTTTTTTATAAAATATATTTCTTTTGTAATTTACAAGCCTTATTAATTATAGTTTCATTATTTATTAAATGGATAAAACATTGTTAATGAAACTTAAAAATTAATATTATAGGAGTAAACTAAGTAATTTAACTAGAAAATTTTCTTAACACACTAATACTATTCTATAATTCAAGTGATGACATATGCCAAACATTCCACAATCCAAGTGTATACATTCATAATTTAGACAATTCATGAGTCTTCATCTCAAGATATTTACTAAGGAATATTTATTAACGCTTTTTGGAAGACTCATATTAAATAAGTTATATTAAAAATGAACATCTTTACCATCATCACATACTTCGACTCCATGTGTTCCGGGTAAGTTTAAGACATTCAAATTTCAAAACTCATATATGTCTGATGTTTAATAAACTCTTTTTTCATCTTTTCATCACCTGATGTTTTATTTTATATGACTTAGACAACTTAAATTATTTATTTATATCTCTTTCATGGATTCCAATACATGATAGAACATATAATACCACAATTTACAATTCACCTTAGATTCGTAACTTCACATCACACATCATTCACACATCATGCATAAACATGTCAATTTACATTTGTAAGGAAAGTTTGTCTTTTACGTAGTTTATTATTTTATTAAACTTGTTAGATATGTTTGTCTGTTTTGAAGTTTATTATTTTTATGATTATTCTATTATAAGGGAGACCGACTACCAAAACCAATGCACAATTGCACAACTGCACAAATCGGTCGAGAAGTATATGGGACAGTCGATCGAGAACTATTCGACCAACAAGATTCCTTGTCCATAAATTGACACGTGGCACGCATAAAATGAGACACCACAATGGGCCATGGGCCCATCCACCTAGGGCCCATTCAACTACTATAAAAGACAAAGGAATATCCAATCTTATCCTGTGTCCACTTGGACCCACACTGACTTGAGCGTCGGAGTGCATGCAGGACCCCTTCCCGATCATGCGATTCTGTCACATCATCTAGAGACTGCCCAGTCCTTGGCCTTTTCGCGTCCCTTACTTCCACCCACCGGGAGCTTGATGCATCAGAAGAACTTGTCCCTAATGATCCCCTGTTGGCACTGATCCCGTGTTCCTCACCACCCCGCACAGATCCACCTGAAGACCCCGAGTGCTCCGAAGATGAATAAGAAGCAACAGAAAATGAAGCCATTTTACCTCAGAAAAAAAAAACCGACCAGAGATAGGCAAACACTAGAAGGTTGAATATTCAAAAGCAGAGAGAGTAATGGAAGTGCAACTGGCGATTCACTGTGAATCATATTTATAAAGACGGAAGTCCAACCATCACACAACTAGCATCGTCCGATCCCAAGCAAATCAAGGGCCCACAACAATTGACACGTCATGTCATTGCACATGTATCGAGAACGCGCCAAAATTCACGATGCCTTTCGACCTTTCTCGCCAAAAGATATCGCACTCACACCGACCGATATATTCCTGGTATTCAGTGACAACAAAGTCCTTTTCGTTCAACCAGTTCCCTCAAGGACTTGAGGGGCCTATGTATTATAAGGGAGACCGACTACCAAAATCAATGCACAATTGCACAAACCGGCCGAGAAGTATACGGGACAGCCGATTGAGAACTATTCGACTAACAAAATCCCTTGTCCATAAACTGACTCGTGGCATGCATCAAATGAGACACCATAATGAGCTATGGGCCCATCCACCTAGGGCCTATTCAACTACTATAAAAGACAAAGGAAGTCCTATGAAAAGAGGTATTGTTACTTTATGCAATCTTATCCTAGGTCCACTTGGACCCACACTGACTTAAGCGTCGGAGTGCCATGCAGGACCCTTTCCCAAAATTGTGTATAACCGAAGACCTGAAGGAATGGAAGAGTTGTCAGGGTAGCTAGGGAAGGAAGCTCAAAAACATTGTTGCTTGTTAAAGCCGATCGGCCTCATGCAAGAACAATTATATTGTTAGAATTAGAGAGAAAGAATTAAGAATTCTTGAAAGGAAGAAAAATACTTGGAAGGAAGAAAAAAAAACATATATATATATATATATATATATATATATATATATATATATATATATATATTGTGTATACAAAAAGGTTGAGTAAGAAATGAAAAAAAATGTTAATGGTGTAATTTTAGAAGAAAATTATTCGGAAAGGAAATATTTGTAAAATATGTAATAAATTTGATTATTATATATTTTAGTTATTCTTTGAAAGTGTTTATATATTAAAATATTTATGTTGTATTTTGAATTAAGAAATTAATTTTCTTGATTTTAAATAATTAATTATAATATATGTTTGATTCTATTGTAATTTATTTTATAGCAAATATAAAATTGTGTGGTAAGAAAAGAAATGCTATTTATTTTATTTAAATATTCTATAGGTTCTATTTTATTATTATAGTTGTTAATGCAAATTTACTGTAGTTGTGGTTAATCTATATTAAATTGTTTTGCTTAATATGTATTAAATTTTTGTAGTTATTTATTTTAAGTATTTTATTGTTATTGCTGATGGTAATGCGAATTTACTGCTTAATATTTAATTAAAATATTAATTAGTTTTCTAAAAATTGACGAATTGCTTAATATATTAAATAGAAAAGTTGATTGAAATTTGATGTGTATGACAATGTTTTTAATATAATTACTTATATCTATTGTGCTTAGTTTTATTATTGATTATCATTGTAATGATTGTAATCATTCCGTAAATAAATTATGTAGGGAGTATATTACATTGCTGATGAAGAGAAATAAATTTTACAAGTTGAAGAATATATATTTTTTTTATTTTTTTAAGAATTATATTATAAAATATTGTGCTAATTTGTGTATCAGCCGGGGATTAATTCATAGGAATCTCATTTTGGATATATTTGGATTTAAATAATTTTAAAGAACATATTTTGGATTATGTTCTATATTTGATAATATTTTGTTTATTAACATTCTTTTTAATTTTTTCTGTGAAAAAAAACCTTAGTTTTATTGTCTTTTATAAAAAATATAATAATTAATTAATAATAATAAGATGTTACCTTTAGTATTAGAGTTAGTTGTATTATGTAGCCTGATATGTCTTGTGTTGTGTGGTATTAATTGTTATGATATGCTATTTGGAGATTTTTTTTTTATTATTATATTATTTTATTTGTTTATATATTAAAAAGTAGTATTTTAAATAGTCTACAAATTATAGATAACCATAAAAACCCAATTATCACAAGTCCAACATTTAATATGGGACAAGTAGAGTTATCAAAATGATGACTAATGGCTAATGTATTTCAATATCAAGCAAATGTTATGAATAAATAACAAGTTGTTATTAATCAACTTAATGCAAGTGAATTAGGGGTTAACCAACATGCTTACCTTTTGAGTATGTAGTTTTATTGGAATTTCCTGAGGAACTATACTCCAAAATTTAGTGGCAACCATTATTTAGATGTAGGCTTATTGTGTTTGATAAAAAAATATAATAATTAATTAATAAAAGTAATGGTATTTAAATAATTTTAAAGAATATATTTTGGAATATGTTTCATATTTAATAATATTTTATTTTATTTGCATTTATTTTGAGAAATTTATTTTTTAGATTTTTTATGAAAAAAATCTCAGGCTTATTGTGTTTGATAAAGAAAAATATAATAATTAATTAATATAAATAATGAGATGTTTTAATGGTTGTTCTTTGAGAGAGAATTGTTGTTAGACCTAGTATGAACAACTTCATATGGATTTTGTGCAACTAAAGGAATTACATATAAATAATAACATTTGTTGCAAATAAATTTGATATCAAATTATCAAAACTTGGGATAAATGAGATTGTCGTCTATCATCCATAATCAGTAGCGTTGGAAGTATATGTACTTAGGAGCAGTGCAAAAATATTGAAAAAATAGATAAAATTGAGTAGATGAATAACCAATTTGAAATATAGGTGGTGAATTTTGTCTGCTATAGTGATTCTGTGTGACATATACATAAGAAATAAATGAAATTAGTTATACATCATTTCATGATATCATTGCACAAGTGCAAAACAAACACATTAAACTAATTTTAAAAGTGGTTAATGATATACATAATTTTTAAACTACGTACTTTGGTACAATAAAATGATAATGTATAAATTATAATTTAATTTTCTCTTCAAAATAATTAAATAAATTATATGGAGATAATCCAATTTGCTAATCCGATAAAACACTTAATAAAATTAATCTTTAAAATTACAAGCAATGCATGTTGATTATTAAAAGTATCAAACATTTTATTTTAGCTATAGCTAACATTATCAAATAAAAATAATTTTAATCCCTTAAATTAGAAATATAAAGACTAAAACAAAAAAAAAATGATCATTTTAGACTAAAATAATATTTTTCAACTTGAGATATTAAATTAGATTGCGTTTATAAGTTCAAGAACTACTTTTGTAAATTACTAGTTACATTTAAGTTTAAGCATGATGTTCCTAGTTACTTTAGTCATAAATTTGTTTGAGATGTATTAAATAATAATTTAATAATTATAGTATAATTCCTTTTATTATAATATTTATTAATGAGACGCTTATTAATATAAACTCTTCACATCCCCGTAACCAACATTTCTGTGAATTATAAATTAAATCCTTCCTTAGTAACTGCATCAATTTTTGTTTCTATAATTACATGCTACTATTCTAATGGATTTAGGGCTTGCTTTAATTACTTGTTCTGTGAAATTATTATTATTATTATTATTATTATTTCAAATTATTAGCACCTTAAAACCCAGCCCAATATGCTGATGTGTTTTTCTTGTCACGACAAAAAAAGCACAAACTTATTTCTTTAAAGGGGCAGAGGAGGGTAGAGGGGTAGGAGTAAAATGGGCAGATATTTCATAAAAAAATTAATTTGCTACCATTTTTCTATTGAAACCATGCACCTTTCATAAAATATAGGTGCAGAACTTGAGTGCGATGGGGACCGAGACCTACCATGTTTTTTTCACCCACCTAACTTGTTACGCTGTAACCATTTTGTTTAACACAAGAACATACGTGATGCGATCCATGGGATACAACATTTGGTAATACGTTGGTTTTGGTTTGTTTGTTGAGCCAGACGGCTATGCATCACAACCATCAAATTACAATCTTGCCAAATTTTTAGCTTCGCAAATTACTTTATACTTAGTGGCAGTGCTTTTCTATTTTACAGAAACAAAGTCAAGCCATTTTATTGTTTCAGAGTGTAACAAACACAAGAAGGTGCGTGTTGGTAAATTGTGAAGCTAGCATAATATATTGCTTCCCTAAGAGATGAGACGAATACATGTTTGTCTCTTGACAAAAGTCAAGGTATAGTTGTCTTTGTGTCTAAGTAAATGCTGGCATTGAATACCAACTTCTGTAGAATCAGTGTGTGGTCTGTTAACTTTATCTACAACCACCATCTCGAAAATAACATGCATTTGTCCCATGTTCATCATGTATTCAATAGCCTTTAATAATCCATGGCCTGTCCTTCTAAAAGCTCAAGACAAGGTGTGGACATTCGGTCCAGCATGAAAGCAGCAGCCTAATCCCTGTAGTAGAACACCTAACTCGTTGATTTATTCAACTTGGAAAGACAATAACAGTAAACTTTGTGTTAGGTATATAAGAAAAAAAAAAACTTATAAATCTATTGTGTTCAGATTTTAAATTGAAAGTGATATCAAATTTTAATGATGGTATAGGAGAAGTGCAGGTGATTTTCATTCTCTCAAAACCTTTGACATCCATAAACTTCATATATGCATATAGCCACAACTGAAATGGTTGTGATTGCCTTGAACATTTAGCTAAACTTCCTTACTAGAGTTGAGTTACAAAGCTACAATTGTATGTTTCATCGTTTTAACATTAGGTGACATTAATAGGTTACTAGTTTTAAAAAAGTACATATAAAATTTCCCAATTGTTTTCTTTAATAATAATCACATTAAAAAAAATACTATCAGCTAATTTTATGTTATATGATGGGGTTAGAGAAGAATTCCTTAGAAGTTTTTTAAGCATTCCTTCACATCCTATAGAGTAAACACTGGAGAATATATGAATTAACTTTATTTGTGTGAGAATAAGTATATTATGAAAGGTTGGAGTTCTTACCTTAGGTTCCAAGATTGGAGAATAAATCAATAATACATTTATCCTTGATTTACATTCATTTTTCTCACCTTTTCTATTTGAGATTTTCAATTTAACCTTTTGTTATCTTGCTTTTCCCGCACTCGGTCAAGAGTTATGCAAGAATTCTTGGGTAAGTTTCTTTATTTAAACCATTTCAAGACTTAATAAATTCACTACAGGATTTATGATATTTGTTTTATTGTTACGTTTATTTAAAATGTTATATTGTATATAAATTTTAACTATTATAGTAATATTTTCTATTATAAATGTTACTATAGATAAATTTTAACTATTATAGTAGCATTTTTTATTATAAATGTTACTGTAGATGATATAGATATAATATTGTAACATTTTATAAATAAATGTTACTATAAATACATTAAGTTAATATATATTATTAAGTTAATATATATTATTATTACTTTTTATTTGATTATATCTTTTTTGTCTTTGACATTTCTTTCTAACATTTTTCGTTTTCACAAAAGCAGATAGCATAGAAGAAAGCAAAATAGGGTTTTTAACTTCATAGTATAGTTATCAGTTCAAGGAATTATAATTTTCATTTTACTTCATAGTATAATACATAAAGAAATCAAAATCTTCTTTCTTCAAAATCCTCTCTCACGGTGATTTGTAATTTGGAATCCGATTACACATCTTACCATAGATTCCTAAAATTTATTGTCGTCGTCTCTGTAGTCTACTGTCAACCATGACAGTTGTGCTTGCCGTCGTCACCATCTTCAACAACCTCGAGCCTCATCACGTATGTAGTTTCTTCACATTGAATACCTTGAGCCTCATCAGGTATTTAATTTATAGTGATTTGGATAATTTCTTGTTTCGATTTAAGCCAATTTTCGCTAAATTCACTTATGCCACAACAGAGTTTAATGCTTAACAAAGTGACTGAATACCTCTTCACTATGTCCATCAATTTCTAAAAAAGGTGTTCATCCTTTTTCTTTTTCTTTTGTTACTTTATTTCACAATCAACACCTTTTTCTTTGTTTTTTTTTGACTTTATTTGTAGACAAATCTATTAGTCAACTGAATTGTTACAGTGATTATTAAATTTCTGAAGAGAAACTGTTGATCTAGAGGGAGACCTCAGGTGACTAACCGGGTGCCTCGTTTCAGATCTCGTGCCCAAGACAATGATAGGTATATTCTTCCTCTGCATTTCTTGTTTTTTTTCATTGCTTGCAAATTTGATGATCCAACATGTATCTTTTCATTATCTTATTTAGTGTTTGTTTGTTTTAATTTTAATTTAAACAATTTGTTTCAGCTTGAAGCTTCGTAATTCTATTTGTTAGAAATTTCTTTGTCTTATTTGATTAAATCCTATTTCTATAGTGTTTTTAGTTAAGGCCCTTCATACTATATTTTATTTTTAGTGATTATATCTAGATATATTTTTTGCATGTCTCAAGGTATGGTGTCATTTTGTTTCACTGGCTTGATTAAATGTAAGACTACTGAATTTGTACCTTCATGAAATAAGGCAAGTTTTAGCATATTGCTATTATCAACTCCTTGCTTTATAATTTATGATTTATTCTCTTCCTTTCATATTTATGCATTTCGTTTACACTTATTTCTTAATTTGTTGTTTGATATAATGTTGTTATCAATTACTAGTCTATTGTTGGTACTTGATACATGTCGGAATCGAGAAAGTTAGAGCTGGATGTTTCTGCTACTTTCATTTGCATGTCCACTATATATAATTTCTGGTATTTCAGGTAAGGGGGTAGAGACTGTGTTGGTGGTAACTTTCCTTTTTTATTACACTGTCTATTATTATTCCTATTTATTTGCAGTAAAATTAATCCCAAACCTTTATTGTTTTTTGTTGTGTCCTGATTAAATTTTTTCATATATCATGTGTGTATACTTGTACTGATTTAAATAGATGCTACATAAATTAGGGATGTGGTTGCCACAATTTTAGCAATTTGATTTATTCTAATGTATCATGGTTAATTCTGTTGTAGCCTAATATATTATTATAAATAATGGGTAAACATGCAACACAACATAATGATATATTTCTTATATAATTTTCATAAACGATAGGCCCATAGTGAATTTTTTCTAAATTTTGCATTTGAAAATATTGCTCAACGAGATGAGATTTTGTGCCCCTTTAAGGAGTTTATTGGGGTGATGGAAAGAAAGTGTATGAGCATTTATTGTGTGTTGAATTTGATAGAAACTATATAAGATAGGTTTTTCATAAAGAATGTGGCTCTTCAAAGAAGATATGTGATGATGAACTAGAGAAATTCAGTATGCATAATGATTTGGATAAAATATTTTTCATGGAGCATTATGCTGATGTTGTCTTAAAATTGAAACATGTTTCGATAAAATATTTGGTAGTATTGGAATAAAATTATCTTTTATCATTTTATTATTGAAAACCAAAAGCCAAAATACTAGAGTGTTATGATGTTGATCTAATAGAAACACATAATGAAAAATGAAAATGTAACTCTTGCTAAAAAAAAAGTAACTAAATACTTTTAGTAATAATTTAAAAATATTGTCTTTTCATTAGAAAAAGTTACTAACAACTTTTAGTAACATTTTTATAGTGTTACTTTCTTATTAAATAATATTACTAAAAGATTTTAGTAACATTTTTAAAATATTATATTTTTATTAAATAAATATTATAAAAAATATTTAGTGATATTTTTATAATTGTTTCTAATGATAAGTGAACGTTACTCAAAGTTTTTAATAACATTTTTATGGTGTTACTTTTTTATTAGAAAATATTATTAAAAAATTTTAGTAACATTTTTAAAATGTTATTTTTTTATTAAATAAATATTACAAAAAAGATATTTTTATAAATGTTTCTAATGATAAGTAAAATGTTATTAAAAAATTTTAGTAACATAGATAATACTTAACATTTGATAAAATGCTACTAAATCATATTAATAACATTTTGTTTTATTTTGTTTGATTTAGTAACATTTTTTTTATGTTACTAATTATTATATATATATATATATATATATATATATGTAGTAGTATTCTTTAAGTCCTAAAAATGGTCTCATCACGCCTATATAAGATTTAGGATATACTAATTTTTCCAAAGACATATAATCAATCTTTTGTCCTTACACTCTACCAAAAAGATGAAAAAGTGTGGACATTGAAATTGTAAGTAGGCATCACTACCACCTTAATCATAACTTCTTTCTCTGGTCTAAAAAGGAACCAACCTCCATTGAATTTCTTGCTCGACTTCTCTTTTTAACAATGTAAACAAGCTTTTCTATACTAATAAAAGTATAGGGAGTTTAAGATGTCGACTTGCTAACCCTTGTAATTTAATAAGGAGGTGAAACTTCAAACATTGTTAAGCATTCCTACTAAAATAAACTTTAGAATTTTGTAAATTCAGATCATGTCACGAGGCTCCTTCATACATTCTAAAGGATATTCTTTAATTTCTCGTATTCCTGCAAACTAGTTTTACAAAATAACAAACAATCATTAAGAAACAATAAGTGGGTAATAGTAGGAGCACCACAAGCAACCTTTTTGCCATGCACTTTTTCCCTAATTTCTACTCTTTTTTGTCAATTTTGAGAGTCCATTAGCACAAATGAGACAAAGAAAAGGTGATAAAGGTCTCTAAATTGACCCTAGTTGAATACTAAACTATTTAGATGCACATCATCATTCATGTTTCACTAAACCCAAGTTTCAACATTAGTCTCCAAATGCTCCCATCTAACTCGATTATATGCCTTGTTGATATCAATTTTAAGGGTAATCTCCAAACTTTTGCCCCCAGACTTGAGCTTCATATGGCGCAAAATCTCATTGGCAAGGAGCACATTCATGAATAAAGTTGTCTTTACGAAAATGGTTTGCTCTTTAGAGATGCACTTGGGTATGACCTTCTTCAACCTGTTAGTAAACAATTCAAACATAATTTTACAGATGACATTATATACCAATATAGGTTGCATATCCTTCATATTTCTTGCCCAGTCACCTTTTGGAATTAACACAAAGTTGATTTCATTTATAAAATTGGAACTTCTCAAGCCATTAAAAAAAAGAATAGTGGATATCAGAACTATACATATGCCAAAACCAACAAGACAACCCTAAGATCAACCCATTCGGACTTGGAGATTTGTCTAGGTTCATATTAAAGAAAACATCCTTAAATATAAAAGGTTCCAATAATAAATAATTATCATCCTCCTACTTACATGTTATGAAAATAATCTTTTATAGTGTCCTTAATACTCTTTGTAAGGATTTCATCATACCATCCTCTTAGATGAAAGGTGTCCTTCCGAAGGAAGATGTTAGGAAGGAAAACAAGAAGCAAAATGATGAGGTAGCTGATGATGTGGAGGAAGAGGTTAACAATAATACACCTCAGCTAGACATGAGGACAGTGCCAAATTTAGTTGGCCTTGAAGGACATGTAGAGCAGGACCAGTGTATCAAGGGACCAATGAAGAGCAATAGGCAGCGGACTACAAATGTGCAACTAAGAAATTATGTTTGTTAGGCAGTATATGAGTATAACCTTTCTCTCTCTTCTCTTTTGGCTCCTTAGGGAGAGTATGTTCCTATTCTTCTACACTGAAATACCTATTTCTTGGTTTCAGGAGATCAAGCTATCCAAGGGAGAACCTAGCCTTTATTCCTTACAGTAATTACACAATTACACATAGTGTTAAATATCTTGGAATTTATCTTAAATATTACAGTATACAGACCATTACAGTGTTCTCTCTGCCATTCAACAATCAATTGGCCATATTCTTCATAACCTGGACAAACAACAAGTTGGGGAAACAGATTTTGAATATGGTCTAGGTCATGGCTTGAACTCACAAACCAACCCTCTCATACACCAACATCAACAACCGAGGAAACTCAATTTCGATTTGCCTCGTTTTAATGGTACCGACGCCTTGGGGTGGATATTTAGTGTTGATCAATACTTTGATTACTACCATATTGATGAAGCTGAGAGGATCAATATTGCCACAATGCACATGACAAGTACTGCAATTCCCTGGTTTCAACTAACTCAACGCAACTTTCCCTTTCGATCTTAGCATGAGTAGAAAAGGGCAATTGAAATTGAGTTTGGCCCTTCCGTGTTTGAGTCACCGAGAGAATCACTTTTCAAATTAATTCAACAGGGATCAGTGCTTGATTACTATGCTGAGTTTACAACTTTAGCAAATCGTGCCCAATTAGAACCCCCTGAAGCCTTGCAAGATTGTTTTATCAGTGGCCTGAAACCTAATATTCGTCGAGAGGTGAAAGCCCAGTGCCCCCTAGCTTGATGCGTGAAGTTAGTCTTGCTCGACTGTATGAAGATAAATATAACCCCAATTTTCGTCCAAACCCAACACCCAACGTATATAGACATCAAACCTCAACCTCACCTATAACAACTAACAGTAAACCAAACCTCAAAAACCAACTACCACCACTACTTCCCACTCCAACCCATAAACCCACATTTCCCATACCAAAAAATCAAGTAAGGAGACTTTCCCTAGCTAAAAAACAGTTAGGAGAGATAAGGGGCTTTGTTTTTTGTGTGATGGAAAATTCACCCCTAACCATAGATGTCCGAATCGACACTTTATGTTGTACCAATTAGATGAGACTGAAGATGCTGATAATCAACAGCAGGACACAAATCTTGAGAGACTTGAACTGGACCCTCAGTTAACCGAGTTGGAACACCATGTAATTCAGCAACACCACTTGTCCCTTAATGCCATGAAAGGGGTCCTAGGATTTGCAACAATCAGGCTAACAACTAAGGTACATGGCTTAGAATTACAAGTATTGATTGATGGAGGCAGTTCGGATAGTTTTATCCAACCTAGAATTGCCAAATTTCTCAAACTTCCGTGGAACCAGCACCTGGTTTTAGAGTGATGGTTGGTAATTTCGATGTTAAGGAGGTAGAAGGACAATTTCCTAATGTTTATGTCCTACAAGTTGCTGGTGGTGATTTGGTTATTAGCTCTTCTTGGCTTAAGACTCTCAAAGCTCATATCACTGATTATGATTCCCTTTTCATAAGGTTTTTGCACAAAGGGGAGTTTGTGACTCTCAGAGGCGATGTCGAATTAGCTCCTACACAAGCTCAATTTCATCATGTTAGAAGATGGATGTATACTGATGCAATGGCTGAAATATATTCCCTACACCTCTCGGATACATCAACAGAACCTCCATTCAATGGGGATTGCGCACAAGACTTAGACCCAGAGTTAGCCGTATTGCTGCATACTTACAGAATGGTGTTCCAAACGCCTATAGGCCTGCTTCCTCCTAGAGAGCATGATCACACTAATCCACTGGTAGAAGGTGCTGAACCAGTCAAAGTTAGACCCTATAGATATCCACATAGTCAAAAAGTGCATATTGAATCTATGGTGCAAAAGATGTTAACGGATGGCATTATTCAACCTAGTAAGAGCCCATTTTCTAGTCCTATTTTACTTGTTAAAAAGAAGGATGGAACATGGCGATTTTGCACCGACTATAGAGCCTTGAATGCCATTACTATCAAGGATTCTTTTCTAATTCCTACAGTCGATGAATTGCTAGATGAGCTACATGGTGCCACTTATTTTTCTAAATTGGATTTAAGGTTAGGATATCACCAAATTCTAGTGAACCCTACTGACAGACACAAAACAACTTTCCGGACTCACCAGGGCCATTATGAGTGGTTAGTCATGCCATTTGGCTTGACTAATGCACCTGCAACTTTTCAGGCGTTAATGAATGATGTGTTCAAACCATATTTAAGAAGATTTGTTCTAGTCTTCTTTGATGACATATCGATTTATAGTCCGACTAGGCAAATTCATTTAACACAGCTTGAATTGGTCTTACAACTATTACAAAAATAATCTTTATATGCCAAGTTCTCAAAATGTTCATTTGGCACCAACGAAATTGATTATCTGGGCCACATCATCAATGAGGTAGGAGTACAGATGGATAAAGACAAAGTGCAAGTTGTTTCTAACTGGTCAATACCCACTACTCTCAAACAATTTTGAGGTTTCTTGGGACTGTCTAGTTATTATAGGCTATTCATAAGGGGTTATGCTTCCATAGCAGCCCCTCTCACTGAGTTACTAAAAAAAGACTCTTTCCACTGATCCACAGAGGAAGAACAGGCTTTTAAAAAACTCAAGGAAGTTGTGACCACAACTCCTGTCTTGGCATTACCTGATTTTAATCTTCTATTTATTTTAGAGACTGGTGTTTCTGGCATTGGAATTGGAGCGGTCTTAAGCCAGAACAAGCACCCAATTGCTTTCTTTTCAAAGAAAATGTCTCCAACCATGCCAAGATAGTCTGCTTACACTAGAGAATTATTCGCTATCACTGAAGCTATTGCCAAATTTAGGCACTACCTGTTGGGCAAGAAGTTTATAATCAAGTCAGGCCAACAAAGTTTGAAATCTTTGCTAAATCAGTCCTTACACACTCCTGAGCAACAGAAATGGTTGCATAAATATTTGGGCTATGATTTTGAAATCCAATACAAATCGTGAGTGGAAAACTTAGCTGCAGATGCCCTATCTCGATGCTTTTACACTGCATTCTCCATGCCTGATCCACACTGGTTACAACAACTGCAGAAGGAAATACAACAAGATTATGAGCTGCAACAAATATGGATGCTTTGTCAGAATCAAAACCTGCAATATCAACACTACCAGATAAAAAATGAGATTTTATTATGGAAAAATAGGGTAGTCGTACCAGCCAATAGTGACATTATCAAGTTAATTATGCAAGAATATCATGATTCAGTCGTTGGGGGACATTCAGGGGTAGCTAAAACCACTAAAAGAATTTGTTCTCAATTTTATTGGCCCGGGATGCAAGAAATTATCAAGGACTATGTGCTGAATTGTGTTGTTTGTCAAAAGGCTAAGACTCAAACTAAAGTTCTTGTTGGCCTTCTACAACCTCTACCTATTCCTTCGCAGATTTGGGAAGCTATTTGTATGGATTTCATCACTGCATTACCATTTTTCAAGGCTACACGGTTATCATGGTGGTAATTGATCGGTTGTATAAATTTGCACATTTTCTTCCTCTTAAAACAGGTTCCACTAGCAAACAAGTGGCAGAGGTTTTCTTGAAACAGGTGGTTAAACTCCATGGATTCCCTATAACCATAATCTCGGACAGGGATAAGGTTTTCATTAGTAACTTCTGGAAGAGGTTATTCGAATTACAGGATACAAAATTGGCAATGAGTTCCTCATACCATTCACAAATAGATGGCCAAAGTGAGGTGTTAAATAGAACCTTAGAAATGTACTTAAGGTGTTTTTGTTTTGAAAATCCAAAAAGTTGGCTAAACATGTTTCCCTGGGCCCAGTATTGGTGCAATACTTCATACCATACTAGCATCAAGATGTCTCCCTACAAGGCTCTTTATGGAAGGGACCCACCTTCCTTGATAAAGTATCAAGTATCTCCTTACGATGAGCTATCCTTTTGAGAAATGTTAGAAGAACGGGATAAATTGATTGAGCAATTGAAACAAAATTTGCAGAAGTCCCAACAGTATATGAAACACTTTGCTGATAAGAAAAGACAACATGAGGAATTCCAAGAAGGGGATTGGGTTCTGGTTAAGTTACAGCCATACAGACAACTTGGCCTTGGGAAAGCACCAGAAAATAAGAATGAGGTTCTTTGGTCCTTTTCAAATCAACCACAAGTTGAGTTTTGTAGCTTATAAGTATAAGCTAGACTTGCCATCAGAAGCTCGTATCCATCCTATTTTTCATATTTCTCTATTGATGAAATTCAGAGGAGATTCCCAACAACAATACCCGCCGCTCCCTCTCAACACTATAGAATTTGGCCCGATAATAACACCTACCAAAGTGCTAAATGTGCGCACAATATTACAGGGCATGCATGAAACTCAGCAAGTCTAAGTACAATGGGGAAATGGTTCGGCTGCTTTTAAAATGTGGGAGAATGCAAAGGAATTTCTTAAAGCCTATCCACATTTCAACCTTGGGGACAAGGGTGTTTTTAAAGCGGAGGGTAATGTTAGGAAGGAAAATAGGAAGCAAAATGATAAGGTAGCTGATGATGTGGAGGAAGAGGTCAACAATAATACACCTCAACTAGACATGAGGACAGTGCCAAATTCAGTTGGCCTTAAAGGACACGTGGAGCAGGACCAGTGTATCAAGGGACCAAGGAGGAGCAATAGGCAACGGACTACAAATGTGCAGCTAAGAAATTATGTTTGTTAGGCATTATGTGAGTATAACCTTTCTCTGTCTTCTCTTTTGGCTCCTTAGGGAGAGCCTGTTCCTCTTCTTCTATACTGAAATACTCATTTCTTGGTTTTAGGAGATCAAGCTATCTAGGGGAGAACCTAGCCTTTATTCCTTACAGTAATTACACAATATACACAGTTTTAAATGTTTTGGAATTTATCTTAAATATTACTGTATACATACCATTATAATGTTCTCTCTTTTATTGTTCATTATTGCGATTTTGCCTCTGTTGCTATAGTTCTAAAACAGGTTGTTCTGCCTTTAATAGAATTTTAAACATAACAAAAGATCCTCCAAACCCCACACATCCATTATCTCTTGGAAGCATCAAATTAACCCCATTAGATGTTGTACCCTCCCACATTTATCTACATACGACAAAATGTTGTTGAAATATCTTGTAACACACTATGGTTGGGACAAATTAGCAGTTAATTTAAGGATATTATAATAATCATTTCTCTTGGACCTGTCAAGGATACTAAAAATATTAGTTAGAATCCAAGGTCCCTTTCGATCATAATCAATATTCAAATTTATAAAATTTTTAGAGAAGTTGATAATTTATCCTTTTATGTTTCTATTCTAGAATAAGACCAAACCATAAGGAATAAGACCAGCTTACAAATAATATATGTGAGTTTTCAGAGACTTTTGAACTGTCATGGAAAGTAAAATTTGACCTTTTACTCAATCTTTTGTATGGAGAGTACTTCCGTGTAAGGTAGCAATAAAGTTCAATTTGACAACAATACATGTGTATTATGTGATTGCAAGAGGAGTTAAGAGATCACTTGTTCTTCTCTTGTACAATAGTTGCTAATGAAACATATGTAACATGTGCATAGGTGTTAGCCATAATCAGGCTAAAAATCATTTGCACTAGTTTCGTATGATACAGCTAAATGGGAAAAGAAACACAATATGGAAATCTGTATGGATAACTATTATATAAAGCATCTGAAAAAAAAGGAAATATACAAAAGTTGTTTTTTCCTTTAAAGAATGGGTCCAATATCCTATAATGTGCATTACAACTTATCATAACGCCTATGCTGAACTCAATTCTGTATGTTGTTTCTCTTATGATTTTGAATAATTGGAACATAATTACACGAATGAGGGCAAAAATTTTATTTAAAAGTCTACATTAACTTGTTCTAGAAGGGTCATTTTTCTGTTAAGAGTATTATGCAGATTGAATATTGAGGAAGCAGAGCATGTAAACAATTCAAAAATTGGATTTCAGGCAATATGTAAATAATCCATAGGCCTAGGCAACGAATAAAGAAGAGTCAATAGAGAATTTTCAACATAACTTATAGGGAAGGTTTTCACGGCAAAATAAACATGTCATGAATAGCAATAAGACTTACGACAGGAGGAACTTCCATCAGATTGAAACCTCTGTTACTCAACCATAACAGCATGGTTTACAAGTTGTTTTGAGTTCCACAAGTATGAAGATATATATAAAAATCAAGTTTGACAGCAGCTTAATCAAGTAATGAAGGAAATGTTGTATTTATGATACTACTTGTTGTGGTTGTTGGGAGAATCCGAGGGGGCATAACCAGGAAGATCTCACAAGAAAGAGAAATGGGCCAAACATACATAAGGGAATGACACCACCTTTAACCCAAAAACCTTAAGGCAGTAGGTTTATGGGTCTTCTTTCTTATATATTGCTTAACTTTCTCATTTTTATTCAATCTGAGACTTAGACTCACACTTGGATACCCAACAATCTCCCCCTCAAGTGAGAATCCCCATCATATGAGTTGGTCACCATTAGGGCAGTGCGAACCATCGGCTCTTAGTCCCTCTTCTACACTCCCCATCGTATGAGTCAGTCACCATCAGGTCGGTGTGAACCTTCAGCTCTAATACCACTTGTTAGGAAAATCTGAGGGGGCATAACCGGGGTGATCTCACAAGAAGGAGAAATGGGCCCAACATACAAGGGAATGACACTACCTTTAACCCAAAACCTTAAGGCAATAGGTTTATGGGTCTTCTTTCTTATATATTGCTTAACTTTCTCATTTTTATTCAATATGGGACTTAGACTCACACTTGGATTCCTAAAAATCTCCCCCTCAAGTGAGAGTCCCGTCATATGAGCCGGTCACCATCAGATCGATGCGAACCATGAGCTCTTAGTCCCTCTTCTACACTCCCCATCGTATGAGGCAGTCACTATCAGGTCGGTACGAACCTTTGGCTCTGATACCACTTGTTGTATTTATGATACCACTTGTTGGGTATCCAATTGTGAGTCTAAGTTCCACATTGAATAAAAATGAGAAAGTTAAGCAATATATAAGAAAGAATACCAAATAAACCTACTACCTTAAGGTTTTGGGTTAAAAGTGGTGTCATTCCCTTATATATGTTGGGCCTATTTCTCCTTCTTGTTAGATCTCTCCGGTTATGCCCCCTCGGATTCTCCCAACAAGTGATATCAGAGCCAAAGGTTCGCACTGACCTGATGGTGATCGGCTCATACAATGGGGAGTGTAGAAGAGGGACTAAGAGCCGATGGTTCCCACCGACCTGATGGTGACCGACTCATATGATAGGGACTCTCACTTGAGGAGGAGATTGTTGGGTATCCAAGTGTGAGTCTAAGTCCCACATTGAATGAAAATGAGAAAGTTAAGCAATATATAAGAAAGAAGACCTATAAACCTACTTTCTTAAGGTTTTGGGTTAAAGGTGGTGTCATTTTCTTATATATGTTTGGCCCATTTCTCCTCTCGGATTCTCCCAACAAGTGGTATCATAAATACAACAAGCAACAATCTCTCTCTCAAGTGAGAGTCCCCATCACATGAGCCGGTCACCACCAGGCCGGTGCGATACATCGGCTCTTAGTCCCTCTTCTACACTCCCCATCATATGATACCACTTGTTCGAAGAATTCGAGAAGGCATAACCGGGGAGATCTCACAAGAAGGAGAAAAGGGCACAAAATACAAGGGAATGACACTACTTTTAACCCAAAACCTTAAGGCAGTAGGTTTATGTGTCTTCTTTCTTATATATTGCTTAATTTTCTCATTTTTATTCAGTGTGGGACTTAGACTCGCACTTGGATTCCTAACAAAAAACAAACAACAAATCTAGCAGGAAAAGAAGAATAATAACTAAGATGTAAGAATTATGTAGATAGGAAAGGTTATCATAGAGATAGTAGCAAGAGTGGCTCAAAATCATTGCTTCCATATCAGATATCTGCAGAGAATCCTTGAAATTTGCAGTAAGAGGAACCAGGCATGTACTCAGTCTTCACAGTCACAGGATGACACAAGATATGATAACTATATTCAAGTTGCAATAATAGCACACCCAAAGACTACAAAGCAGAACCATAGTAGGAGTGAGAAGCCTTATAGCAGTTTTGCTGTGGAGTGAATTAGAATTGCTTGAATATTTATCAAATTTCCTTTCCTTTTGTACTACTGATCTTTAGTTACTATCATTGAGGACAACACACTAGAAAAAAAAAACTTAATTTTATTTTATAGGATGAAACAATTATACCACGACTTATTTGGCAAGTCATAGCATTCGAAGAGTTTTCATTTTTAAATTTTCTAAAGAGTCTTTTGGACCTGAATGATTGCTCGTCTTAGTACTAGTAAGTTTTCTATCTTAAAGACCATGTGTGTATATAGGTACATTTGTAGCTTTAAACAAGTTCATAAAAGAATTAGAATAATTTAAATATTATTTTTATTATTTTATTTTTATTATTATATATATATATATTATGAATACCTTCAACTATTTATTTTTTATTATTTTTAATAATATATATATATATATATATATATATATATATATATATATATTATCAAAATCAAGTTTGTCACTTAGTTCCTCTATTATGGATACCTAATCAAGTACTTTACATAGAATTAAAATGTTTATCTAACTTACTGAAGTCCTTTAAAATTGGAATTTGCAAAAGACTTAAATAGGCTTTTAACTTTCAACTTGAGATTTTTCTCTTGGTGGACTAGGGAATCAAGACCAATAAAAAGTGTTGCTTGGCAATGCTGTTGGGAGATCCATTATATACTATCTCCATACCCAGTGCTTGGTCACCTTCAAGCTCACTATATTTTATTTTTGGGCTATCATACTTTGACACTTCATAAATTTTTACAATTATTATTTTATCCTTCATTCTCTCTTTTTCTTCATAAATACAAAATTTTATTTTATAATAACTATAATACCCTTAAAAGTGAGTTTTTATGTGATTATTACAATTGTCAAAAGATTATTTTTCTTTTCTTTATTTTTTCCCTGTTATCTCCTCTTCATTGGATGCAACAGTTAACTCGAAGCTGACTACCTTACTATATCCTATACATTTGTAAAGTGTAACTCTTTAGTTTTACCTCACAAAGCTTTATAATGTCTTCATGAGCACTAGATTTGTACTGGAGGATGAACCTGTAACACGTGGAAGTTAAGTGGAAGGTGAGTGGGACAACGAGGACAACAAGAAAAATTTTGAGTTGGACAAAAAGACAAAAAGGGAGTTTGTTACGTTTCAGGGACATGTGGAAACAGATCCGAGAGATTCAAGAGGGTCAGAGAATCAAATAGGAGACTGAGAGGATATGAATAGGGATTTTGAGTGGTATTCCTTCTTCCTGATCGCTCTTCTCTCTGTTATTCATTCTGTCTCTACTGCTTTACAATGATTTCATTAATCGCTTATAGGTATCACATTTGCTTACTGCTCATGCATGGATAGAGGCGCTGTCAAGATATTTTGTTGCTATTGTAATTGGATTTACAGTTAAATTTCATTTGTTGTCAAAACCATACTTGCTTTTTTTTTGTTGAACAATAAATAAATTGGAATTAAATTCTGGTTGTCAATTTGTGCCCTTAAGCTTAATCAAATTTAACAGTAGGAGAGTACTTTTGTTTCATTGATGCTTTCGTTGACCATGGTTGAGAACACTCACTTGAAGGAGATGCAATAGGAGATCCGCATTTTACATGAGATCCCTTACAATGCAAATGGTTGAAGAAACCAAGGTTCGGATGGACACATTCCAACTTGCGCTTGAGGCTTTCATGCAGAATCAACACAACTCTTCTCACCATGGTTCGAGCTCTAACTCTGAAAACCCACTAAACTCACGTCAATCACATTAGGTGAAGAAATTGCACTATAACCTTCCTTGGTTGGATGGTACATATGTCTTGGAATGGATCTTTAGTGTTGATGAATGTTTCTAATATTTCTCAATTTAAGAGATTTTTCAGTTTCTACTATGCACATGGATAAGGGCATCATCCCTTAGTTGGCATGATCTAAAAAGGGCCATTGAAATTGAATTTGGTTGTTCTCTTTTTGACTGCCCCCGTGCTTCCTTATTTAAATTGATGCAAAATGGATCTGTTAATAAGTACTACTTAGATTTTACTGCCTTAACCAATAGAGTTCACATTAAACCACTCGAGGCATTACTCAACTGTTTTATCATTGGTTTGAAGCTTGATATTCAACAAGATGTAGTATCTCAATATCCAACAAGATTATTCAGAGCAGTAACATTGGCAAAGCTATATGAAGAGAAATATACCACTTCCTTTGCACATTTGTTTATGTCTAACCTCAACAAAACTGCTTTGCCTTATTCAAACTCATCCATATCACACCGCACGATACCTAAATCAAACTTTTCGCCCCTCTTACCTACTCCTAATGTCCTTCCAACCGAAACCATGGTAAAAAAAAATAAGTGGTGTTGAGACGCAATTAAGATGAGAGAAAGGCCTATACTATTGGTGTGATGAAAAATTCACCTTCAATCACAAATGTACTAATAGAAACCTGATGTTCCTAAAATGGGATGATAATGTTGATGTGACTATACCTACTCCGGAGAGCACTATTAACATTACTATTGTCAACTCTAATGACCACTCCCAAGATAGCAACCACTCTAAACATCATTTGTCCCTTAATGCTCTTTAAGGGTGCAAGGTGTATGTACTATTCGTTTCAAGGCAATATAATGAGGTTGGACATCTAGGTCTTGATTGATGGAGGAAGCTCTAACAATTTCTTACAACCCAGGATTGTCAAATTCTTGAAACTTCCAATAGAACTGGCATCGTTTCTCAAAGTGATGATAGGAAATGAAAATCACATAATAGCTAATGGAAAAGTTTAGGATCTTCAATTGACAGTACAGGGACACCTTCAATGTTCCTTTGTACCTATTACCAATCTCAGGTGTTGATATCATTTTGGAAGGTGCTTGGCTTGCCACCATTGGCCTCCATTTGGTTAACTACCAATCATTGTAAATCAAACAACTAAGGTTGTTTGTTACCTTATAAGGGGATGCAACTTTGAAACCAGTGGAGACCCGATTGAACCATATATACTGATTTCACCATATGGATGCCATTGCTGAAATTTTTACTTTCCAAACCACTGACATGGCTAACCCAATAGTAACCATATTTGAGGTGCCAGAAAATATTGCACTTGACTTAACATTGTTGCTCTAACAATATCAAGCAATTTTTTACACTCTCTCGAGCTTACCTCCACGTAGAAGCCATGATTACTTCATTCCCTTGTTAGATGGTCCCAGTCTTATAAAAGTTTAACCTTATAGATATCTCCCACTCCCAGAAGGAACAAACTGAAATTAAGATTAAGTAGGCCTAATAGAAGTAATAGAAGTTCGTTCTCTTCTCCTATACTTTTGGTATACAAAAATGATGTTACTTTGCGACTTTGTATTGATTACCGAGCTCTGAATTCCATCAACGTAAAGAATTCATTTCTCTTTCCAACAATCAATGAATTAATTGATGAATTGTTCAGTGCCGCTTATTTTTTGAAGCTAGAGTTGTAGTCCAATTATCATCGATCCTACAGATAAATATAAAACGACATTTCAAACATACCAAGATCATTACGCATGACTAGTAATTTCATTTGATCTTACTAATGTACTAATAACTTTTCAAAGTTTAATAAATGAGATATTCTACATTTGATGTTACTAATGTACTAATAACTTTTCAAAGTTTAATAAATGAGATATTCTATATTCTAAGGGTTGTTGTGAAAATTTGTCCATCTTAACAAGCTCCTTGTAATAAAAAAAAGAGTAGGCTAACTCAACCTATATATTTATAATAGTAAAGTTACTGTTTATTTGTTTCACTATAAAATATTAAAAATATATTAAAAAGTGATATTATAAAAGTAATAAGTAAAATTTAAAGTATTAATTTATATAATTAAATAAACAAATAAATTAAATACTTATACTGTTTAAATATTTTAAATAATATCTTAATATTAAAAAGAAATAAAAGTGTCAAACTTACATAATTAAAAACAATAAATAATTATAATGAAAAATTATAAAGAGTTATTATTTATGAGTTACTAATAAACTTATTTTCAATGTAACTTAAACTTATTTCCAATGTGCCTTAAATAAATCTTCAATCCAATTTAACTCATGACGGATTTAAGTTAAATTGACTTACGCTCTAAAAAAATAACAAGAAAACAATTTTTTTATTAAAAATTTGACAACGAAAAAAAGAGTTTGAGGATTTAATTTCCTTATTAACCTTATGTTTGACTTATCCCTTAATAGTATTTCCAACACGCTTCCATTCGGATATGATATAACATACACTATAATTGCCCATCCCTTATCAAATTCTAAACTTAAATACGTTGGTGTAACATACAACATTCAGATATTACTTTATCTAACTTTTATTGCAAAAATATAAAAAAAAAATTGTAAAAAATTAAAATTTGATTGTGGGTTCAAACATAATTAATTATGTCATAAATATCTTATTAATAGTTACATATAACATCTTGAAATAATCAAACAATAAAAGTAATACTATTAAAATAATAAAATTATTAATAATAAATTAATATATTTTTATTTTTATTTTTTCTATCTCTTAATTTAAATAACTTTCTTTTAACTATTTTCTCTCTATTCTCTTTTAACTCACTAACTTTTTATTGTTTATTATAAACAAAATATAAATATCTTTGTTCTAAAAGTTACTTATCAAATTTTGCTCAATGCAATTGTTAAGCATAATAGTATTTAATACAATGATGAAATATAGAGGCAACAGCGATATATATCCATATTTTCATAAGATAACAGAAATAATTATCATAATATAAAAATAGTTACTAAAGTAGTAAAAGTAAAACTGTACTATACGCAAAAATAATAATTAAAATTGGTACACAAATAGGAAACAGTTATCTATAGAAATAATTACTAAAACAGTAAAGTTAAAATTATATAATAAAATATTTACACTAAACTATTACGAGAATTAGTACTTTCTTTAATATGGATGAAATGGAAGGCACCAATTAGTTCATGGTCAAAATCCCAAAATTTGTCTTCAATTGTTGGATTTAGAATTTGAATCCTAGGAGAGTATATTGGTAATTCCATTATTTCTTTATCTTCAATTGGCTGATTTTCAAAATTTTCATGTTTCTTAATTCCTTTCATGAATAATAATGATATATCTTATTATACATTTTCGACAATTTTTTCGAATATTTTAAGTCAAATATTAAATAAAAATAAAAATATTCATTTCGGTAATAAATATTAAAAATATAATAAAAATATAGAAAGATTTAGAATTATTCATCCAAATATTCATTAGCTGCTGATAAGGGAAAAACACTAATAAAAATAATTAGGGTAGTATTATTTACTGTTTGACTCGTAAGAATAGAGAATAAAAAGTGTCGGATCCACAACAAAACTTTTGGGGACAATATTTGTTAAACTAATGAAACTGTACTGTTTGCTCACTGTTAAACATTATTCAACATAATATTTTCTTTCTTCCTGATCAAAGAAAAAAGGGATTTTTTTTATCATTTTTCTTGAAAATCATCTTAAGGAAACATATTCCCCTATTTTAATTTCTTTTAAACGTTTTATTATTTTCTTACATCTTATTTTCATATGTAATCGAACCATAAGAAATTTATTTTGTATATAGTACATGAACATGAATGCATTTTTTATGAATGTTAAATTTCATTTATTCATGTTCAGTTAAAATAATTCATCAGATAAGTCACATTCATTACTGTATTTCATCAATAAAAATTAGTTTTTTTATCTTCATAAATAGCCAAGTTATTTAAAGTCTATAACATTCATAACATACATAAAATTAAATATAATTTTTTATTCCTAAATATAATGGGTCTTTTTAGTTTCTCCTTTTTAAAAAGATGTAATCCAGTTTTAGTAAAATATTTTCTTTTCTACATAACTACTCTCTCTTCTTTTATACTAGTAGTTTAAGGGATTTTCACTCAAGTCAAGAAAAACATTCATTTATTTTTTGCTTTTAATACAATTTTAAGTGATATATTTATTATATCCCTTGCGGTTTCTTTTTATTTTTAATATGCATTTATGTAATCACATTTGTTTTTCCTCTGTCATGGTTACTAATTTTAGAAATTAATCAAATTCTAATCTTAATCTTAAGCGTTGACGTACCGTACAACATTCAGCTGCAAAAAGCAGTACCATAGTACTACAAACCAAAAGACAGCAGTACACTTGACATCTCACATTTCCCAAGACGTTATTTCTAAAGACATATTAACGTTTTGTGCTACCTAGTAGTAGTACTCACAAGACAAAAGCTTTCATAGTACAGAAATCAATCATGTACTGCATAGTACAAAGCATTCCTCATTTGATCAAATATAAGGATAGGGAGAAACCATACACACACTCAAGAGTGCATTTTGTGCTTAATCTAGTTAACAAAATTTCTGCTGGGAGAATAATCTTTCTCAGAATGAGATGTTGCTTCATGTTTAGGATATCGACAAGGTTGAGGTAACAGTCAGAGACAGGACAGAGCTGGGGAACAGGCAGAGCATGGGGGGAGTTATCAACACAATAGAGCCAAAAAAGTGAGAGTGACAAGAGAAGTTATCTGTTGTGGTTCTGCTCATGCACTGCCTCTTCCCTGGCTCTGTCTCAATTTCTCCTTCCCTTAATCCCCTCTTCATTTATTCTATGAGTATGATCTATATGCAAATGTGTTTCTAGGTTCAGCTTTACAAGGTACCAACATATTGTAGGTTTTGAAAAATGGCTTTGATCCCATGAAAATACCAGGCTCACTCACCATCACTTGTATGTATGGTTCCATATTCTTAGAGGCCTAATAAATGCTACTCTAGCACTACTTGATTCACATCTTATGCTTCACCGTTCATTCAGACAGATCTATGATTATACATGTTGGCCAAGGTATGAACAAAGTTGTGAGACAAATTGTATGCCTACGAGTTTCTTTCCCTTGTGCTTGTAGAATCATCTCAAAATTTACTCACAACTTAATGTGAATCATCTTTGTAGGAAAAGCTGATTATTATCTTCAATGAGATTTTCATTCCAACACATTTTTCCATCTTTAAACCCTACTTAAGAATTATGTAAACTCACCAAGTGTAAAAGTTGAAGATAAAAACAACAATTATGTAAAATTCCTTTAAGGACAGGTATGCAAGGATTAAATGCACTTGAGTTATAGTCTTTTCCAATCTAATTACTTCTAGTAACTATCACACTCTTTGATGCAGCATTTTGTTTTATAAACTGTACAAGTATCTGCCTTCTCATATCCATAGTTACTTCTGATCTATCACACAAATCCATGTCTGTATTTTATGGTCAATAACTGCTTTTGTTAAGTAAAAATTGTTCTACAGTACGAGAGAAAGCTACGTTGAAATGTAAAAATGCAATGAAAAAGAGGGAAGGAAAAAATTGCAGCATGGACAAGAAAGTTTGATCTGACACACTCGGAGTGACCCTGCATTAAGTTTCTTCCGGGATGGGTGTGATTTATCAAACTAGTTTTTCAAATTTTCTAAATGATTGAAAGATTAGGATGTTACTTGATAAAAACCAAGTAAAGTGATATTGCGAAAGATTACAGAATATCTTGAGGTTATCTGAGTTTTGTTTTGCAGGAATGATCCAAATTGAACAGATTCGCCCAGAAAAGCCAAGAGTGAAATTAAAAGACAGGGAAACCACAAAGATGAGAAAATCAGTTTATTCAACAAAGAAAAAGAAGAGACTTACATGCTGCTATCTCTATCAGACAAACACAAGGACTCAATCGAGTTAACCAGGACACAGGGATGAGCTTCTCCCACTCCCAGTTCATGGTCCAGTTTTCCAGATTCTATGAGATTTAAATCCTCCAAAAGAGATACATATTGCTCTTGCACTTCCCCTGCACTCTTTTCTCCTCCCATCATGGCTGCCACAATCTCCCACCGTTCTGGGTGGTTCTCATCTACCACGGCTAAAGCCAGCTCAAACAACTTGTTCTCCTTCCAACTCCACCCACGCAAACCCTTTGGAAAATCGTCCACGCCACTCGTTTTGGATGTCATCTTCAGAGAACTATGAGGATTACCACCATAATTCATTTACATTATGGTATTTATTTTTGAAAAAGATTCATATCTCACAGTGCTTGGCGCGGTCAGATGCCTGCAATGACCAGCGAAATTGCCTTTTCTTTCGTGTTCTACAAAGGGTACATGAGATTAATAAAACTCAAGTCATGATAGTGAAAGGTTGATTCTTATGGCCGAAACAGCAAAAAGATAGCTAAATAGAGACAAAATGAAGTACCTCAATATTGATTTCTTGCAAGAATTAGCATCTCCATTTTATTTTGTGTTATTTTTCTTTTTCTTATTCGAATTCAAATGAAGTCATGTGATGTAGCCGGCTTTATGTGGAAATTTATAGGCAATAACTGGAACATGAAAGAAGAAGGGTGACAAATCATCGGCAGTTTTCTATCCACGTTTTTCTTTCTTCTCAAACTTTCAACATTTTACGTTGCAAGGATGGTAGGTGGATTTGGTGGCTTCAATTGAACGTTGCTATATCTTTCTGTTAGATTCGAAACGATTCGATGTCTCACCTATCACAATGAGGTCACTTTCCAGGGTTGAAATCAGGTGAGATTTTTTAATTTAACAATGTTTAAGATATTTTTCCATGTTCTAATCAGCAAAAGAAATGTTCATAATAGATATAAAAATATTTTGAGGAATGACTGGTCAAGCAGATTTTTATGAGGAGAATTGTTCAATAAATAGGGAAAATATCACTGGGATTTAAATTTGCACTCATGGAAGAGGTCGAGTTTCTTCTAAACCTTCACTCCTCTGTTTTTTATTTTAACCAAGTATTTATAAGATTTATTTTTATTTTTATATCATAGTAAATGCATATATGTAAAATAATTAAAAATCAGATAAAAAAATAAAGATATAAATGGCCAAAAATAATATTAATGTTCTTCTAAACTTTAAAAAACACAATTATTTCTTGAACAAGTTACACACTATAGGTATTTTAACCATATTCATCTCATAATAATACAAACAAAAACTTATTATCAAAAGAAATTTACCTTTACTCACGACTCTAGGAGAACATAGTGAGAAAGACCAAAGACCAGTAACAGTGTTTAAGGTGAGGGCTAAAGTTAAAATATTTTTTTATCTAAGAGTACAATTATCATTTTCGTAACGTATGAAGGTGCAAGAAGAACTAGGTGGAGAAAGAAGCACTCTTATCAGTTTTATCCCAATTAATGAATTAAGGATAGCTTCTTCTTACACCTCCATATTTTTTTTTTTCTAAAATCAATCTTAGTGAAAAGATAAAAATGTTCATCTGGTAAAAATATTTGACATTCCAAAAACATTTTAGAGTGTAGAATTTGAAAGCTTGTAAATTTCAAAAAATAAAATAAAATTCACACCTCTTCTCATGTTGTCAGCTTTTGCTGCTCAAATAATCCAAACCAATCATACAATACTATTATAAAACACAGAACAAATTTACATTGAAAAATTCAAACTGCATTTATGTTTGGTAAAATTGCTTTTTCGATTGTACAATCCAGAAGACAAATCGAAAGCCAAAACAGTTTTTAGATTCTACAATTCACAACTCATTCAAAATATCATTTACCTTTCAGATTATAGAATCCGAAAATCCATAAAATATCGAAAAAGGTACTCTTCTTTCTTTAGTGAAGGGTGCAGCAAAAATGTAAAGGAAAGGGAAAATGGTGCTAAAAAAATTCTCTTTGCTGCTGTGAAGGGTTCAGCAAAAGAGTGAAGTGAAGAAAAAATGGTGTATGAAGGAAGAAGGGTACTGGCGGGTGGAAGGGGATGAAGGGTAATTTTAGATTTTAAATTTATTTTCAAAGATAAATTCATCTTTTTATGTATAAGATGTAGGTGCAAGGTAATATCATGAAGGTGCAGGAAGAAGTTCTCTTAATTAAGTTAACCAAACAAAGAAAAGCCCATGAAAGATTGGGACCAGCCCACGTTCCACACCTTAACCTTTCCAACAAAACTGGACAATTATTTTATTATTGTTTACAATAAGTACCTAAAAGTCCATAAGTGGATCTTACCCGACTAATAAAAACATGAATATTATTTGTGTTTGTTTTAAGAAAATAAAATGTTTCTTATGATAAAAAATTTCTAATTTAAATAAATAATTTAATATACATTTAATTATTTCAAATTATTTATAATATAATTGATTTTATCGAGATCTAAAGTGAAGAAATAGACAGTGATAATAATAATAATAATAATAATAATAATAATAATAATAATAATAATAATAATAATAATAATAATAATAAAATAAATAAACTTATAATGAGTGGAGTAACCAAGTAAAGCGAAATGAGTGGTAATTTGGTAAATACGACGCAACTTTTATACAAAAGAAATACATAAATGATTTCTTAGTTTGTATTCAAGTACACGTTACTTTTTTTTTTTTAAATAATATAAGAAAAAATTGTATTACAATATAAATACTGAATACTTAAAATTCATTTTTTTCACTTTTGAAAAGTAATTTGGAAAATATCTCATTTTAAAATTTACATATAAAATTAATTATTGTTTTTAATTGTATTCTTATAGAAAAGTAATAATACATGGGTGCGAAATTGATAAAAAACAAAAGTGAAGAAATTATAAATAGTTAAAAAACTATAATCTTAACATGAATTTCTTGGTATAAACAATTTATTCTTAGGCTGTAGTTGTTTAATATTTAAAAAGAATAATAATATAGTAAAAAAAAATTCAATTTATATTTTAATTTCATGAAAATAAAACAATATATATCTTAGACTTAAATCATTAGTAAATTTTGAATATACCATTTATTATAGAAAGGTGTGTATTTTTAATTAAAAAAAAAGGAATATGAAGTTGAGACTAACGCAAAGGATTCGTAGAAGCATGATGTGTCTATTTGCGTTTTTATTTGTGTGATGTAAATGCGGGTATTTTATAAAATATTATGAACTTAATGTTTGGAGTAAGGACCTATCATTTCAGAACTCGAGTCAAGGGACGAACCAGAGATAAATTTTGGAAGCAATTTCATAGATAAATATATACATTTATTAATATGTTAGATATATTAATTATTAGTATTTTAAAATAATTTTCTTATATTTAGAATTATCACTACGTTTATACCACATTCTTTTCGTTAATTCATAATAAAAAGTTATATTTAGGTCAGTTTTAATTTTGACAAACTGTCATAATGTTCTGAAATTTTATTAAAAGAGAATATAACTTCACAAGAAGATGATGATAGCAGAAATAATATATTTTAAAATTGATAATCCTTTACTCCTTTCTTTATCGGATTATGTGAGTGTCATGAGTTCTTCCACTTTCATATTTTTCAAAATGTGGTTTCAGCATATTGTTTTAATTCCTCTGGTTAAAAACTCCTGAGTCTGTTTCGGGTTGTCCTATGCTTATTTTCTTTATGCAGAATAATTTTATGGGTTTTGCAGGACTAATAAAAAGTCTTTGTCACCTTTTTACAAATTTATGATGCTTCTTCTAGTCAATAGATGAATTCCTCTAAAAGTTTTTTTTTCAAGTTTATGATGCTTCTTCTAGTCAATAGATGAATTCCTCAAAAGTCTTTTTTTCATTGTGAATTTCTTTCAATGGTAGGATTAAAAGTGTTTTAGGTTGTAATGGGACTATGTCCATCTCAAATATCTTGTTGTCCTCATCTTTGTTGGTGTTTCGGAGACTTGTTCCTTTCAGTCTTTGGTTAATGGCTAAAAGTAAGCTTGCATCTTGAGAAGACAAATGTCTAAGTATGATGTATGATGGGAAGATCCAATTAGTTAACTTTCTCATTTTGGTATTATGCCTTATAGTTTCCACATTTATAAATGACCTTTCATTCTTTTAAAAAGAGGTCAACATGTGGATTCACAACTTTGTTTGGATAGTTAATGTTAACAAGGTCGGTTTAGTTACTGTAAATTCAAATTTTATCTGCAATTCTAAGTAAGATGGGGCTTGCAAGTTCTGAATTTGTAGATGGAAAACAAAACTTATCTTCTTCTACTTGTTTGAAATTTTGTGACAATAATATGTCTCACTCTATTTTAATGCATGATAGATTTCTTAAATCTAAATGCTTGAAGATTCCTTTTTATAATTTTTCTTCTATTTGGCCTAACACTAGAAAATATCTTCTGGACTATTGATAAGGGTGATCGGGTGAATTTCTGGAATGATCTTTAATGTTTCTCTAAATGCATATACTACTTGATGGTGTTTTTTTATCTTGAGATAATTAGTCTTACTTCTATAGTTGTTGATGGTTGGGATAGTTCGAGTTGGCTTATTTCTTTTGATCCTAGTCAGAATTCGGATATGTAGTATATATTTCACTTAATTAGATTGCTATGTTCTTTGTCTTGAAGTTTTTTGGGATTAGCACTATACTTGGTAAGGTCTCGGTTCTATTTCAAGAGTTATGGGATTTTTCTGATGTGGGTTAGACTAAAGCGTATACTGATGGTGTTGCTCGGGAGTCTCCTGATCCTGTAGCATGTGAGGGCATTTTTTTGGAAGAGTCGTGAGAATATTGGATTTTGTGTTATTTAGGAGAATGAGAATGTTTTGTATACAAAGATCATGAGTGTTATCCTTTTATAGAGCATGCTCAGTTAGCAAGTTTTAGAAAGCTTTGGTTGGAGAGTGATTTAACTCTATCTTGTCAAGCTTTTTCTTCTACTAATATGATTCATTCGGTTCTTAAAAGAAAGTGAAGAAGGTATATGCAAACATGTGTAGTCATAAATTTTAGAGTTTTACGTATTTTTATAGAAAACAATAATTAAATAATTGTGTTGATAAATTGGTAAATATATGTATGATAATAAGTTATAATTTTTTTAGATACTTTGGTATGCCTTTTTATTTTACTTTGGATTCTTTTCCATAACAAGTATCAATTTTCTTTTATTTCATTTTTAGGTGGTTTGTTTTCTTACACGTGTTTGGTGTGACTCTCATATTTTTTTTACCCTTTTATTTTTTTCTTTAATATGCTTTTGTGATAATAGATTATTGATGGATTTTGACCTGTTAAGTGAGATATGTCAAAATCTAAGTATGACTAAACCCAAGATAATGATGACAACAGTTCACCTGCACGACCTCTTAATATTTTTATTCAACAAGACTAATAAGGACAACCCACAAAACAAAGAAGAACAACATTGTGGCACAACGTCTTATAAATAATTTGTTATTTGTTCACTGTTATGTAAGAATAATGTTATTATCCAAATTATCACAATATTTTTTTTTAATATATGAATCATACTTGTTTTATTTACCAATTTCTTTAACCTACGAACAAAATAATAAATAATTTATTAAAAAAAGTTATTATCATATTTCATAAAAGAAACAAATGTATTATTAAAGATTTAACAACATTATTTAACTTCATATTTCTAAATCAATGTATTTTGTATTATTACATCTATTTTCATATTATTAATTAATTTTAAATAAATAATAATAATAATTAAATTGTTATATAAATAAAATAAATTATTAAAATAATTTTTGCATCTTTTTATTTCATATTTTTATACAACTTACTGTATTTTTTATATTAACAACATGTTTCTCATCATTAATAAATAATAATAAATAATTTTTTTAATAAACCAAATATTTTATTACAAAATTGATAAATAATTCAAGATAATTATTACACAACTTTTGATAAATTATTTTTCCATATTTTTATCAAATTATTATTCTTTTTGCAAATTATTACACACTATTTTATCACTATTAATACATTACAATAAACAATTTATTAATTTTTTAAAAATAAATCAAACAATTTATTAAATAATTATTAAATCATTCAATGAAATTACTACACAATTTATTCAATAAATAGTAATAGATTTTTTCTGTTTTTTTTTTATCTAGTCTCTCTTTCTTACATTAACATTTTTCAATTAACACAAATAAAAAACTTTGAAAAAAGTTAAGCTAAAGCCATTAATTTTTCTTTCTTACATTAACATTTTCCAATTAATACAAATAAAAAACATAAAATAAAATTAAGCTAAAATCATCTTTGAGTGATACAATAGAAATAATTCGCATAAGTTATTACATTTATACATGATTTGTGTATATTATTTTTACATTAAACTCATACATAACTCTATCTTTTAAAAAAAAAATACTCATTAAATAAATAATTAATACAAATAAAAAAAAGTCGAAAATGAAAAAGTCATGCTCACAACCTTTTCACTTCAATTTTTCTCAACCTTTTCCCTTCAATTTTTCCAAACTAAAGTCAGTGTTGTTACTTAATAAATTCTTCTTGTTTTATGTTAAAATAAAATCGTCTTCCACAATAACATTTTTGAAGTATGAAATAGTGTTTTATAAGCAATAATTAACATTTTTGGAAGTGGCTTGTTATCATAATTTACATGCAAAATTATCCTCTTAACCGTAAAAAAACCTTAAAGAGATGAAGTGGATAAAAAGAAATCGATTTGAATTTATAGTTAATGATTCCAAGTCACATCCTCAAACTACTTGAAGGATCGATTGGCTACATGGCTGTAATTGAATAGCTAGCCGCGCCAGATTCGATTTGATGTGTGTGTGTGTTTTCTCGGTATTCGCGTAAGCTAAAAGGTTTATATTCAGAGTAAAAACGATGGAAAAGAATGAACGTGGGCGTGTCTCTCAGCTACGTTAACTTAGGCTTTGGTGAAGCCGGCGTCAAAAGGAATGCCAGTGGCGGGCAACCAGGTGCTAGCTTGGAGCCAGGGCTCAGCAGTGTATTTGGCAGCCTCTTCCTTGCTGATCAAACCTTTGCTGAAGGGTGCCCTTGCGTTAGCAACGGAACCAGCTCCACTGTTGCCAAACTCAGCGAAGAAACAGTCTTGGGTGTTGGGCTCAAGATCGTTCCAGGGAATGTACCCCTCTGGCTGGATCAAGTCACCGATCTCATTCTCAATGAACACTGCCCTGGAGAATGCCTTCCATGGCCTCGCAAGGTATGTCTTCACGGTCAAGCGGTCAGCGGCGAGTGTAGGGTCGGGCAGGATCTCACAGTTGTGGAGGACAATTCCTGTGGGCATGTTCTTCTGTCCTGTTCCATCAGCCACCACTATGTTCTGCTGGTTTGACTCGGGCTTCCTCACGTAGATCTTGGAGTTCTGGACCAAGGTGGTGGAGTAGCCGAAGATGAAGTCGATTGTGCCAGAGATTTCGCAGTTGCGGTAGAACTGACGGTGGGCGTGTGCGTACAATGTGTCTTGGTAACCGCGCATGGCGCAATCAAAGAACACTGAACGATCACCCTGCACGCGAAGAGCCACTGCTTGGTGTCCAGCTGCTCCGGCGGTGTTCTCGAATGCAATGGACTTTGCCATGAAATCATCAGCAACAGTGGCTGCACAGTTTCAAAAGATTTGTTAACTAGAGATACAGATGTATATATACTTTTTTTCATTAGGAGAGGAAGTTGGACTTACAGAAGGTAGCGGTTCTCATTGTCTTGGTACCCTCGGCGAAGTTTTTGCGTCCGGTGATGATGGTCTTGGTGGGGCCATCGCCATAGATAAGAAGGTTCAACTTCTTCTTGTCAACAAGGATGTACTCGTCATAGACACCAGCCTTGACGTAGATGATGAATCTTCCTTGGTGGTTCTTAGGGTAGGAGTTGATGGCGTCGGTGATGGTGTTGAATTGGCCGCTGCCATCCTTAGCCACTATAGCATGGGGAACAACGTCACCTGTGGGGTTACCGATTTGAGCCAAGAGCTTGCGGTCAGCGGCGGAGACCCAAGTGGGGTACCCGTCTTGATCAACCTCAAGAAGGCGGCGAGAGGCGGGTTTCAAAGCCAAGTTCAAGTCCAAGGAGTGAAGAATCTTTGAGATCCCCGAGACAACATCGAGTGCCAATCCGGTGAGCTTTCCAACGCTGTCCAAGCTGTCGGCCTGCAACTGTTCCTGAACCTTCTTCTCGCCGTCGGTGTTGAAGCCGTCGAGGCAGGATTGCTGGTAGGCGACAACGGCACCTAGCCAGTTCTTGAGTTCGGCGGTGCGTTGGTTAACGTCCTCGATGCTGCTCTCTTTGACGAACACACCTGAGGCCTCGAGGTCGTGCATGGCGGCTTGCAACAAGTCCTTGCAATCCTCGAGAGCCATCTTCATCCCTTCGCTGCTGTTGCCGTGCTCCACTGTGAGCTTGTCGCTCATGTTGAAGGCTTTGATGACACTGTCCATGGAGGATTTGACCACGGTGGCAATGTAATCCTTAGGGTCTGAGCTGTTTGAGGAGGAAAGCACATTCTGGCATAGGGTTGGGTCGTCTGCGTTTTGGCACAACGCTGTGACGGCCTTGTTCGTGGTTTTTAGCTGTCCTGCACTGTTGGTCTCGGGCTTCGGGCTCTGAACTACGGCCACCACACCAATGACCACACCCACCACAAGGATGAGAGAAACCGCGGAACCGAGTATTTTTCCCTTCATTTTTATTCTTTTTTTGGGGTTATAACTATTTTTTTTTTGTGGGATTCCCTCCGAATGATAACACTAAGTGAAAAACCAAATCGGAGAGAAAGGACTATTGGGAAGGATGTGTTTTCCTTCCCCCTTTATTATTGTTTGAGGAGATTGCAATGAGAAACCATGCAGAAGTAGGGTTGTATTTATACCTCACGAGAGTTCCTTAAAAGATGGAATTCAGCTTTGGTTCTGTGGCTTTTGTGTGTGTTCCGCCATAAATGGATTGAAGTATTCACTAAAAATCCTCCTTGCAGTTATAGACCTATTCCTATGATCAATTCATGGTGAAGAGAGAAAAATAGTTCAGGAATCTCTTTCTGCTTCCTTTTTTAGGATTCTATTCTCTTCACGTTTTCCTCCTTTACTCTTCATTTCTTATTTCTTATTCCTTGTAGTTTTATAATTTCTTATTCTAATTTACGATTTTAATTTAGAATTCAATTATATTATTATATGATAAATTATATAATCGTGTAATTATATTATTATATTATAAAAAGATCTTGCATGTTTACATATCATACTATTCGATCTTTTGTCGTCTAAATTTTATTAATTTTCATTTTATTTTAATTTATTATAATATATTAACAATAGCAATTAATGAGATTATAACAAGTATACCTTTTGATTTCATTAATCATCTAAAACTTAAATATATTTTTATTTTATATAATTAATATGATAATAAGTTTATTAAGTTTTATAAAATATTTTTGTAATAATTTAATGTAAATTTGTCATAATACCTACAAACTTCCAATTATCTTAAAATAATAATAATAATGTATACTTCAATTTTTTTTTCATTGTAAAGTCTTCCTAATATGTTAAGTTTTATATTAATCCAAGTTGATATTTTTAATATTCTCATATTACTTAATTTTAGTCTTTTTATTTTTACTCTGTTACTCCGTTCCTATTATTTTCTTCAAATTGTTACTTTATTGGTAATCCAGGAACTATATCTTGTAATAGAAGTCGTTACTCTCGTCTTTTGAATTTTTTCCATGATTTTTAAAAACATAGAAAGTAGTGGCAGGTATATTGAACATAAAACGGCAAAATCTCTATTCTAAACAATTCGTGAGTGTAATGTGAAGTGAATTAAAGTTTTATCTAATAAATTAAATTTAAATATTTATTGTTATTACAAGTTAATGTTTTTTGTTCATATTTTAAATTATTTCTTCAGAAATTAGTTCATGTCTATATATAATAAAAACTCCTTTGTCAATACAAACTTAAAACATATAAGCAACAAATTGCATATTAAAATATCGAAATATTATTCCCAAGATTGATTGAAACTAATAATTTAACCTTTCCATTATTTAAAGCATAAAATAAAGAAATAAAAATATGATAATTTATAATTTATTATAATAAAATTATATGTGTATATGTATTTTATAAACAAGACACGAAGTAATATATTCATTAAGTTTCATATACAAAAATATAAATTATTACAAATTTTCAACTTTTAATTTATATTTAAGATTTCTAATTATCAGGGAATATTATTTTCCAGAAGGAAATACAATTTATTACGACGAATAATTTAGTATTTGGTGAGAAAAAAAAATACGGAGTGCAAGTAGTACTTGTGCGGATACCGGATACTGGTGCCATGTACCTCAATTATTGACCCTCTTTCAGTCATTTAGACAGTGCTAATTTGAAAGTTAGTAAGCCAGTTTGAAAGTTAGTAAGTCAGTACTAGAAGAAAGACTAAGAAGAAGAAGAAAAAGAAGAAAAATAATAAGGGTCAAAGCAGAAAGCAAGAAACTTTCATCTCATGTGAAAGACAAGAGACACGGGTGTCTCCATTGTTTGAAACCCTAAACAACCTCCCTTAGATCTAAAATCTTAGCTCCCTTACATCTAAAGTTAAAACCTTTAAGTTAACCGATGTATTTCTTTAAATATTTATAAAAATATCACCGCATTTTTGTTTATGTCAGTTCTATTTTAACTGACATATTATTCTGTCATAGAATGTGTCTTTTATATTAGTGAAATCTGATGAGGACATCAAGGCCCAAGTCCAAGTTCAAACTCCAATTGAAGAATCTTTGCAAGGATTGGGAGGTCCTATGACTAGAGCAAGGACTAAGAAGGTGGAGGAGTCATTAAAATGTTTATGGCTAATTTTGAGACCAAGACCTTTCACTTCTTTAGATCTGTATTAACCACAAAGGCATTTTATCTAGGTTTGTAATGTCGACAATTTATTTATCTTTTATATGCTTTTAGTACTTGAAAATAAAATTGTATAAATTATTTGGGTTTGAATGAAAGAGGGACTTTTGGTTGTATTTCTTTTCAGAAGCGTGAGATATTATCTATTAGGGTTCTATCTTGAATCTTCTGATCATATCAAGAATTCCCCAATTCTTGTGGCGATCGTAAGGGCTTATCAAACCTCAATCATTTGTGGCATCCAACTTGTCTTTCACTCGAAGATCCTTTTTCTTTATTTCTTTTTGCATTGTTATTTTTTTCCCCAGATTTTGTCCAATCTTTCTTAACTTCACATCTCGTGTTTTACTAATCTTACGTCACAGAATTAATCTTACGTTTCTGTGAAAATTTGCGCTAGGAGTCACATCATTAATTCCCTCATTCTTCGAAAACCTTTGGACTCAAACCTCTAAGCTCATTGTTTGCATCATATAGAGAAAGATCAGACACATTAAAGGTATTACTAACATTATACTCACCTAGCAAATCAATTTTATAAGCATTATCATTGATTTTGGCCAACACTTGGAAAGGTCCATCTCCTCTTGGCATTAACTTAGATTTTCTCTGAGATAGAAATATCTCCTTCCTGAAATGCACCCAAACCCAATCACCTGGCTCAAAGACTACCTTTCTCCTTCCTTTATTTGCATGCTTAACATAACTTTTCACTTTCTTCTCAATTTGTGTTTCTACCTTCTCATGGAACTTCCTCACCAATTCAGCTTTTGCCTTGCCACCCTGATGCTTCAAAACAAAATCGTTAAGCAATGACAATAAATCAAGAGGAGTTAGAGGGTTAAATCCATAAACAATTTCAAATGGAGAAAATTGAATAGGACTATGGACTGCCCTATTATATACAAATTCAACATGAGGTAAACATTCTTCTCAAGACTTAATATTCTTTTTAATTACAACCATTGGGAGAGAAGATAGAGTTCTATTTACTACCTCAGTTTGCCCATCAGTATGGGGACGATAAGTAGTAGAAAACAAAAGCTTAGTACCAATATTACCCCATAAAGTCCTCCAAAAGTGGCTTAGGAACTTAGAGTCCCTATCACTCACAATACTCTTAGGTAATCCATGGAGTCTTACCACCTCTTTGAAGAACAAATATGCCACATGACAAGCATCATCCACCTTTCTGGGAATGGGATGTCTATATTTGATGGTGATGTTGTTGATGGCTCTACAGTCAGAACACATCCTCCAAGTTCAATCCTTTTTAGGCACTAAAATCACTGGAACGGCATATGGGCTTAAACTTTCTGTGACCCATCCTTTGTGAAATAAGTCCTCCACTTGTTTCTGAATCTCCTTGGTCTCTTGTGGATTACTCCTATAGGCTGGCCTATTGGGCAATACAGCTCCGGGAACTAGATCAATGTGATGTTCAATCCCTCTCAAAGGTGGTAAACCAGGTGATATTTCCTTGGGAAAGAAATCTCCAAATTCCTGTAAAACAGAATCAACATCACTAGGAATTTTGTTAGAAACATTAGAATTCAAATTGAGTTCTTTACAATAAATCATGTAAAGTGGTTGTTTTGTTAGCGAAACTCTTTTTACTTCACTCACTTTTACAAACAAACTCTCTTTACTCTCTTTCTTTTCACTTTTCTTTTCTTTTTATCTTAATTTTTTTCTCTTGCTCTCTTTTGTCTCTCAATTTGTTTTGATCCTCACACACCTCTTTGGGAGACAAAGGCACAAGTGTAACTTTTCGCTCATTATGCACAAAAGAGTACTTGTTAGAGTATCTAACCTGATTAACCCTTTTGTCAAATTGCCAAGGCCTTCCAAGAAGCACATGACTTGCCTCCTTTGGTACCACATCACATAAAAAAAATCATGATAGTTTCAAATAGAGAAACAAATATTCACTTGCTTGTTCACACCTATCTCACCGTCTTCACTAAGCCATTGAAGCTTATATGGTCGAGGATGAGGTTTGGTTTCCAAATTCAGTTTTGAAACCAATCTTGAACTAACAACATTAGTACAACTCCCTCTATCAATAATCAAGGAACAAACCTTATCTTGAATTAGATACCGTGTATGGAAGATGTTCTCTCTTTGACTTCTTTCATTCTCCTTTGAAAGGTTTCCTAATAACCTCCTCACCATAAATAAATCTCCTTCAACTACAAATTCTTCATCATACTCTTCCTCACTTTTTGCAGCATATTCTAAATAGGATTCACTAACAATCTCTCCATCTTTAACCAACATGTTCCTTTTAGTTGGGCATTCAGAAGCTATATGACCTCTCCCCAAACATTTGAAACATTTAATAACACTACTTCTTGTTTTCTTTGGAGCCTCATTGAACATATTTTGTGTCCTTTGAGGGGTAGTAGTAGATGCATTAGATGAAGTAGCTCCCTTTTTCTTTGATTTTTCCTTCCAACCTGTTTGGTAAAAGTTAGAAGAACCTCTCTTCATGGTGCCTTTTCTCTTGAGTTGTTGCTCTACCTTCATAGCTTAATGCACTAATTCTTCCAACTCAACATAATTTTGCAACACCACAACATATCTAATGTCGCTACTCAGCCCATGTAGAAATCTAGCCATGGTTGCCTCCCATTCTTCATTGATGTTGGCTCTAACCAAAGCCACCTCCATCTCCTTATGATACTCATATACACTCTTACTATCGTGTATAAGTCTTTGTAGCTTGTTATGCAAGTCCCTGTGAAAATGGAATGGGACAAACCTCCTTCTCATCAATCTCTTCATTTCCTCCCAAGTATTCACCAATGGATCTCCATATCTTTCTCTCTCTTTTTGCAATTGGTTCCCCCAAATGAGAGTATAATCAGTGAATTCCATGGCTGTCACCTTCAACTTCTTTTCTTCTATTGTGGCATGCAAATAATTGCTCAATCTTCATTTTCCACTCCAAATAGGCCTCAGGATCACTTTTCCCTTTAAATATGGGAATTTGTATTTTGACTCTCTCAATTTTGTCCTCTCTATGTTCATCTTCATAGGCTCTTCTTCTCCTTCTATATTGTCTTCTCCTATCTCCATTATGATCATCTTTATTATTATTCAATTGATTCTCTATCTGTTCAATTCTTCCATAGAGTTCCTCATTGTTTTCTTTCATCATTTTTTGCAATTGTATAGTCATAACATCAAGTAGCAATCTTTGAGCTCCCTCAAGTTGAGGATTACCTTCACCACCTGTTCTTGCCATACTTCAAGAAAAGAACCAAATGTGAAGTAATAGGATTTCACCACTCTTCTCACGTGTTTGCACTCAAAGATGTACCACTCGTGTATAGTGCTCTCTATTATCATCATGTTCCTCTTGATCATCTCCACTTGCATTATCTAATGTTTGGGAAGACATTGTGTTCTTGATAATGGTTGAAACCACGAACACGATCAATTTCCTGAGATATGAATAATCATTTTTCTTAAGGACTTATACGTTGTGTATTGCACAAGTCCTCCAGGATACAATAGGAACTTCTCAAGTGGTACCGAGAATTTTAAAACTAGCAAGCAAGCTCTGTTATGAGCAAAAATACTCAGGATTGATGAGATTAGAAAAGATAGAAGAGAAATGCTTCAATTGGTGTGTTTTGTAGAAGTGAGGGGGATCTTTATTTATAGGTGAGCACCTCCTACTTGTGTACAAAAGATTATTAAAGATGGGAGAATAATTTGGTAACTAGATGAAAAATTGTAAGTAGAGTTGCCCACTAGATGAAAAATTGATTTTTTAATGATGTTTAGGATAATTTAATATCGTTTAGGGTATTGTCTGTGTGTGCTTTCATTTGCAGCCGTTAAGTGCCTTCCTGTGGAGCCTTGGTATGTAGTCGTTGTGCACCTTCGTGTGGAGCCACAGTGTGGATTCGTCGTGTGCCTTTAACCACTGTTGCGTCTTCTTGTTTAAACATATTCACTTGAATTTCGTTATGTTTCGTTGCACTTTTTTGTTTTTTTCTTAATTATTTTTTTAAGTCAGAATTTGGTTTTTATTTCGGTATCAGACTTATGCATGTGTAGCCTTAAGTTGAATGAGCAATTGCGGAATACCCAAATTATGAACAGGAATTGACATGAAGCTATCAAACTACATGTAGTGTGTGTTGTTGTGCTCCTGATCGTGAATGATGTTGTTATTATGTTCGAGACGTTCTTTCTTGTTAAATTGTCAAGGTTGGTCACCGTTTGATTCAGAACAACTTCTTCCTTCTAAATATCCCCACCTTCTTGCAGACCTATTTTCACCCACAACTCGTGACAAATGCAGAGCGCCTTTCAAACCCTATCCTTTTCGCAAGGTAATATCCTTCTCGCAAGGTAATTGTGGCGAACATCAAACAAAAATGAAGTTTTTCCACTTATTCAGGTCTTCGACATTTCACCTCCTATTCACCACTGTAATGACCACAATGAACTGCACAAGGTAATCCCGTCTTTTACGAAATTATGTTTCAATGGGCAAAATTACAACAATACCCAATACTCATCTAAACAAAAAGTAACCACAATATCCCCTACCATGTCATTAGGCACCGCCATGTCATGGTTGTAATGTGGATGTATTTGTTAAGCGGTTCTCAAAGTATATTTTTTCTAAGAAAAACTACATAGTAGCCTGCTAAAATTTGGACCTCTATCCCATTTATCGAAAAGTTCACTTAGAAAGCCTATAAATATAACGATTATCACAATATATAAAGTAGTGTTGTTCTAATCCAAAATATCCTATAATATTTAGACCTCATCCATAACTGCTAAATCCAAAGTGAAGAAAGCAACAACACCCAAATCTTAAATCCTGACATCAACCGAAGACGCTCTACATTAAGTAGGGGTTAGCCGGCGTTCGGTTTGATCTTTTAAATCTATTAAAATACTATAGTGTCAATTATTACATCTGTGCTATGATCTATTTTCAGAGTTTAAAGCTGGAAGTAGACATCTACTTAAATGCAGTAATCGACCTAAAATTATTATATTAACAAAATTAAGATGAAAACTTTCAGAGGATATGAATACAAGACTTCTAGAAGGAAACTAATATCAATTATATGATTTTGTCTTTATGACATAATCAAATTGTTAGAAGGAAACAAATATTAATTATTTGATTTTGTCTTTATGACAAAAATCAAATTATCATCAATTCTGTTTATTTTATGTTTTATGACAATATCAAGTTGTAATATTTTTATTTATTTTCTTTCTTTAGTTATCCTAGAATGGGTACATTATTTGTATATATTCAATCATTTGTTTTGGTAAAAAAATATAGAAAATAGAGAGAATATTTTCATTCTCATATCTTATTGTTTATCTCTTTATTTTCATAATATGGTATCAGAACTCTAATTTGAGAGGTCTGGTTGTTACATTTATCATGGCCGAAATTGTCGATCCCTCACAAGATTTTAGTTCACGTTACCATGTTAGTTCCTAGCAACATATGATTTTTATACTACCAGAAGAAGTTATGGAGGGTGATATACTTCTAAGGTTTGCAGTCATTGTGGAAAGACAGGGCATGTGATTGGTACATGCTGTAGAAAACATGGTTTTCCACCTCAGTTCAAGATTAAAAATCTGAAAGCAGACTGTAATAATAACCAACAGAATCATGAAGGTTCAAGGTCAGATGTACATTCTCAGCAAATTGGTTTTACTCTTTAGCAATATCAAATATTGTTAGCTCTTCTACAACAGTTTAAATTCAATGACAATGCCTCTAATAAAATCTCTTTCATTCCTTCCAACACAACAACACACACTAGTAATAAATTTCTTTCTTCCTTTTAGTTCTTGGATTCTTGGTAGTCGTGCTACTGATCATATTTGTTCATCCTTGACTTATTTCACTTCATATAGTCAAATTAATCCTATCTCTGTCAAATTACCAAATGGAAGTAAAGTCATTGCATATTATTCTGGAAGTGCTTTTATCAATCAAGATCATATCCTAGATAATGTTTTGTTTATTCCTAACTTCACTTTTAATCTTCTTTTAGTAGCAAAGTTAATTGATAATTTATCTTGTGTGATTATCTTTTATTCTAATGGTTGTCACAGTAAGAATAAAAACTCATTGAAAGTCATTGGATCATCTGACATGCAAGATAGACTTTATATACCTAGGGTCCCTTCTTATCAAAACCTTCAAATTAAACCTGTCAAATCTCCACATATCACCAATACTGTCAATTTTACTGCTAGTGATCTCGAAACCGTTTGGCATTTTCAATTAGGGCATGTTTCAAACAAATCTTTTGGTGTTATAAAAAATAAATTTTCTTTTGTTAAATATAACAAATCCTTTATTTTTTATATTTGTCAATTTGCAAAGCAAAAAAGACTTTCTTTTCCTCTTAGTGCATCTAAATCTAAAAAATGTTTTGATTTGATTCATGTTGATGTGTGCAGACCATACTCATTATCATCAATCCATGGTCATAAATATTTCTTGACCATAGTTGATGATTATTCAAGGTACACATGGTTTTTTCCTTTAAAACAAAAATCTAAAGTTGTTAAGATTTTGGAAATTTTTTTTGTTTTTGTTCAAACACAATTTGAGACAATAATAAAAGTAATGAGAAGTGATAATGAGACTGAATTTTTCATAACTAATTTTTTTATCAACAAAGGAATAATGCATCAAACTTCATGTGTCAATACTCCACAACAAAATAGTATAGTTGGAAGGAAACATTGTCATTTATTAAATGTAGTAAGAGTTGTTGTGATACAATCTCATTTACCTAAAATTTATTGGTCATATTTTATGATACATGTTGCATATATTATAAACATGCTTCCCACACCTGTTTTAAAAGATTTTTCTCCTCATAAAATGCTTTACAAAACTCCACCAGATTTTAATCAATTAAAGGTGTTTAGATCTTTATGCTTTGTTAGAACTTTATCAACAAATAGAAGTAAATTTGATCCAAGGGCATCAAAATGTGTTTTTATTGGTTTTAAAAAAAGGACAAAAGGATATATTTTGTTGAATATTCAATCAAGAGAAATTTGTGTCTAGGGATGTTGTACTCTATGAACATGTTTTTCAATATTAAAGGGTTGACAATACTAGCAATGAAACTGACAATCCAAACATTCGTGATCAACATTTTTTTTACAGACGATCAACCTATTTCGAGACAACCATCACAAGTCATCTTTGCATCCTGTGATAATATTGAAGATAATGCTAATAATGACAATGAATCAGACATTCAGATCCTTGAAGAAGTTTTTTTCCACAAAGATCAAAACCTCAATGAAAATCATGAAACAACACAGTCAATTCGAATGAGTACCAAAACAAAAAGACCACCTAAGTATCTAAAGGATTATAATTGTAATCTCAAGTTCCAATACATCTTCTAGAGTTAAATATCCTTTGAATTCTGTTTTGTTTATAATAAATTATCACCTTCTTATAAATCTTTTGTTATGTCTATTTTTTCACATGTTGAGTCAAACACTTATTTTGAAGCTATGAAATATGACTGTTGGAGAAAGGTTATACAGTGTGAGATATCTGCTTTGGAGTCAAATCAAACATGAGGGACTGTTCTTCTTCCCAAGAACAAAACTGCCATAGGTTGCAAATGGGTATTTAAAATAAAGTATAATGTTGATGGGACTGTTGAAAGATATAAGGCAAGATTAGTGACGAAGGGATACACACAAATAGAGGACATTGACTACCCTGAAACTTTTTCTCCAGTAGCAAAGATGACCATTATAAGGTTCCTTCTTTTTCTAGCCTCTATATATAACTGAGAGTTGAAACAGTTAGACATAAATAGTTCCTTCTTACATGGAGAGTTGAAATAAGATGTATACACAGTTGCTCCTCCTGGATTGACTTCTATTCAACCAGGAAAAGTTTGTCATCATTTTTTATTTATACGGGATATACTCAATCTATGAATGATTATTCCTTATTTATTAATTCTTCTGAAGGATCTTTTACAGCATTATTGGTGTATATGGATGATATAATTTTGGCAAGAAATGATAAAGAGGAGATTGATCGAGTCAAAAAAGCTTTGAATAAGACATTCAAGATCAAGGATCTTGTTGATTTAAGATATTTTCTTAGTTTTGAAGTAGCAAGAAGTAAGAAAGGGATAATGATGAATCAAAGAAAATATGCATTGGAATTGTTAACAGATACATGTCTTTTAGCCTACAAACCTGTAGGATAATCTTGTTAAATTATCTTTTATTGGAAGTGTGCATTTCACTGATGTTCATACCTATAGAAGGTTGGTTGGAAGGCTTATGTATCTCACTAATACCCGACCTAACATAACATTTCCTGTTCAACAAATTTCTCAGTTTCTTGATAAGCCTACAATTTCTCACTATAATGTAGCAATTAAAATTCTCAAATATATTAAAGGATCTCCAAGTCTTGGCTTATTTTTTTTCTTCTAGCAATTTTGTGCATCTAAAAGCCTTTTGTGATAGTGATTGAGGCACCTATAGTGATTTAAGACAATCAGTGACTGGTTTTAGTGTGTATCTTAAAAATTCCCTTATATCATGGAAATCAAAGAAGCAAGGAACAATATCAAAGAGTTCTTGTAAAGCTGAATACAGGACAATGACCACTGTTAAATATGAAATTCAATGGCTAGTCTATCTAAGATTTGAAAGTTCTTTTCGAGCAACCATCTCTCTTATATTGTGACAATGACTCAGCAAGATACAATACAACAAATCCAGTATTTAATGTACGAAACATATAGAAATAGATTGTCACATTGTTAGAGAAAAAATTGAAGAAGGGTCTCATACATTTGCTTCTCATTTCTATCTCAGAGCAACTAGCAGACATTTAGACTAAAGCCTTAGATCCTCAGTTTTTCAAGAATATTTGTTTCAAGTTGAGTCTCATCAATATTTGCTCTCCAGCTTGCGGGGAGTTTAGAGGATACAAATACAAGACTTCTAGAAGGAAGTTAATATCAATTCTGCGATTTTGTCTTTATAACAAAATCAAATTGTTAGAAGAAAACAAATATTAATTATTTGATTTTGTCTTTATGACAAAAATCAAATTATTTTTAATTCTGTTTATTTTATTTTTATTAGAGTAGCAAGTTGTAATATTTTTATTTATTTTATTTCTTTAATTATACATAAAATTGGTACATTATTGATATGTATTCAATCATATGCTTTTGATAAAGAAATATAGAAAACAAAGAGAATACTTCCATTCTCATGTCTTTTGTTTATCTCTTTATTTTGGTAATAAAAACAAAAAACAATATCTATTAAAAAACAATAAAGTAAAGAAACGATAATTATTAAACGTTTCAATGAGTTGATGAATCAGAAAAAAATAATTCAAAATAGTGTAATGGAGCGACTATTACAAAAATATTTGTCTACATAACAGATTTTACGTTGGTTATTAACATTTGATATAGAAAATACAATAGTAAAGCTGTAAATATTTACAAATTTTCTACTTTAATTTGAATAGGTGATTAAAGTATAATTTTAATTGTTAATTTCAGAAAATATTATTTTATGAGATTTATTTATTGCTTTTTTAATATTTTGGTTCCCTTTTGTAGAATTATTATGTTTCTTATTGATATCAATATTTTGTGAATATTTTAATATAAATATTTTAGATATTTTGACACTTAAAACAAACATATAATGAATATTATTGATTAAATATAATGAATATTATTTTTAGTGTCAGACAGTCATTATTTACAATTTTATATTATATTTTGAACTGTCAATAAAATATATTTATAAATAAAATGATGCGACAAATAAAAACACTGTATTATTTTACATATTTTTTTGTTAATAATGATGGCTACAAATTTATAAGTATGAGAATAATATTCTAGATGGAACTATTATTTATTTTCTAATTAACAAAAAATATGATAAGTGGTATTCAAGGGTTTCATGTAAATAACTACTTTACTTTTTAATGACTATATAGACAATCACTGTAGGCCTCTATATTAACTATTTACAATTACAATTATTAATGTATGATTTTATTGATATGCATCATAGATATTACTTGCTCGAAGATAAGTTATCTGAGCAATAGCACGAAGATGATTGTGGGAGGCAAATTTTTTAAAGTAGTGTATTCTTTTTATTTATTTCCGAATATAAGTAAGGAGAAACGATGTTATTGGGAAGAAGAAAGAGTGTCCTTATTACACTATTTAATTTAATATTAAATGAAATCATGAAAAGAAACACAATTTTAGTTTATTAGATGAAATTGTGTAACTAAGATTTCAATTAATGAGTTAATTAAATTGGGAAAATACTACACCAGTTTAGGATGGTAAATATGTAATCGTTAAAATTAATTGTAATTAAGTAATTGAATAATTGGTGAAGTTAATTTGAATAGAAGAGTGGTTACATACTGTGAAAAAAAATTACCTAGATATAATTTAAAAACTAACAATAAATTTATTTAAAAAATTATATAATATTTTCAAATTTTTCTTTCTAAACTTATTGCTAAATTTCAATTTTATTTTAAATTATTTCTATATTAGTAACTAAATTCAAATATCCAACTTATACTTAATCTTACTAAATATATTTTATTATTAAATTTTAATTTTATTTTATTTTTCTTTTCAATATTAAACTTACTTTTAATTTAATTCAATATAAAAATATTATAATGACACATTATTTTTATTTCAACCATTACATATTTACCAATAAATAAAACAACTTTGTAACTTTACATTTATTTTAATTACAAGTAATACAACACACTTGCCAAAAATAGAAGATGAATGGATAGAGAATATTAACCACCATAAAATTCATTCTAACATTTGAATTAACTCACCAATTCAAATATTGAGTGCATCATTTCCTCTAGTAAACTAAAATCTTCGTATTATCTTTTCATGGTTTCATTTATTTCTTTACATAGATATAACACGATTTACCCATATCCAAAAATAAATAAAAAAGTATATTATTTAGGAAATTTCAGATAAAAATTACTCTAATTTGAATGGAAAGGGTGGAGACAATGATAGTGGCAAATTTCCCAAACTGGTTTAATTTTTTTATGAAATTCCTGAAATTGTGCATTTTTTTATTTATTTCCAGATATGGGTAAATGGTGCATAAAAGACACCATATCATTGTAAAGAAATCGTGGCCTTATTCCACGATTTAATATAAAATTAAATGAAATTTTAAAAAGAGGACACAATCTTAATTTCCTAGATCAGACTGTGTATCTAATATTTCAATTAATGAGTTAATTAATATAGTGAGAATGCTGTTCGATTTTAATAGGGTTAATATTCTCCACCTATTACTCTTCTGTTTTATTTGGCACGTGTGATCTATTGCTAATGTGTAACTAAAATAAATGCAAAAAATTTAATTTGATTTGAATAGAAGAGTGGTTACTGTGAAGAAAAGTTACATGTTATGAATTTAGTTATTAATATATGAAATAGATTTAGTTAGTAATAAATATAATTTAAAAACTAACAATAAATTTATATAAAAAATTATATAATATTTTCAAAATTTTCATTTTAAATTTATTGCTAAATCTTAATTTTATTTTAAATTATTTTTATATTAGTAACTAAATTCAAATATCAAACTTAAACTTAATTTTGCTAAATATATTTTATTACTAAATATTAATTTAATTTAATTT
>Ga0209700_100785_pt1 | contig 63570 bp, 26 predicted proteins | sample SiratroredBW_FD_187528 | JGI IMG/M metagenome (GOLD analysis project Ga0209700, IMG submission 187528) | Root nodule microbial communities of legume samples collected from California, USA - Siratro red BW (SPAdes) (version 2) | ecosystem: Host-associated > Plants > Roots > Nodule | place: USA...
AAAAATAAAAAAAAAAAAAAAAAAAAGAGAGAGATTTAAGCAACTTACGGCATTCCTCCAGGAAAAGTAGGATCTCGACCAATACCACCAAACCACGCGGGGTCATTAGGCCCTGATTCCAAGTATGGAACTTAGCATCAACAATTACGGTTATACAAAAATAATACACAACTTCATAAAACTAAATATGTTAAGCTTACCTACAAGCATGCTCCCACCAATGCCATGACCACCCCTGAAATCAAGGGAGGAAAGTTTCAATGGATAAAAGAATTAGAAAAAAGAGTAGGAGATAACAACTATGTTAAGAGAATGAAAAAGTTATGCAGGTAAGAATACCTTGAAGGAAACACTCCAGCGGGAGGCCCAGGAACAAGATCATTACCAGAACCAATGGGAACTGGAGGGTAAATAATTCTGTACAAAAGAAAACAAAATATTAAAGCACAATTAATAAGTACAAAAGCAATAAAAAGCAAGTAGCAGTTATATGCAAGGAACGTTGAAAAGAATGATACTAAAACCAACTTGGCACATAGGCAACTGATGGTTCCATTTCTAATAAGTATGCCAGTTTCGTGGAAAAACAGCAAAAATGTCTCCTCGGATTAATTAACAGTAAATTATTCCTATCCGCGAGGAAGAAAAGACATAGTGGAATTCACCATTGTCCATGGACAATTTGCCCCAAAATGTAGGTCTTCGGTTCAATTCACAATGAAGAAATTCATCCTTGATCAAGAAACACAAATATGATATCATAGTTAATAAGTTTCTTAAAACAATATTTAGCAGAGTAAAAATCCAGGCAAGTGGCACCGATAGGAACCAGGGCTCAACTGCCACGGCTGGCAATAATCTGGGTCAAAGACGCCCCCACAGGTATTCATGGAGGCCTAAGAATATACATGACTTACGAGGGAATAGCACCGACTGACATATATAAAGAATTAGGGGAGAAATTTATTAATGGAGAGTAAGCAGATCTTATGAATCTGTCTAAATATAGAAATTCAACTGCCATGGGGGATTTTGGTCATAACTTGGGACTAAAGGGGATTTTTTGTTGGAATTGGAACATTGGTCTTTCATTTCAATCTGTTGATCTGATTTAGTTCAGTAATGCTACCTTTTCTATATAGGAACGAGAATCCTATTAAATTGGTGCATTCATGTAATGTTTTGGGGGACACCGTTCAAAGTTTACGCAAACTACAATCATATATGCTAGTAGGGTCACTGTAGAATCTGTTCTCACAGACCAAGATCAATCAATCCCAAGATCTCTGATCATTAAAATGATCCATCTCAAATCTCACCCTGTCTTCAGTGGGTCCATAAACTACACTTGGCACCCACTACTTGCACACACAGAGTCCTCTATGAGGAAACCATGGCTATCACATTCGAGAAATAACTTAAAAATTGTCCAAGTCTATTAGTTCAGCTCCCCAAAAACACACCAACTTGCAGAAAAATGAATTCCAATTAGACTAGGGGAACTTGGCTAGGTTCAGATAAAATCACCTATACTCGCAATTTAATGAGCAAATTGAGTAGTTTAATTAAGGTACAGAAACAAGCACTCATTGAAGACATATGAGGAGATCCTTCAACTTGATAGAATCAGAGGAAACGGTCATCATGTATAGGACATCATAATTAAAGGCACCGATAGGTAAGATACATAAACTGTCCCATCCACCAACACCAACCCTCCCAAAACCAAGCAATAAGCACATACCACAGACTGCTTTCATAATTTTCAAGTATGGAACATCAACTACACGACACCCTGATATATAGATCTCTGAGTTTTAATGCTCATATTTGCCAACAGTAAGAGTGTGTAAAATCAAAGAATTGATAATTAAGCCACTGAGCAGAAACAAAAATCATTGAAATGGTGAAAGCAACAGTGTAATATTAAACCCTTACTGAGTTGGAGGACCAGCAGGTTCACCAAATCCACCAACAGGCTCAGGTAGATCTTGTCTAGTTCTGTCCCTTGTTTCCGAGCTGTATAGAAAAAAGGAGACAATTTTTTAAAGAGGACTCCAGTTCATAAAACATTATACAATAAAACTTTCATATAAAGGGGTAATACCACAGTTAGCCAACACAACAACCCAACATTAAAACAAATGGGTAGATTTTCACACGTGACATGCTTACTACATGAAAACAGGAAGCTGAACACAGGCCCTCCAAAATCTTTAATCACACTAAAACTATTTCTTCTCCCAGTACTATTAGTACAAGTTATGAATAAAAAATTTGAGATTTAATTTTCATCCACTGAGTTATACATTACCATCAATCATGCATTTGGATGTAACAGCGTGATGGTGTCAAAATCTTTAAACTGATATTTTTATCCACTATCAATGTAAAGTTTTAAACTTTATACAATGGCCTAATTCAGAAAATTTGAAGCATTCACTATCAGAGTTACATAAAATATGCGTTCCCAGTTCACATTAAAAGAAGACAAACAAAGTTCACAGATCCAAATTCACCTTCTACTTGATGAGCTGGCATTAGCAGAACCATCTAATTTAGACAAGATATCCCCGTCGATTCTCTTCACAAGCTTACCCAAATTCTTGAACTGCTCAGCATAATTGCTGCCCCCATCCTCTCCAGAATAATCCCCAACACTGCATATAAAAAATCACACCCAAACACCATGTCAAAGTGATTCAACACAACAAAAAACCCCAACCTGCAAGACTCTAAACTTGTGTGCACATTTCATGCTAAAAAAACATCCAAACCCCTCACCCCTATAAATAAAACACAATTAAACCCAACAAACAAATCCAAAACTTAAATTAAAATAGGTACAAATTTCAAATTTTAAAAAATAAATAAAGAAAAATAAAACACTCAAAACCCTAACTTCTCAATCACAACGTGTAAACAACTAAATTTTCAGCCAAAACAAAAAGGGAAAAGTATCACTTACTCAATCTCAAGGCTTAAAGGCTCGGAAGACCCTTGAGACAAAACATGAACGAGCAATTTGTCATTCATGACGAGGCACTTGACAAGCACTTTCTCCGAACCCTTTTCTGGATTCGCGTAAACGAACGCGTATTCTTCGCTTAGCTCGTTCCAGTTATCAACGGACACCTCGTCTACACACAATCGCAGCACATCACCAAACATAAAAAATCATCAACAAGAAATTCAAAGAAAAAATGAAAAGTAAATAATAAAGAGAAAACTTGGGTTTCTTAAATTTGTTCGTTATTACCATTTGATGGGTCAGAAAACGGATTGTCAGAGAGAGCCTGGGGACCCGTGGCGGTGAGGATATAGCCGGATGCTAGGAAAGAGGAATGAACGGCAAACGCGATTTTGTCGTTTCGATTGCGGAAGGTTGGCCTCGCGGCCCTGATCACCGCAAGCACCGACTTTTCACTCGCCATGGTCGTTTTCACCAGATACTTCTCGCTCAAGACACTGCAGTGGCTTATTGATAGCTAGCTAGAGCACAACTAGTTTTCTGATAATATAGAAAAGAAAATTCTAGGCAGTTCCTTTCTTTAGGGTTGATTTCTTGTTTCTTATACTTAATAAATAGTTACTATTGTTAATAGTATTTTTATTATTTTTATTTTAAAATTTATTTATTAAATATTTTTTTCTTTTTTATATGGAGTTGTTAATTTTTTTTCTTTTTTAATAAATACTAATAAACTTTTTTATATTATATTTTAAATCTGAATTTTAAAATTAATCATATTAAATTATAAATATTTTAATAAATTTTAACATCATCTTTATTATTATTGTTAAGAAAAAAGACATATCTTTTAAAACTTAAAATGTAATATGTATATGATAGCAATGTTTTTGTGTGTGAGAAGAATTTTTTTTTTAAATTAATCATATTAAATTATAAATATCTTAACATTATTTTCTTTGATGACACTTATTTCTAACTTAGTAATATTTGGAAGAGAGGAAAAAATTATTTAATAAATAAATTTTAAAATAAAAATAATAAAAATATTATTAACAATTTATTCAATACAGAAAACAATTTGTAACATGAGTAATTGCCAAAATTCTATACATTAATACAGAAAGAACGATAAAAAAATAAAAAAAGGTTTTATAAAATGGACAGTAAAAGGTTTTAATAAAATAAGCTTGAATAACTTTATAACAATAAAATTTAATAAAAAATGTCTGTTGAGTTCACGAAACAAAGGTAAACGCTTTGCATATGACATGAGATGCTATGGTCAAACAAAGTGAAAGTCACATAAAAGCAAACTTATTCAGGAATGTGTTTAGATATGTGAACAACTTTGATTAACACCCTTTTAATTCAATAAAACTATTAATCACCAAAATTAAGGACAAATTTTTGTGTTTTAGTTATAATCCAGACAAATTTTGAAACTAAATATTTCAATTACATTGGTCAAGGTTTAGAGGGATTAGACATGTTTTAGAAGTGTTTTTACTGAATTTGAGGTAATCATGAGTGAATCGGACTTTGATATTGAATAAGCATTTTATATATAGATTTTTAGACTTTATTTAAATTATCAAGGTAGATTAGACTGTTGAATTATAATATATTTAGTTATAATATATTATATTTATACATTTGGTCGTGGTGGTAAAAAGGATTCGAGAGATTTAGTTTTATTTTTCAATTAAAAAAATATTATAAAACTTTCTTAAATCACTTTTTGTTTTGTTGTTGTGATGTTCTTATGAATATTATTATGAAGTGTTAATTTCAATTCAATAATTTATATTCAGTTTTATTTTAACTTTAAGAGATTTTAATAAATTTATACCTTTATATATTTTCCAATTTTAATAAAATTATTGAATTATTTTTTAATTATTATTTTTAAACATGATAATTAAAAATCTATAAATTATGACTGATATTACATGTATTGAAATTAAATAACTACCATATTTATTAATTTCATGATATTTTTTCATGGCATTGAAATTGTTCTTCCATGAGGTTAGAAGTCTTCTTCATGATGATTTAACACTTCTATGTTTTTCCTGATTTTGATATTGAACATGTCTTGTATGCGTTCTTTTAACTCTATCAATATTTTTATAATTCAAAATGATCTTTTCGAGTGATGTTTCTATGTTTCCATGTAAAAGTGACTGTATCTCTTTGTTTTATTTTTCTACTCCAAACAAGACATTAGTTAACTTATCTTCAGTTTCATCTAAATTTGAAAATAATGAATACTACTTTAATTACAAACTTTTTTTTAAGGGTTGTTTATAAAAATTATTGTTATTTATTTTATCTCTTAAAAATCAAGCATACACAACTTTAAATTTTTGTACTTATATGTTGCTTGCAAATCTTACATGTCTAATCTCCAATAATATTTATTTATAGACTCTCAGATTACCTTTGTTTCACTGTTTTCTTATTCCACCTGTTAAATTTATAGGTTGTATTCAATTTCATTGAGATTTTAAAAGCATTTCTTTATCTTCTACCAATTAGCTCTTCATTCTGCATGACTTAAACTTAAACCCTATTGTTATTATATGTTTATTTGATTTTTACCCAACTTCCTTATTGTAATATGTCTCTTTGATCATTGCTAATCAACTCTCATAATTTAATTTTTTCCACATTGAGCCACAACTAAATAAAAATTATATATGTTCTCTTGTATTGAGAAGGGTTTACCATTTTTGTTTTTTGTTTTTGTTAAAATTTACCTTTCTTCATTTGATTGCTCACTTTCTAAACCAATGAGTTTCATTATTAGAGGGCTTAATATATAAGATGCTTAAGAAAATGTTTAAATTGGTTGGGATGATATGTACATTAAAAAAAATCAGATTTTTGTCTGATAATTTCTAACACCCCTACTCATTAGATAATTATTTGGATAATCTCAATAAATAAAATTCTAAAAATTTTAGAGAATTAACCTGTCTAATAAAGTGGAGAGAAAAATTAGAATTGATACAAGCAACAATAATAGATAGAATTAAAATAAACTGAAATTAATGCTCTCATGTTAAGTGGGTCTCATGTGTACATTAACTTTTAACTAACAAATGTGATGCACTCAGTTTGCAATGGTTACAAAGTATAATATAGTGGAGATTAGATGGACTATTGTTTTATCTGTATTGGAATAAAATTAAATTATCATCTCTTAGTATCACCATCTTTTTTTTTTCTCATTTTTTAATCTATAATAAAAAAAATATAAAGAAGTGTTTTGACCTTTGTATAACAGGTTAATCCTGGTTTAAAAGTTAATATTTTTTTTTTCAATTACAAACCAATTATTTATTTTTTCATTACTTACTATGTATATAGTACAAGATATTGTCTTAAAAAAATTATTATTTATTTTTTCATCACAGAGGCATTTAAACAATATCATTTCAACCATCAAATATCTTTGTTTTTTTTTATTCTACTCATCTACATGATCCTTTCCTTATTTACTAATCATGATATGATTCCTCTAGTTCAACTCCAAACAGGTAAACACTAACTCTGATTTGGAAATCAAAACTTTATTTCTCTTTTATGACATTATCTTTATCTTTTTCCTCCATTGCACACCATCCCTCTTTTCCTTCAATGTAACTTAATCTAGCTTTGAATCAACCAATATTATTAATAATAATAATATTAAGATTTGTTCAATAGAATAAGGTGCAAGTGTGCATGGTGTCACCACATTGCTGTATTTTTATTTTCTTACACTTATTATTGTAAATTGTTTGATATTTTTATACTTACCTAAGTAAAGACAACGGTGACCTGGGCCTTAAATTCTGAGATACAAACTGAGTGGCTGTGGACCTCAATAAGTCGATTAACATAAGGTGTTTTCCTCTTGCATCTTTACAAAGAAGTACAAATATTGTTTTATAATTTAGTTCTATAGTCCAGATTATATAATTTAAAATCTAAGAATTATATGTACAATTTAAAATATATATTTTAAAAAATATTTTGATATTTTTGAAAATATCTATACCTGTATCCAATCTATCTTTCAGACAAACTTTTTATATATTAAATACAGTATATTTTAACATAAAAAGACCATGTCTTTTTTTATATAAAAATTATTTTAAAATCATTTACAATTTCACTATTGATTATTCAACCACATCCCTTGTTAAATCCGCCCTTCCAGATAGGTTCCTTAGAATGATTTTGTAAGTTTTTTAGTTGAGCTCTTTGTCTTGTTTGTAACCCATAAAAAAAAGTAGAATTTCATGTTTCTAGAGTTAAATCCAATGAGATGTCAATTCATAGTTTGCCTGCACATGAAATTGCACTTAAGCAAAAAGTAAATAAAAACATTGTAATGAGATCACAATTACTTCATAATAATGATGCTTTTTATTAGATTTAAATACAGGACAGGTTAAACTTTTAAAGCTTTTTAAAAAAATATCCTTATATTTAATTGAAGAATAATTTTTATAATAATTATGATTAAACATAATTTAAAAGATATATTTATATATCATATAAAATAAAAAAATATTAAATGAATATAACTATTAAATTAGTTAATTCTGAATATATAGGAATTGATAGAAGCTGCGATGCATCATACTACCCACAACTCGGTCCCTATACATTATGTGTGTAACAGACAGGTTACATTATCAGTCTCTCCTTAGGTCTCTCAGATGATTATTGTTACTTATAAAGCAACACTTCCTCTGTTCTAGATATTGTTTTCCTGTGTAGCTTTTCCTCTGCACTTGTCACTGTCCCGCGGGTTAGATTCCTCTCTCTCAATCTCTCACTGGGGTTTTTCTCTCTTTGATTTCTTGATCTCCTTCAATTTCACTCACATTAATCTATAATCTTTGTCATCCAAGGTGAAGTTTGTGATTTCTGCTGTCTGTAACATTTAAAGATACCATTGTTGTTAAGAGAACCCTTGTAATTATATGGCCTGACATATTGTTAAATCATTAAAGAATAGATTTTTTTTTTTGGGTTTAGAGTTGACCTTTTAAATTCCGAGCAATCTCATTTCATCAAATAAGCTTTCACATAAATTTTGAAATGAAATATGTATATGTGTAGTTTGTATATGATCTTTAACTTGTAATTGGCAGTGGGTTATAAATATTTTCTATTTCCTAGTTCCAAACCTGTGATTGAAGCCTATGGTCTGTTTGTTTGTTATTTTATTACCTATGTATTTTATGTTGTTGATTTCTTTTTTGCCACTACTCGGTGTTATTTGAATTTCGCGATATGTTAATTAGGCTCTTGTTGGCGTTGCAGAGCATTTGCTTCCACATTGAAGATGGCTGAGGCTACACAGTCTAATGCTGAGTTGTTGGAGTGGCCAAAGAAAGATAAGCGCCGCTTCCTGCATGCTGTGTACCGTGTTGGTGATCTTGATCGCACCATTAAGTAGGGTTTTTGTTGGCTTGGGTTGTTGACATTCGGTATGACTTGTGCTTAGATGCTTAGTTTTCTAACTACTGTTCAGGTTTTACACTGAATGTTTCGGGATGAAGCTTTTGAGGAAAAGAGATGTTCCAGAAGAGAAATATGCCAATGCTTTTCTTGGATTTGGTCCCGAGCAATCCCATTTTGTTGTGGAATTGACTTATAGTACGTTCCTGTGTATATTTATTTATTCTTGTTATTCTCTGATTTATGTACCTTGTGTCTAGCTTCCTTTGTGTTGGATGGAATTGGACATGACTTACCTCTACATACATACATGTGATGTTTTTGATCAGATTATGGGGTGACCTCATATGATATTGGAACTGGCTTTGGACATTTTGCTATTTCAACTCCAGACGTAAGCCAGAGTCTTGCCTTCGCACTGCTTGACCATTTATTTAACCTTTTGTGCTGAAATTAAAGTGTATATATCTTCTACTTTTAGGTTTACAAATTGGTTGAAAACATCCGGGCCAAGGGTGGAGTTATCACTAGGGAGCCTGCTCCAGTTACGGGGGGGACATCTGTTATTGCCTTTGTGAAGGACCCTGACGGTTATCTTTTTGAGCTCATCCAAAGACCTTCAACCCCTGAGCCATTGTGCCAAGTAATGCTTCGTGTTGGTGATTTAGAACGCTCAGTAAAATTTTATGAAAAGGTAACAACAGTCCAAGTCATGTTTTTGTTTTCATGAACATGTAATGTTCGATGTCGATGCTTATTGTAATACAGTTGCATAAATATTCATGTTTGTCGACTTAAAATTTAAATTTTTTCAATTTTTTTTGCTACTATCTGCTTGTCTGTGCAGAAACCTCACTTTCTGCTGATATTTTGATGTTAAGACTTCTTTGTATTATGTCCCTCAATGATCTCCTGTCTTGTTTATACTCCATTGTTTCTAGGCATGTGGGATGAAATTCCAGAGAGAAGGTTCTGTGTTCAGGACATTCAGTCACACAATAAATAACTCTTTCTTATCAATATAAAGCCACTTTTAGTCATGCCTTGAACTAACTGCCTAAATGCTCAAGTTTTCAAGGGCATCTTTGAGTTACCGACTTGGTCATACAGTGTCTATTATCGTGTCATTAACCGATTAACCCAAAAGCGTTAGTTATTATGAGAAGTTTCATGAATGGATTGCATATCTAGCATGTTGCCTGGTACTCGGCTTACCATTGTCCTTTTCTCTTTTTAGGGGGAATGTTGAGAGTGAAGCCTGGGGTTGAGTTGGATGTGTAGGGTATAGTGTTTACATTGATAATTGAATAATATGTTTCATTGATTTGTGTGGCATTTTGGATCTGGATTGGAAAGTATGAGATGTTTCTTGTAATGGACATAAAAATCCTGATTTGGCTTCTGGTATATTATGTTTTTAAATTTTGTTAAGTGCGTTTGGTTTTTTTGATGGCACACATTTGGATGCTATCTCAACCCAATCCATTTGTGTTGGGTTGTTGATGTGAATGTCTGTTTGAGCTATTAGAATGGGAAACCAAACACACCTTAATTCAACTGGGTTTATTGGATCATGTTTGTGCAGGCTTTGGGTTTGAGGGTCGTAAAGAGGGCTGATAGACCTCAACAAAAGGTGAGTTTCCTTATTCTTCTTAGGCATTCCACTTAAGCCAGGACATATATCGTACCTAAGCTTTGACTTACAATTATTCCCGTGTTATGTTGCATATCTTACAGTATACTATAGTCATGCTTGGGTACGCAGAGGAGCAAGAGACAACTGTATTGGAGCTTACATATAACTATGGTGTTACTGAATACACCAAGGGAAACGCTTATGCACAGGTTGGTAAATACGTATTTTTTAGGTTATATTTCCTTCTGGGAGCCTAAACCGGTTCTTCATATTTCTGTTCCCATTGATCATAAACTTTGGGTTCCCATTGTTGTATATAACAGGTCGCTATAGGTACAGACGATGTGTACAAGAGTGCTGAGGTTGTCAACATAGTCACACAAGAGCTTGGAGGGAAGATTACTCGGCAACCAGGGCCAATTCCTGGCCTTAACACAAAGATCACTGCTTTCTTAGACCCTGATGGATGGAAAACTGTAAGTATTTTCTTTATTTAATTTTAATGTTGTAGGGGTGTGGCTTACTTTCTATTTGTTTTTAACATAGAATCAAGAGCTGAAATAGTAGGTTAATTTTGACGTAGAACACATACATATGTTTTACCCAGGGGCAACTACAACTGTAATTTTACAATAGTATCATAAACTACGAAATAGAATATGCTTTAACTGCATTACTTTTTAATAACTGAACCCTTCTATGTAGCTAGGTTAATCATGAGTATGAACAAAACTATTAAGAAGTAAGTTTAAGCTTAATTCATTATCACAAAACCGACTTATAAGATAAAGATTATCCTACTAGGCTTGTCACTCATTAGGATAGATTATGATACTATATTAAAAGGTGAATTTAAGTCTAATTCATCCTTATAAAACTAATTTGTAAAGTGAGGATTGTCTCTACTTATATATTGTAAATTGGCCTAATTTCTAGTCGATTTGGGATCTCAATACTGAATTGGATATGGTATACCATAATGATAGCTGTCTGAATGCAAAATTCTTGATAGCTGCTGCACGGTTCTTGAAAGTTGCAGAAGGGAGAAAATTCACAGACTTCATATACGTAGGATGTGTATAGAGGAATTGGAAAATAAGGAAAAACACTTTTATTCATGTATCGGAACTTATATCAAAAAACAAAGATACAACTTGTATCAGAAAAACTAACTGTTAGTAAACTAATAAAACAGAAAACAGAGGTTCTTAACCACAACAGTTGTTTCTTCAGAGCTGAATGTTTATCGATTATGATTTATGAATGTGAAATGTAAAAGCTGGAAGTTTCTCATGTATACAGAAAGGTTGTTTAACCAAAAAAGAAGAATGTAATATACCGACTTCTGTGACATAGTGTCATGGAATTCGATATGACTAACGACTTGAACTGATAATCCATTTTGTGTTCTGTCAACTGTCATGTTTTGCTGAATAATATTTGACTTGCTAACAAAAAAGGAACTCATGTCTCAGCATATATTTAACTTCCTTTTGCAAGTCCTCATCTTTGATTCTCTAATATTTGAGTATGTGCATATTTCTATTGCCTTGCCATTATTAATGATAAGATATGTGGTAAGTGGTGTGATTCACTTTGTATGAATTTTGTAGGTTTTGGTTGACAATCAGGATTTTCTGAAGGAACTGGAGTGAAAAGTGCTGTCTTTTCACAAAATATGAAGTACTAGTGCTATTGTATGAATAAAAAAGTAACAAGATCGTGTGGTTTTTTTAATCAATGTAGTGGTCTTCAGTATGGTTTCTCCTATGTGGCTCTCTAATTGATTGAGTGCGCACTTTAAACTTCCATTTGCTGAGGTTTACCTCTAGATTAACGTGCAACAGTACTTCAAAATATTTGGCAAAATCGGAGAATAATTCTGATATATTACGCAGAGCCTAAATAAATTTCAGTCAAATTGCCCTGGATTTGGTGGTCTACAAAATTAGCTCTATGTAAGGCAAATGAGCTTCCCATCTTAATACTAGTTACGCTTAGTTATAATTTTGGTTTTGCATTTTATCAAATCCGAATATTTTTTTTCGATAATTTTAGTCCTTATACTTTACAAAATTTACAATTTTGATTATTAATTATTTATTTACAATTTTTATCCCTTAATTTTTAATTATATATAATTTTATTTGATTTTTTTTTTATTTTAAAAACATTTTATCATGCAGCTGGAAGAATAAAGTTTATGCTTATTGAATTATCTTTTTCTATTTTTTTTTTCAGATTATGAGTTATCTTTGCAAGGATTTAAGAGGTAAATTAATATTTTTTTAATTTTTAAGGATAGCTTACAATAATTTGATTGAAAAGAAATGATAATCTAGGACCAAAATAATTTATTTTACAAAAAGATCAAAATTATATCAAAAAATTGAAGAATAAAATTATGGATTAAATTTGCTTTAAAAAATTGTGACTAAAATTTTGGATATTAAAAATAGACAATTTTTGAAAGTTTTCTGCGATAAAAATTATTGATTTTGCAATATATATATATATATATATATATATATATATATATATATATATAGAGAGAGAGAGAGAGAGAGAGAGAGAGAGAGAGAGAGAGTAAGATTATAATTAACCCTTCGTCCAACGTTTTTTAATTGAATCGACCAATGGGCCTAACTAATTTATAATTTATCATTTAAATGGATTTTATTTAATTCCATTCCAATGAAACACGTATGCATAAATTGTTGCCATATATAATAATATTATTTTAGAATGAAGAAAAAGAATTAAAACTTTCAGCATCTTTCTTTTGTAAGTAGTTCTTTTTATGACAATACAGTTTACGAAGCACCGATGAATTTCCGGAAAACATTAAGCTTTTAACCAATAAAATCAAATATAGAATTTAAAACTGATTACTTTTCAAATCTTTCACAAGGACTCATAATCATAATTAACAGGCTTTTACTTTTAAATATATTTCACAGAAAAAGTGTAATGCGTCAATTATATATATTCCTTGATTTTTAAGATTACTTGCTTCGATGAAGAAATTCACATTCCTTAAATTTCATTTCTTGGATGAAATATTTCATTTCCCTATATTTTATATTCTTTGGATTAAATAATTTAATTTCTTATATTTCAAATAATTTATGAGTAGGTCTCATTGAGAAGTGACAGAATCATGGGATGTGCTTTTTGTGAAAAGCATGTGGAGGGGAAAACCAAGTCAAGTGATTTAATAATTAGATTCTAAGTAGGGGGTAGAAGTCATAATAAAACTGAAAACTGAGATTTGGATGGATAAGTGGTAAGAGGGGACAATAAATTTGTAGAAAAAATTAATATTTAATAGATTATACCTTGTCCTGAAAACAAATATGGGAGAGTGGATAGAAAAGGACTAGGAATGAAGATTTATTTGGTGCAGAGAATTATTTGTTTGGAAATAAGAAATCCTATTACAAAGAGTTAATCTTAAAAGAAAATAGGATGATCATTGAATTGGAAATTGGTGGTTCTTATTTTTTCAGATTTGTCTACAAAGTTATATTTAGAATCGATTTTCAGTTAATATAGTCCATAGAAGCTTCAAAAACTAGTGGAAGGAGAAAATCCTCCAAAGACAACCTTTTTTTTACTTGGAGACGATTCACAAATAAATTGCCTATAAGAGACAATCTTCTAGGAAGGGACAGGTATATGAAAATGGACCTTTGAAATGTCAGTTTTGTTCTGTACAAGAAGAGTACAGAAATTATCTATATTTATAGATTGTATTTGTTTTTTGTCCTAATGCTTCTGCTATAATTTATTATCGTTTATGCTATAATTTCATAACAGATTTTTGATATTTCTGATATTATCCGTTATTCAATGTCAATAATACTGATAAGATCTATACAAAATTTTGCTTCGAATCTAATTTTGATGCCTGCATAGTTGATAGAAAATAAAGAAAAATGTTTGTCTCAGTATTCTCCCCATCTTCTAAAACTATGATGACATTCTAAAACATCTATAAAACAGCTTTTGAAGGATATTTGATTCAAGATGAAGCTGCTGTATCTGTTTTATCCACTGGATAGCAACCGAGAACACGAAAAAAACTTGTACATTCCTGAAACAAAGGGTAAAAGAGCCAACAATTTGAGTTAATATCCGAATACTACATTGCAAAAAGTGTTAGTGCTGACAGAGAAAAATAGAATTGTAGAAAAGGAGTAATGATATTTTCACGCGATAATTGGCTGACCTGCAAATTTTCTAAAGCGTATTGTGCACGTGGATCTGCCAAAGAAGCTTCAAAATCAATGTAGAAAAGGTACTTGAAGGTCCTGCAACCAGAAAACTTCATGTCTTAGTCTCAGATTTACAACACACTTAGAACAACACAATCATTAAACCATATCATAGATTAAAACCAAACCCCATTCCCCAAGTATTTTCCTTCCTATTTTGAACCCCAAAGTTGGATATATGCTTTACGCATAATATGCTTGTTAACATGTATTAACTTGAATGATTGAAATTAAGCCCTCCAATTTTTCTTTGACTAGTTATGACCATTTAATTGTATAGTTTACATACAGATATAGTTGAAATTATCAAATGGGAAACAAAGTCCATTACTCACTTAGCACTTCCTTCTTTTGAATCATCAACAGCATTTAATGGACAATTCTTAAGTGGGCGACTCTCTATCTGAAATCACACGAAGAAATGAGATGAATGAAGCAAGAGTTTTAATTTGTAGTATTATTGTAGCACACCTTTGTCAAATTAATGTCCGTCAAGGCAAACGCTCCCAGGGCTCTGAATAGTACGGTAGGACCTTCGTCTAGACTGAAAACAATGCTAGTCTGAGGGAGAAGTCATAAATTTCGTCAGTAAATTCAAAAAAGTTATATATAAAATATTGTTTTTATTTTCTACCTTATAGGGCCTGTCAGTTCCTGGAAATATAGGATCCCTTGCAAGTACCAGAAAGCGAGTAACATTAACATCAACATCCTAGGAAAAAAGAAAATGAATGAGCATAACTTCAATCTTGAGATCATCCACAATGAGACATGTTTTTTGGTTTTTGTTTTTGTTACACAATCATGTCTTGTAATCAAGTAAATGTTGTAGCAGTTGAGTCTTCCAAAACATGTAAGTGAAGTATTACCTGGATTCCTTCAGCTAGAATGTGGAGGCCATATAGGTTTGCTGCCCTTGATATAAAAGCTTATCTTAATGAAATGTGATGCACATATTATACTATTTTTACTTAAATTAAACTCAGTTCGTAATATACTTATATCTTAAAGCATGTTTATATATTTGTGAAAAAAGATAGAAAAGAATGATATCTAATGGCTAACCTCCTGATCACTCATTACACACTTGAGTTGTTCTTTTGTGACACCATTCTGTGCCAAGAGGCAGTGTTTAATTAGCAAAAGAACCTCCCCAACAATATGCAGCTTGTGGCGTATAAGTAAGTCATAATTACGGTGGATGCTTCCAGCAATAGAACTTTCTATTGGTAGAACAGCTTCATCCACTAACCATGTTTCAACAGACTGCAAAAATAAATATAAGCATATAATCACATTCACAGAATTTATTAGTTAAGGCATCATATGAGAAGAGGGAAATATAAAGAAAAAAACGATGGAACCTTGAATACAGTCTCAAAGTCAACACATGGAACTGTCTCGCATTTTGGATGTGCTTTCAAAGCAGCATCCTCACTATATGCTCCTGGAAGGCCCTGTGTATCAGGTAATTCACTGGTTAGAAATGATATTAATAATGCCATTAAACTTTTTTTTTATCTGAAAAGAACTATCAAGCATCATGCCGATCAAAAAAAAAAAAAAAAACTATCAAGCATCATACCTTATAAGCAACGCGCAGCCTATCACTTGAAGAAAAACCATTGGCACGTGATTGCTCTGCAATTAAAAAGGTTGCATTGTCGACAAAAAGGAAGAAGAAAAGGGCAATGTGATTGAATTGCTTGTCTCTAGCAAAAAATAACTATGTAGAGTTTAACATTGAAAGATTTCATGGAAATAGTTGGTTTGAGAAATGGAAAATATTCTCGATTCACGAATTTGTAAGTAGTATAAATGAAATATATATATATATATATATATATATATATATATATATATATATATATATATGAATAAAATAATTCTAATTATATAATTTAAATTTAAAAAATATATATTTTATCCTTTTAATTTTGGCTCAATTTTTTAAAGATTCAACCAAACCTAGAAATCATAGCGTTAGAAATATGAATTAAATTAACCTATTAAATCAAGCTAGACTATACTATTCCACTTATTTGGACACCTTTAGACGTAGGAATAATTTTTTTTTATAATTAGCGTGGTTATTCTATATTTATTTAGTGGCTCAGGCTTAATTATAAAATAATAATAAGTAGTTTAATATAAAGTTCTCTTACATCTTAATTTTATATACGAGTTTAAATACCACAATACCACAGAATTTTCGACTCAGAAATACATCTAAAAATGAGGAAAATCATTCAACTGCAGCAGCGACGGTAAATAGCTCCAGCTTTAAACACAACAAAATTCATTGTCAGACAACATAACATTTTACTCAGACCCATAGTAGATTCCCTATATAAGATATTTAATTAGTCATTGAGAATTTTCAAAACTTAAAAATTTACGTATTACACTATTTTAAAAACTAATATTATGTTTTCTTTAAATATTATAGACGGAATAGTTCAATCTTTATGATTAGAACATGTTTACAAATTTTTTAAAAAGAATACGATATTAACCAAGTATTTTTGAGAATGACAAAGAGGATGTGTATTTTGCAACCAGAGAAGGTAAGAAAAGGATAAAATTGTTTGCACCCGTTTTTATGTGATAAAATACGATGCGCTTTGACGTTTTAAATTAATACTAAAATCCTTCTTATAAAACAAAATGCACTATTTTTTTAGTATTATTTTAGTTTTGTTATATTAGTTGATTTAAATGATTTAGAAAATTTGTATTTTCTATATAGATTTTAGAATTAATAATCGATATAGAAAATTTACTTACTATGTTGGTCAGAAGGAGAACCTTTATAAAAGGATTTAAATCTTGTATAATAGTATATTTTCTATATTGGTTAAAAGTTTGATTGACATAAAAAGTTTGATTGACGTTAATAGTGTATATTATATTTCAGATGCACTTTCAAAGAATTATTGTCGTCTATCACGCATTTCTGATTTATTGATTTTCGTGGTTCCACTCCAACCTATTTTTAATTACTTTCTACTCTCTTTATCGCATTTAGAGCACAATTCGAACCAACCACAAACAGGAGTTCAAGTCGCAGTCGAAGTTTTAAGCTGTTACACTTTGGAGTATAAAAAATTAAGTGTTAATTATTATCTATAGTTTTTAATCTATTGATAAGTTTCAATCCATAATAACATATAAAGTATTTTCTATTTACAATTATGTGATTACCTAATTTAGTATCAAGAATGGATTAAAACTTCATTAAGTTCTCATTAAATATTTTTCTATTAATGATGAATTAAAAACCATATGCGGATAACGGCTATTCCAGATAGAATATTTAATTAGCAAAGCATGATATACAAGGCATGCAAGATTTTGCAAACATAATGGCCACGTAGCAATAAAAGGACTAAAATCATTTTTCATGCAAGACATGCAAGATTTTCCAAACATAATGGCCAGTAATAAAAGGATTAAAATTATTTTTTGTGGTGAAAAAATTAGAAGGAAAAAATATCTAGAAGACAAACAAAAATAAGAGAAGAGCTAATCCACACAAAAGAATAAAGTAAATTTTTAATTCAAAATTTTAAGACATTAGCTTGTGGGTTTTTTTTTTTATATATATTGCTCAAGTTTTTTATTTTTACTTAATATGAGACCTAGATCCACATTTGGATACTAACATTCCATATCAAAGAAATTCTAAATTAAAATTATCAGAAGTGGACTTTAAGCTTAATTCAACTTTACAAAACTGATTTAACTTTATATTTAACTTAACTTTACAAAACCGGCTTGTAAGGTGAGGTTTGCACCCACTTATAAACCATTGAAAGGTCTTAACACACTTCTCTCATGCCGAGACTCCTCAACTTAAGCATGAAACTTATATGTAAAAGTAGTCCGATAATGGGTGGTCTGATAACGGGTGGCCTGATAGCCTCAATAAACTTGTTAAGATAGGCTCTGATATCATATCAAAAAGTAAACTTTAAGTCTGACTCAATCTTATAAAATCGGCTTATAAAGTAAATTTACAAACACTTATAAATTATTGAAAAGTCTTATATACCGACATGATATTTCATATATCTTTAATAAAAATTCACTACGAATCAGGTTAGCGTACTTGTGAAACCCCTCCAAAACACTTGACTGAATTCTGATCCCAGAAGACTCAACAACAGGCTTCTCATCTTCAATTGGAGTCAAAGCTTCTGGAGCCGAAACACGTTTTAAATTCACACCCAGTCTAGAATTAGCAGGATGAAAGGTTGTCAAGACTAATGGAGGAGTTTTGGCACAACCCCAGATGCAACAACCGTTGAGAGCCATCAAGATCTTGAAGAACAAAGTCTGAAGGAAACACAAGAGATCAAATTAAAGTTATTGTGGTTGGTGAGGAACTTCTTGTAGGTATAATATGATTATGAGGTTAGAGCAAGTAATATATTTTCATAAGATATCAGTTAAGAACCGAATAGTACCTTGAAATGAAAAGAAGTTTTGGAAATTGACAATGAGAGAGATCAAGCACGACCAGACCCTGTTGCTAGAAAAACCAGAAAATTGTTCTTTTGCAAAGATTGTACCGTGACCCTTCCTTTCTTACACTATATATATTTTTTGTTCTTCACATGCATTCTGTGCAAGAAATAGTATCCTGGTTGAGACATAATCATTAAGCAACTCTTCTATTCATTATAAAGATTATTTTAATAGTTACTTTTAATGATTTTTAATTGATTCACATTGATAATACATAAATTTATCTATTTTTTAAATACATTTTAATAATTTTTATTAAAGTTCATTAAAGAAAATATTAAATTGCATGTTTAAAAAAATATGCCATTAATGTTGTAACTGTTAAAATTGTAAAAGAGGTTGGAAAATGTAGGAAAGTTTGGTCGAAGTGAATTTGTTTGCTTCAAGATTAATATTCCAGTCTGAACTGTTTAAAATTTTAGAAGTCATAATAAACGGACTCTTCATTAATAATATTTATTAATAAAGATATAAATTTGTGGGTTTTAAAAATTTAAAACTCCTCAGTAACTAGAAAAACTATGTAGAGGGCCCACTTGCACAATTTATAGACCTTAATCCTAATTAAGAATTTCTCAAAGCAATATTACTTCCAGATACACTGTGCCCGATTCATTGTGAACAAATTTGAAACTGATTTTGCAAGCAGAGTTTTAATTTTTGTATTATGATTTATTTAAATTATTAGTCTAATAATTAATTTTGATACATTTGATTTTAAATATAAAATTTAAAACAGTTACCATAAACAACAATTGGTGATTTTAATGTTATTTTAAATAAATATAGAAACTCTTCCTTTTATCTCATATCATTCACTGGTTATCAAAGTAGCAATGTATTTGACTATATTCTCAATCATCCATTCTATTATACTTAATGAAATTATACAAATACATGCCCTTACAATAAGAAAAACAACTCATGATTAAATAAAAACATAACAAATATTTACATTGTGTGTATTTAATTAAATGTACTTATCATCACTCAAATCAAATTTAAATATTCAATTCTTTGTTGCTTTCTTAATCTGTAAAATTGTCTACATATATTTGGAAGATTTAACACTGTAAATTAACCATGATGTAGTTAAAGAAAAAATATTAAATGCTATTAACTAATTTTCTAAGTTTATTTTCTTGTGTGGCCTGTGGTATGAATATGACATCTGGTATATATGGATAGGTGATGTTACATCCATTAATATAAATAAATTGGTTCTTTATTATGATTTTGATGGAGAATTTGTAAATAGAGAGTATGAATAATTATTTTTCTTTTAATTGGATATTGGGATTGAGTATATGCACAATGTCTAATTTTATATTTTTCTTTATCTAGTTTTGTAATTTTTTTTCTTTTGTTACACAATTCCTTTTATCTTATTAACTGTTGTTTAAAATTTATCAAGTTAACTCAAATATTAAAGGTATAGTTTTGTTTCATTTAAAAAATACACTAAATTATAATTATATTAGGTAAAAAATATATTTAATATAAACTTGGTAAATTTAATTTTGTTTTTTTTTAATAATTTAATTATATCTACATCTTTATATAATTTCCTTCGCTATCATATTTTAATTAAATAAGTTTATATTAATAAAGATGTTTCCTCTTTGTAACTATTTTGATATTACTTTTAGTATACACAATTCATTAGCAGTTTTATACCTTATTAATATAACTCATTATTAACTTTATTATTTATAAAACTGTCTATAATAATTAATAATTATCCTCAAATACTATATAATTATAACAGTCAAAATTTTAATTGTAAGTTTTTCATAATAAATTTTATTTTAATAATTATTATAACATTCAAAATTTTAATTATACTTATCTATATTATGAATAAGGAGATTATTCTCATTAACTACTTTTGTACATAAATTATTACTATTATAACATTTAGGTAACTATCTTTTTTAACACAATTAATTACTCACAATAAAAATTATATAATAAAATTATAAAAATGTTTTATTTTATAATTACTTTTTATTGACATTTTTTATACATTTAATGACATATTTATTTTAATAATTTTTATAAAAAATATGTTTTATTTTTTATTATCATAAGAAAAAAGTGGACGCAAACCACCTAAGCACATCCTATAAATAAAAAACAAATTGAATCCAAATCAATTGAGTTGAAAATTAAACTAAATTAAACCACTTATGCTTATATATTCTACAACTTTGAACACTGAGCCAACACCTCCCATGCAACTTTCCCCTTCCTCTCACTTAAAACACAATATAAATTTGAATATAGATTTAGAAATTGTGGATTTATGAATCTCTGGTTAGTGATTTTGGTGATTGGAAAGTAGGAAGTTAAAAAAAATCTGTTAAATTTGACTAATCTGTTTGAAGTTTTATTTTTAAATTGAACTTTTAAAAGGCTTTTAAGTTAAATTTGATTGGTGTATTGTATGCATTTAATGCTGGCTTAGTGAAAATCTTGTACTAACTAAAAGAAAATTTTGATTGCAATTACTTTATGATACATAAACTTTATAAGAGTTATATCATATTTCTAAAATTAAAAGTCATGACAATGTCTTGCATCTATGGAGAGAAACATCTATCTACGGATAACTTAGCTATAAAAGGTTTGTATTGTTTATGTTTGTCTGATCTATATATAGTTGATAATAAATAAATGTTTGCTTCATGTTCTTGCCATCTGCTAAAATATTATGATGACATTCTGAAGCACCTCCTTAGTAGATGAAAGAAGTTTTGGATATGTGTTGATGGGGAAAAGGCTTTCAAAGGGTTGTCTCCTCTTGTTGGTGATTCAAGATGAACATGATATGTCTGTTTTATCCACGGGATAACAACCAAGAACACGAATAAATGTTGTATATTCCTGAAGAGGGGGGAAAGAACCAACAATTTGAGTTAATATTGGACCACTATATTGAAAAGTCCCATAGCAACTTTGAGATATGTTTTTGGGCCAAGCAGCTAGAAACAGCATTAATCTATGAAGCAGTATATAGGAAAAACATACATCATCCAGATAAGGAAATCTCTGTTAATATACAAAATGGTGGAATGGAAACTAGTCTGAGCATAAGTAAGAGAAAACACTATATTTTTATGATATGATGGGCTAACCTGCAAACTTTCTAAAGCATCTTGTGCATTTGGATTTCTCATAGAAGCTTCAAAATCAATGTAGAAAAGGTTGTCAAAGTACCTGCCACCGGAAAATTCAATGTCTAAGTCACAGATTCACAACACTCTTACACACGGAATAACAGAACAATTAGTGTTTCACACCCCAAAGCTTTCCCTTCCTATTTAGAACCACAAAGTTAGAAATATATTTGCTTTTCAAAGTAAAGCTATAACATGTTAAATTGTGATTTTTGCATGTTATGAACCATGTTAAGCCCTCCAATTTTTTTTTTCTTTGGTTTGCTATGACCATTTAATTATATGCAATCTATATGGTTTACAAACTGATAAAATTGCAAATCCAAAATGAAAAAAAAAAAAAAAAAAAAATTATAAAAACAAAAAAAAAAAAAAAAAAAAAAAAAACTACTCACTTGACACTCTCGTACTTTGAATCATCAAGCCTTACTGGGTAATGCTTCACTGGAAGGCTTTCTATCTGAAATCGCACCAAAGAAATGAAAGCAAAGAAGCACGAGTTTTAATGTATACTTGATTGAAATTTTAAACACTATACAATTATTTCAAAATTTAAAACAATTAAAATCAAACTTTCATAATTTAGAATTTAATGAATTCATATAATAAAAATTTAATAGCCTATTCCATAATTTTCAATTTAAAAGATCAAAATTTAATAATTTAGATTTTAATGAATTCATATCATAAAAATTTAAAATATATGTTTAAAATTATAATACTGAATGTAAAAGTAAAAAATAAATTATAAGGTGATTTGGATAAAAGAAAGTAAAATCAAAATAATTCTTTAATATTTTAATAGCTAAATTGATTAAATTTAAAATTACGTTCTTTGTTAATCTTTTTTCAATAAATAGTGTTAAAAAACATCATCATGTAAAAAAATATATAGATATCCTAATTAGGAATCACCTCCATTTTGTTAATTGATAATACCAATCCTTAAAATCCTAACGGGTAATATATAGTAAAATTGTCTCTTGGTCCAATTACAAAGAATGTGTATTAGATTACAAATTAATATTTGTAAGATATGAAGTGAGAAAATGAAAAGTCTAACAATAGATTGGAAAAAATAATAAGTATGGCGATGAAAATTGTAAGTCTAACAATAGATACGAAAAGAATAAGTATGATGTGAGTTTGATATATATTTATAAATCCTAAATCAATATTATAAAATTTACCAAGATACATCTTAAAAAGTAATCAGTAACATTTTTTATGAACATCAAAAGACTTTTTTGTCAATTATAGAAAAATCATAATTACATATATGTCGTCTTCCTAAAATCATTCTAATAATATTAATTTAATACATATAATTTATTTATATTACTTAAACTTTTTAGTAAATATCATAAAAATTATAAAACAATTAAAATCTTCTAATATAATAAAACACTCCTATTAATTTCAAATTTCAACTGGTATAATTATATTATAGCAAACCTTTGACAACTTAATGTTCCTCAGGCCAAAGACTCCCAGTGCTTTCAATAGTACAGCGGGATCTTCTTGCAGACTGAAAACAATGCTAGTCTGTGGTACAAGTATTGTAATATTCATCAGTAGATTCGTCAAAATTATTATACAAATAGATATAGTTTTCTGTACCTTATATGAACCGTTAGTTTCTGGAAGCACAGGATCCCTTGCAAGTATCAAACAACGAGTAATATTGTCATCATCCTAGAAAGACAAGAAAATGAATCAGTTCAACTTTAATCTAGAGATAACAACAATAACAGGCATGTCTTCTATTTTGCTTTTGTTACACATTCATGTGTTCTGATGACAGAGATGTTGTAAAAGAATGAGCACTGAGCAGTAAGAAGTTGAATCTTCTTTGGATATCCAATGCTCTCGGGCATCCTTCATTGTTTACTTGGTTTTTATAGTAAAAGCAGAAACATGTACACACAGCTTTGCAATCTAAATCAATGCAGAGATGCTTGAACTCATTGTTTATATGAAGACATGTTGCCAGAAGAGAAAACCCTATGTTGTAGCAGACGAGTCTTCCAAAACATGTAAACTGAAGTCTTACCTGGATTCCTTCAGCTAGAATGTGGAGGCCATATAGTTTTGCTGCCCTTGAACTTGCAATAGCTCCAATGTCCCTTCTTCCGTCTAAGGCCAAAACCTGTTCACAATGTCGGAATCATTATTAGAACATGCAACTCTAAACCTAATCAATGATGGTCTTCAGTGGAGTAGAGAAAATTTGTAAAATACCCTAGCAGCTGCAGCAGTATCATCTACACCGATGTTGGCAACACCTAAATTAGTAAGCATAGTCTCACATTGGACAAGAGCCTGCATGCAAGGAGATCGTTTAAAAATTTAAATGTTTTACATTTGTCATCAACTTTGTTGGTGCAAACCAGTGGTGATGACACCACAGCAATAAAAATATAACAAAGGAAATAATTAGTGGTGATGGTTTTACAAGAAAGAAAAACACAGCCAACAAAATGCAAGGCTTCAGAGTATTTGAAATACTAATCTTCAAGTGATTAATTAGCCCTCATTATCTCTACAAAAATTAGATATAATAGGCTTTACGGGTTAATCTCCTTTAAAGTACTGAATTGTTTCTTGACATCATAAAATGACTTACACACTCACATCAATCATATGCTGGTACAAAAAACTCACATCAATCATATGTAAATAGTAGTTTATAAAATAATAGTATCCAAGTATTATTGTTCCGCTGGTTTTTTCTTTTTTCCATACAAATTGGATTTATTTATAGACTCCTTTTTTAAGAGTTGCAGTCCTTCAAAAGACGAACATATATTATGACTATTGATACAGTCATGTCTCCTCATTTTTGGTAGTCATATATCAACTTTTGATTAATAAAGAATACATTTTCAATAGAAGATATACACTTTTATAATTGCATCTTTCCATAAATGGACATTTCTTGTGACTTTCACAAGAGAATAACGTAAATGTTTTCATTATTTTCATATGAATAGATACGTATATTATGGGTACAGGTAGTCAGGGAACGAGTTAATTAATTGTTAGACTAAATTATTCTGTTGTAACAACTAGAGAGTTGAATAATAGAAATAAGGCATACTGCCTATAAATAGGACGAAGGGTTGAGAAAGGGGTATTTATTAATTGAGAAGAATCAGGGCTTAAATGTTTGCAGATTCAAACCCTAAAAAAACTCTGCCACCGTACAACAGTTGCCATAATATAATCCAATAAGTTGTAGCATAAAGCATGCTGGTTGTGAAAAAAGATAGAAAAAGACTGACATATAATAGCCAACCTGAGGATGACTGAGTACAAATTTTAGGTTCTCTTTTGTGGCACCAGTCAATCCCAAGAGGCAGTGGTTAATTAGCAACTGCACCTCCCCAACAATGTGTAGCTTGTGGTGAAGAAGTAGATCATAGTTATTGTAGATGCTTCCAGCCACAGAACTTTCTATGGGTAGAACAGCTTTGTCTACTAACCCTGATTCAACAGCCTGCAGAAAAAAATATATAAACAAATCATCACAGAATCCATTAGATAAGGCATCATATGCAGAGAGAGAGAGAGACAGAGATATAAATAAAACAAGGAATGGAACCTTGAGTGAAGTCTCAAAGTCATCACATGGCACTGTCTCACATTTTGGATATGCTTTCAAAGCTGCATCCTCAGTATATGCTCCTGCAAGACCCTGCACATCAAGTAATTCACTACTTAGAAGTGGCATTAATGATGCTATCAATCTTTTATTCGTAAGAATCTATTATCAAGCATCATACCTTATAAGCAACGCACAACTTTGCCCCATCTCCTGAAGAAGAAAAATCATTGCCTGTCAATGCCTCTGCAATATTTCAATTCCACGGAATGAAGATTTTAAATGTCACATAATGATCAATTGAAGAAATTCAGCAATCAAATTTAAACTTAATACTGTTAATAAATTAAGTGACATCCTTGTGTAAATGTTTCTCACTTGGAAGCAGATTAACATCCTTGTGAAACCCATCGTCTAACTCGGTTATCTGAACCTGGACCCTGTCAGCATATACGAAAGACGATTCAACCCCATTCACACTCGAACAGCAGCATCCCCACTTGCTGCATTTCCCAAGATCATGTTTTATATTCACACTCAGTCTTGAACTTGCAGGCTGAAAGGTTGCAAAGCCCGACAGAGGAGCTATGGCACAGCCCCAGATGGAACAATCATTGAGAGCCATCAAGATCTCTAACAATCAGAGTCTGGAGGAAGTTGCAGAGAAGTCCAACCCGATCAAACTGAAATTTTTTTGGTTGGTAAAGAAATTCTTTTAGGCACAATATGATGATGGGGTTAGTATTTTACCAATTTATATATAGATTTGTAAATGATATATCTGTTATGATGATGAAGTTTTGAGAATTGATAGAAAGAAATGGTAGGAAACCAGAATAATATTGATCTTGGAATAGCTTATATTTAACTGACACGGTTCCTTGTCCTCTCTCTATATATTTTGTTGTCTTTTTTAAACAAAAAAACTAATTCTATATTGAGAAACATTAAATTTAGACATTACTTTAACATTAAATATAGATACTTCTTTTACATAAAATTTTCAGTTACTTTCATCTTCATAATATCAATACTATTTTTATAATTTAATTAAAACACACTAATATCATCAAAGGTTTTTTATATTTTTATTTAAAAATAAATTATCATATATTACTAAATTTATTATTACTATCTTAGAAAACGTATTTAATGATTCTAAACCGTGGACATCTGATTACACATAAGCAAACTATAGATAAAAGCAACACATTCTTTAAATATTTTTTTGTAATAAATTGCAACTTTTATTAAATTAATGGTTGCTAGTGACTTGAATAAAAGAGACAGTAAAAGGACTGAAAAGGATGTTAAGTGCTATATACTGCATCCAATTTTTTAACCATTTCTCTTCCTCGATTTATGAATATTTAATGAATATTGAATTCAAGAGTTTGATTTAATCTATTTAACAATGTAAACTGATTAAAAATTATCCAGATTTGATTTTTTAAATATTTTGTTACACATAAGGATGCCAAAGGGGAGGCTAGTTCCGAAGTATATCTTCTTGTTCCACATTTATCTACATTTATAATTTTTTCTTCATTCTTATCTTGTTTTAGTAACGTGTATATTTATATTCGTTTGTTGCTGTACAAAATATAATTAAATTTTGTTAATATTAAATATTAAAAAACTATAATTATATAATTGTTATTAAATACATTGGATAAGATGTAAGAAAAAGTAAAAATAATTAAAGGTGTTGATTTGATGAAACTGAGGAATTACATTTCTTAAAATCTAATATATTATTTGGACAAAATTATACAAAGAAAAAGGTGACGAGAGAGAAAATATACCTAAGAGATCTGAGTTGTAGTGGATATTGAACAAAAATGAATATTTTTTTTAAGAAAATAAAGATTCTTCAAATAAAACAAAATTAATTATAAAATTTATGTGATTAAACACTTGAATTTAAGGGTCAAATATTCTTATGTAAATAAATAAATAAATAAACAAATAAAATATAAAAAAATAATCAAAATAATCAAAATGTGTGTTATAAAAGTTACATGATTTAGTAAAATTGGAGTTTGTATTTCCTAAAATATAAGACACAATTTCAATTAAATTACATACAAGAGAAAATGTATACTCAAGTTTATAATAAAAAGAAGAAAAGAACCTAGAGATATAAGTTAACTCTTATAGTCTAAAAAATTTTGATTTGAGTAAAAGGGATAAATGTGGAATGAGTACCTAATTGGAAATAAATATTTATAAGAAAAATATAGTAGTCAAATGTTTTCATTTAAGCTAAGATCTCTCTAAGCTCCCGACTTTTCTCTTTTTCTGACTTTAAGCCTCCATGTCCCTCTTTCATCCATTTCTAGAGTGGAATCCACCGTTGGCTCGTGGTGGAGAACAAAGTAAGTCTATTCGATCAGAACTTTCGTTAGAGTAAGTTCGTTTCTGTCCTCTTTCCTTAGATCCATTTTTAGGTTTTCATTTTCTTCTACTGTTTGAGCTTGCATGTGGCCTCCGAGCCATCAGATGGTGCCTTTGTGAGCTCATTGTCTTAACGGGTTAGTCTAATAATTAATCAGAGAATCTTTGGTGCAAGTTTGAGTTCTTGAGAATCTTGGACTGTTGGAGCTCGTAGAGAGAACTCCCGCTGTGATTAAGGTAAGGGAAGCTGACTTGCTTGTTGTTTGTTTTGAGCATAAGTGTAGGTTATGGTTTCATCAATTGGTATTTGAGAAATGCATTTGTGATGTTCTTTGCTGGCATGAAGTTTTACTTTAAATTTTGGTTGTAATTTGATTCTTGCATGAATGATGTGGTTCTGTGAAAATTAATGGTGTGCAAGTTAATTTTTGCTCAATCATCCGAGGCATGTGTAGTAACTCTGAGATAGGAAAAATTGCATGATTTACCTAATAGGTTGTTGTTTTTTACATATCTCGCCCAGACGAAGTCACTTGGAAACTTGAGAGGTGCTCTCGGGTCCAATTTCGCCTAGACGAGAAGTGCTCCGCCCAAGCGAGAAAGTAGTCTCGCCCAAGCAAAGGTGTAGTCGCCAAGCGAGAATGACCCTGGAGCAAGTGTGCTCTCTAGACTGTTTTCGTCCAGGAGAGAAATCCTACGCCCAGCCGAGGAGGTATTCTCCCTTAGGCGAGAGTAATTTCACCCAAGCGAGAATAACCTTAGAGCTGAAGTGTTCTCTGGACTAATTTAGCTTAAGCGATAGAATTTTCACTCAAGCAAGCGAGAGGAATTCTCGCTCAAGCGATAAAATTTTCGCTCAAGCGAGAAAATTTTCACTCAAGCTAAACCCTTAAAAAAAAATTTGGGCTTTCTGTTTTGTTTGTTTGATTCTTCTGTAATGCAATGTATGGATTTATTAGAATAGATTAATTGATAATTTAAATTTAATTGTATTGATGGTTTAGTGATTTCTTTCATTTTTGAGATTGAGATTGAAAAGTGAATGAATGCATGAGTAGAGATATATATTATGATGTGATATTGTTAAAAGTGTTGATGGAGTTAGTCAAGATCTATGAAAGAAAACATCATGCCTAGGTCAATTAGGAAGTACATTATCTAAAGATATGATCAATATCGATTGATATCCTGACTCTACTAGTAATAGAAATTAAATAGATTATCATTATTAGGTTGTAAGAGTCGAAAGAGGTCTAAACTGAGTGACTGCAGCTTGAGACATAGTTGGTCAGAAAAGTCTCAGTAAGACTAACCTGTCATACATGATTGATGATCCATTTGTATAAAGACAAGTGAGACTAACCTGTCATATATGATTGATGATTCATTTTGTGTAAAAACAGTCATAAATTTTCAAATATATATATAACATTTATATAAATAAAATTAAATTTAACCTTAACTTTGAAAAGAAAATCATAACTCTATATATTTATATATTTATGTTTACTTTCTAACTTTAGATGTAATTGTGAATGTATACTTATTCACCTCATCCTAGTTTCTCTTAAGGTGTTTTGAAGACTCTTCAAACATTTTTTTTTTCTTTCATGCATAAAATCAAAGTTTTAATACTGTAGATAAGACCAATTAGGAAGATAAGAAAATTATAAAAGTTTTGTTAAGTTTGTTGGGTCATCAAAAGATTAACATGAATCATTTAATTAACATTATCTATCTTGAATGAAATACCTAAACACAGCTAGTTGCAAGTGAAAAACAATTGGTGGAAAGAATATAGGCAAAAGAAGCTTCCTATAGATCTCCTAAAAAGCAGGGACACTGTAGAAGTTGGAAATACCACCTACAACATTTATTTGATTTGATCCTGCTCCTCTGTCCTTCAATCCTACGGTTTTAATAGCAGAACACGCTCCCAACAAAAAATTGAAAAAAGCATTCAAACAAGTTTTAATAAAAAGTCATATAGCTAGTACATACAAGTAAAGCTAAGAATGTAAGACTTTGATTCCTTTGCTTTTTGTCTCTCTTTCTCTCTCCCCCTTACCCACACATTAAATAAATAAAAAACATTAAGATTTGTTTTTCATTAATAAAAATGAAAGGCTGATAAAGCTGAATTCATATAATCAGAACAGTTTTACAGTGCACATGAAAGATGCACTTTATTTGGATGCATCATGCATCCCTTGGCTTCCTGACTCAGCCATTATAATGAATTATGCATGATCATGACATTTGGGTACCAGGCTAAAGATGAAATAAATACTCATGAAAAATGCATACCCACTAGCAACACCTTGTGACGAGTTTGATTTTAGATTTATGTAAATACATAAGATTTTGTTAGATGAGACAAAACTTTCTTCTAATTATATAAAGCTCTCAAAAGAAATTGGTTTTTTAATTATGGATAAAAATATCCTATGGAAAGAAATAATGAAAAAACTACAAGATACTCTGCACAAAATTGAGATTACCTAAAATAAAAAAGATAATTGAGATGTGGAGAGTTGTGGGAATGAATGATTGGGTCCCCTTAGGCTTTTACATAGTAATTTTCAAATGGAGGCAGCCTTTTAACTGGTCAGTGATTTGTCATAGGTAAAGTGTGTAGGTGAATTTTATTTGTGACATGAGATTCAAATTGTGGAATTGGGACTTTAGAAAGAGAATTTTACCCAACTATTACCACCAACGTAAAGTCATTGCGACAGTAATTAGGAAGAAAACATGAATGAAAAGGGAGGAAGAGATAGGTGGAGATGGCGTCTGTGTTGGTGAAATGGGAACATGAGGATCGAGAAGGTCCCAAACTTCCCCGACCCAACAGTATGGTAGAAATTGTAAGATGCACCCTTTGCTCACTGCTTTGTGTCTTTCAATATCAACTTTAGACCAAATCTTCATCCTATTTAACCAAACCAACTCTCACAGTATAGAATCAAAACCAAAACATACTCTGGGTTTTCTTTTTTCTTTTTCCTTTGTCTTGCTTTTAAACTAAAGAGTTGGCTTTTTAGTGAATTTCATTTAATTTTGGAAAGAATTAGTTAAATATCAAATACACCTATCATATTGCTAAACAACATATGTCTCAATGTTACATTATATGTGGTAGATGGTCTGGTTGGAGATACGCTTTTAATAGTAAGAAAGAATCCCATAATTTTAATTAATTTGCTCAACTATTGTTAATTTAAAATGTTAATCAATAGTATGTGTTAACAAATATTAATTAAAACATATATACATATATGTGTAGAGGCCATCATGAGCAACAGATAGGACGAACGCACGTAAGAATTTGCAGGATATAGTCAGTGCCCAGATAATATTTTAATATTAAGAGACAAACAAAATGTAATCAACTGTCCATCTATTTATCCAAAAAAGTATATATTAATTAATCCTAATGTGTAATGAACAGAAGCAGAGGTGATTAAATAAGATGTGGGCTTAAATAACCAAAAAGAGAAATTCAGTGAGATCCTTTCCTTATTTGCTTTGTTTCTTCATCCATCCATTACCTTGTGTAACTGTAAACCATTTACCAATTAAACTTATCCCCACACTTACTGAAAAGCTTTTTAAATTCAATTATTCCCCATCATTTCTTTTACTTGTTGAAAAAACTTAGTATATTTTCTTCCTTTCAATGCATCTAATGCCAACTCCCCCACATCAAATATAACTAATTGTAAAACAACAGGTAACAACACATTGAAAAAGGGAAAAAAGAGTAACTGATACAGATAAATAAATTAAAAATCAAAATTAAAGATTATTAATTAATAAAATATAACGTTTAGTAACAGGTCACCCAGCCACCACCCACACTTTTACGGTTTAATAGTAGAGAGAACCAAAATAACAAGTCACCGCAGAGCGTTACGACAACAAAAGAAAAAGAAAAACACATTGCTCTGAAACTCTCTTATTCTGGCTGAGTTAGTGTGTTTTTGTTGATCTGAGTTTGATCACAATTTGCCGATAGAAATGGCGAAATCAAGCAAAGATCCGACGTCGTATCCACCGATAAAGGCAGAGCAATACTTACACAGCCCCGTTCACTACGCGGTGGCGATTCGCGACCACGCTAAACTTTTTACAATAATTTCTTCACTTCCCCGAGTTCCTGACCCTACCCGAGTCATCACAGAGTCCGATTCCCTCGCTCACGAGCGACTCGCGGAAAAAATCTCCGCCGTGCTCGACCGCCGCGACGTGCCGCTCCGCGAGACGCCCCTCCACCTGGCCGTCCGCCTCAACGACATCGTCGCCGCCAGAGCCCTCGCTTCCGCCGGAGCTGACATCTCCCTCCACAACGGTGCTGGCTGGAACCCGCTCCAGGAAGCGCTATGCCGGCGCGCCTCCGACATTGCACAGCTCCTCGTTCGGCTCCACCACCGCGCCGCGTGGGCGAAGTGGCGGCGACGCCAACCGCGACTCGTCGCCGCCCTCCGCCGCATGCGCGACTTCTACATGGAGATCTCGTTTCACTTCGAGAGCTCCGTGATCCCCTTCGTCGGGAAAATCGCCCCCTCCGACACGTACAAAATCTGGAAGCGCGACGGCAACCTCCGCGCTGACACCACCCTCGCCGGCTTCGACGGCCTTAAAATTCAACGCGCAGACCAGAGCTTCCTCTTCCTCGGCGACGGCGACGTCAAAGGCAACATCCCCGCCGGGTCTCTCCTCGTGCTCAACCGCGACGATAGAAAAATCCTAGACGCATTCGAGAATGCCGGAGCTCCGATGAGCGATTCTGACGCGGAGGGGTTTTGCTCGCAGAGCAGCGTCTACCGGCCGGGGATGGATGTAACGAAAGCAGAGTTAGTAGGTAGAACCAATTGGAGAAGACAAGAGAAGATGGAAAACGTGGGAGAGTGGAAAGCTAGGGTTTACGAAGTACATAACGTTGTTTTCAGTTTCCGGTCACGAAAAGTTGCTGCCGGTGAATCTGACGTGGCAGGGAGCGAGCAGGTATTGCCATTGGAGCTGGATGAAGACGAAGACGGTTTTCTGGTTGCGGAGAATCCGAGTTTTGGAATTCCAACGGCGAGTAATTGCAATGCCGATAAGAGAAGACACAGTAGTTTTGTTCGAGAAGAACGAGAGTGGGTCCCGGTGGGGAGAAAAAGCGTGGATTTGCCTTCCATTTCGGTGGCGCCCCCTAGGAAATCTTCGGCGATGGCGCCGCCTAGGAAATCTTCGGCGGTGGCGCCGCCTAGGAAATCCTCGGTGGTGGAGCCACCTACGAAGGAGAAAGAATATTTGAGAAGTTTGCGGCCAGCGGTGTGGTTGACGGAGCAGTTTCCATTGAAGACGGAAGAGCTGTTGCCGTTGTTGGACATTCTGGCGAACAAGGTGAAGGCGGTGCGACGACTGCGCGAGTTGCTCACGACAAAGTTTCCGGCGGGGAGTTTTCCGGTGAAGGTATGTATTGTGGTTGACTATTGACCGTTGTTGTCTGTATTGTGTCTGTGTGTGTGGGACCGCATGAACTGAAAATGATTAATTTGATAATTGTTTTGATTTGATTGATGGGTGTGCTCTGTGGGCTTTGCGAAAGATCGTGAATGATTTGATTTGTGATCGGACGGTGGTGATAGAAAGTGAAAAAGATTGTGTTTTTTGATGTTTTGTTGTATGTGGGGGCAGGTGGCGATCCCGGTGGTCCCCACGGTGAGGGTGGTGGTCACGTTTACGAAGTTTGTGGAGCTGCAACCTGTGGAGCAGTTCTACACGCCGTTCTCAAGTCCTTCGCATTTGCTCAGTGCAGATGATGACGATGATGATCATAATCGGCAGAAATTAGCAAGACAGAGTTCATCATCTTCTGGGGCCTCCACGTGGCTGAGACGAAGTACTAGTAGTAGCCAATCGTGGAGTAAGCACCAACAACGATGTTCTTCTGGGGCTCTGGATTCGGATCCTTTTGCAATTCCTGCTGGATATACGTGGACCAATAGTGGGGATGATTCGTCACGGAAAATGAAGAAGTCCAACTCCATGAGAAAATCAAAGTGAATACTCACCATACAACAAAGTATCTAGTATGCATTTATGGGAAGAGTTTTAAGATGAGAGATGTGAACCTTTGTAGCAATGTGCTAAAAGCTGCATTCATTATTGTGTAAATATCGCGTATTGTTTTTTATTAATCAACTGGGGGCTTTGGGATAACCGTGTTCATATAGAGGATCCTCAGCAAGTAGTTTTTAGAAGTAAGAACTGAATTACTTGACTCAGTTTTGTTTTGCCTATCATAGTTATATAGAAATTTGTTGTGTTTCATTTTGGATCGGGTGCGGGGGGCAGAGATAGATCATCTTTTTTCGTGCATGTTTTTAGTAAAGTACATTTGAAATAGTTTTTGCAAATGCAGCCCTGACTTTGAACCTTATTATGGCCGAGTTTCCTGGTGGAATTGGCAATTCTCATTTGCTGTCTCATCTGCTGATTACTTTACAGGTTATAGTTTATGATTCTTAACATATATGAATTTTTAAGTAAGCAAAGTAATATTTATAAAGAGAAATATAAACAATTTTCACGTGACCTTGACAAAATCCGTTGTTAATCTCTGTTTCTTATGGGCAAAATTGTAGGGGGTTATTTGAGTTCACTGAAGGAAAAGCTTTCCGGTTCACAATATATTTATTTTATATGCGTGTGTTTACCTCGTTCAACTAATCTCTCGAGACTAGTTCTTATTTTGTCATTACTTGTCACTACTTTTCATTATTTTTGCGAATGCTTGTTGTTGGGCGTCAAGTGATTGGTAATGGATGTGAAAGCTGCTACTTCTAAGTTCTAACATCGTCTTAAACGCACGTGTAGTGCCCTTATGACGTGAAGGAAGAGTAATTTATGGGGGAGAAGAATACGAATGGCTGACGACAAAATTGAAAATATTGATCATGTCCTCCAACAAACACCACCATCCTCGTTGGCTCGTTGATATTACCGATGCCACAAGAATATCTAAGACTTACATTAAAATTTAAGGGTCAACAATAACCAGCAACGACAGGGAGGAAAATGGTCAAAGACTCAAAGGCATATAAGGCTTTACTTTGTCAAAAGTAGCCTTAATCGAGAGCACAATTTAGCATGTAAGGCATTGTTGTACAAATGTATAGTGTCACATAAAAGACGTTGCTAAAGTTTTGCTCTAATGACCAAAACAATCTTCCTACATTTCTCTGTCGGAAGCACAATACATTGAAGCAGTAGATAGAACAAGAAATGTTTGAGGTTAGATCGGAGAATGACTAAAGATGAAAGCCACTACATTGGTTTGTAAATTGTAACCCTCTTTATTTTGACTGCAAATAGCGCCTGGTTTAGTTATTCTCAAATCATGTAGTGTGTATATTGATTTGGATGAGGCTCCCCTGACTTTTACTCTGTCTCCACATTCAGCATTCAGTGTCCCTAGACATCAGTACAGACCAAGACATTTCCTGGAATCTTTATTCCTTTTACCCCACTCTTTGGACTAAGCTTTCACTTTCCTTCCTTCAATTTCTGAATGTAACCTGGAACGACATTTTAATCCCAATTAACAAACCCCTGGCCCTCAATAACCCCACAAGGCTATTTCAACAAATATCACCACTTTCTTTTGTATTCCTTTCATTTATAAAAAAAAAATGCAGATTTTGCTCAAAAAATTTGAAAGGAAAAGTGAATAAGAAGCAGCAACATCGTTGGCCTAAAGATAACACTCAACAATAGGTCATCTCAGTTTCCCTAGTAAATCTCAAATTTAACAAAAAAAATGCTACCACCAAATGAAGTTGATGCTTGAAGCAGTTCAGAGTTTTATGACCAGATGCTAATGTTGTTGTACCCGCAAAGTACAACAGGGTTATCTCTGATTTTGATGCGTGTTATTTTGCCTACAAATGGTGTATGATAACACAATGATTGAGTGCTATTATAATAAATTAAGTACAAGAGACAGAACCAAGAGAAATGCATGCATTGATAGAAGTGGACTAAGATGATGCCAACATAAAACGACAAATACTAAATTCACATTGTCTACAGGGACAAGATTGAGATATAAAAACTAAGATAAAGAGGCATTACAAAGTTTGCTTAAGAAGGCGGAAATATTCAACTTGGCGAATCGGCAAATCCTGCTACGAAAACAACAACATAAAAGAGATATTAGGAAAAGAATAAAGAATGCATTTGTTGGGTTCCTCCAATACATATATGAGAGAGTGGATATCTTAACCAACTCCAACCAAAAACTTTGAGTGTAAAGTTGAGAGAAGAGAAACAATATAATTATGGAAGAAGAGAAATAATTTATTCTCACACTATTTCATTGTGTCACAGTATATAACGTAAAATAAAACAGAAATAAGATGCACTTAACAAACCTAAAACATAAACTTAAAAATAGAACTGACTTCGTGTTCCACTTAACTCCTCTTTCTACGTCGAATACCGACAACCGAGTCAGACTAGGTACAACCCATGTCTCTAACCATTATTGCTTCAAGGTTTCAACTCCTAGACTTGGGAAAAATTTGTACATCTACTATTATAGTTTGCCAAAAATCACATCTGGGTAGATAGATGCTGCAACTGCTATAACATATTAAATAACAGATCACATGTAAAACGTAGACTTTGTACCAAACATACTATATAAGGTACGGCATGATTCTTGGATCTACTCTATGATTCATGGGCACGTGCCCCGTTGATGTTGCAAATGCATTATTTTTCAAGGCAAATTATTTCTTATGTGTCTGATTCATCAGTGAAAAAGTTCACCACTGGGCCTCCCCCACGAAGTTTATTAAGATGTAGCAATGATTTAAGGAGCCGTTGTCTCCTAGTAATGAAAAATGAGGTTCCTAAACAAATCTAAGCTTTAACATTTAATGTATTATTCTTTTCTTGTATCCATGGCAAATAGGATAGTGAAAGCTGGGGAAGTGGTATTGGTGGTATGGAGGATGATGGCTCTATAACCCAAAAAGAATCCCCTAAGAACAAGAATTTGGGTACCAAAGTCAAAGCAAAAGATTAGAAAAGCTTTGCTCCAATTTGTCTCACATGGATCAAAAACAATTTTTTTAATGCAAAGTTTGTATATGATAAAAAACAAATTAATAAAAGATAAAAAATTAAAATTGAGATTTATTAATTTATGTCAAACGAAAAAAAGATTTATTAATTTGGACCCAACAAACTCAGGTGTGAAAATATTATTTTTCATTAATTTATTTATATTTCTATTATTCAACGGTGAAAGAAATCGTGCAATATACAAACTTGTTTTTAGATAGAGAGATTTTCCATTTAGTAGTTTTATTTCCATTTTCCAAAAATAAAATAAAAAATCAGTGAATAGAGAAGCTATCCCAAGGAAACCCACTTAGTAGGTTGATATAGCTATTGCCAATGGCTGCATGATTGACAATTGGAGCCCAAGGTTTCTCATTTACAAGATAGATCCGTAAAATTTTTTTGAAAGTAGTAAACTTTTATCTCTTTTATACCTTAATCACATACTAAATAGCACAGTTTACTCTAATACTTCAGAATTTTATTTTCTGAAAACTGAATTAAGAATGTGATTATGTATAATGTTAGAAAATAAATTTAGAATCCAGTTACTCGAGTCTTGAATTGAATTTTAACTTTTTTATTTTTTATTTAAAAATAAAGAGAATAAAATTTATAATTTTGAGTTTATAAAAAATGGTTAATGAAAAAAATTTGGTTCGAAAAATATATTTTTAAAAAATATTTATTTAAAAAATAATTGTATAGAATATAATAATTTTAAAAAATAATTATTTACAAAAGCATATATTTTAAGTAATAATTATTTAGGAAATATGTAATTAAGATTTTTTTAAACAAATTTATAAATTTTGAAATAATTTGGTTTTGTAATTTTGGTTTGGAAATTTTCGTGAAAAAAAAAGGAAAGAAAAAACTTAAAAAAGAAGGATTTTTTTTTTTATATTATTTAGATTACTTAGTTGTCAAAAATAAGTATAATAGTTAAAATATTTATAAATGTAATAATTGTTTTTATATATAATTATTCAAAAAAGTAGTAATTTACAAAAATAATTTTTTATAAAGAACACCATTCCCCATATTTTTATCCCTATTGTTATTATCATAATTATTTTAATAATTATGTGTATGATTAAAAATAAATTTTAAAAGTATACAAATACAAAATTAAAAAGTGACTTTGAGTAGTTTTTAATATATGATTTATTTTTATATTCACATTATAAATAAATAGCTATTAATCTTATATATTTTTAATTCAATACAAAACTAAGTAAACACTTCTCTAAGTATTTAATTCTCTAATAAATTAAATTCGTAGTTTTATTTTTTTAATTAATTAGTTCTTAAAATAATTATATTTAAATTATAATTTTTTTCTAAACAAATATTTCTTAATATAATTATTTTTCTAAGTTATTATTTATAATATATTTACTTTCTAAAATATTATTTTTTAATATATTACCTTTCTAAACTTTTATGTTTTAAATATATACTTTTTTACAATTTTATTCAAAATATTTAGTTTTAAAATATTTTTACAATATCATTTTTCTTATTTTAAAATTTTCTTCCCTTCATTTTTAAATTAAAAAAAAGTAAAATACAGTTCAGGATTTTCCAAAAACAAATTCAAACTGATTTTCTAACGATGTTAAACAAATTCACATTCAGAAGTCCGTTTCCTGGATATTTGGTTAAGTTTCCTAGACATTTGGATAGTAAGCTATTGAGATAAAAAAAAACAAAATATTAAAGTGTGCTATTTTGGAAATAAAAAATAAATAAACTTCTAGATCGATTCCAGAGAAAAAAAAAATTGAAAATTGATTGATATTTCTTTAAATGTAAAATTACTGTTAATATTTATAAGAAAAAAAAACTTCATTCTTTAGTCCAGTGTCCCATCCATTCGAAATATATATTTCAGACTCCAGAAACTCAAATAAATGGAAGATAGCCCAAGAAATTAACGATATGTAGAAAAAAATACCCTTAATTCGTATAACCCAGAAACTCGTAACCGGATATTAACTTTTCATTAATTTGTTCTTAAAATAGTTTTTATGAGCTCACAATTGAGTTGGTGCGAAGTGTTTGTGCAATGGTCACTTTCCTATCGAGTATCAAACCCAGCAACACAATTCAAATGCTTGGAAACCAAATCTAAATTCATCAGATTTGGAATAGAAAAGTAATCAAATCGTAATTTAAAAATGACAATACTAAAAAGCCGTGCACACTAACAATTGGTGACAATTGGGTGCAGATAAATATCATTTTGTGGGAGCTATTTACAGAAGTTAACATGCATTATGCCTAGTGGTGCCCAAAGGTGTTCTCCCCACTGTAAGTCATGTAAAGAAAGCCATCTTGATCCTTATTTTCTTCATAAATAGCAGACATCAGAGCAGCTGCAAGAATAATAATTTAGTACATAATCACTGCTAAAAAGGTGAAAACATCAATTGGCATGACTGGATACTTACCAGTTGAAGGTAGAGTATTATTGACGAAAACAAAAATAGCCTTCTCTGCACTCAGCTTAATCCTTTTGCGGACAACATAAACAAACTGGCCAACAGTCAAATCAGCAGGGACAAGGTATCTGCATCATCACAACAAGGTTAATATGTCTAATCCCTAAATATTGAAACAAACTATGTCTGGTCCTCCAACTTTCAAACTTCTCTAGTTTACACGCTTCAATGTTCAAAATAAACTCAAAAAACTATCGAACTTGTATCTCGTAAGTAATTTCACTGTCAAGATGGATAGTTCATAAGAGATTGTGAGATTAGGGGAAAAAAACACAAAGTCATAGCCATTCTGCTATTACTTTGTACCCTTATGCTATTACTTTGTACCCGTAAGAATGATATTTGTAGAAGATTAACGACCGATTCTAGAATGTAATTTAATTTGCGAATTGGGCATTCTGCAAATTAAATTACATTCTAGAATCGCTCGTTAATCTTCTACAAATACCATTCTTAGAGGTACAAAATAATTAAATCTTGACATCAAAGCATCAATATGCCCCTCCCTCCGCAACATAAATAACTCCCGGCACCAAAACAAGATTATTAATCAAAAGGGACGGAATAGCATTAGAAAATCATTTACTTTTTCTTATCAATGTCAGGAATATCAGTTCTTTCAGCTTTCTCCACAATCACCTGCACATAATTGCCATATTTAATCAAAGCACTTCGAGAATAAAACAGAGCATCAACATTGAACATTGAGTACAATCTTACAGGTATTCTATCAGGATATTTCTCTCTAATCCGAGAAGCTTCAGCCTGCCTTCTTTCTGACGCATAAAAAACACCAAAGTGTTAGTAAAGTGGAATGATCAAGGGGTTTCATTCTTCAAATTTTAATTTTTAAAATACTAAAGGCATGACCAATAAAAAAGTGTTTCAATTCCCAACAATGAAAAGAAATTGGAGATATCGAAAAAGAGTACCCAAGGGATGTTGAAGCTTGAAGGAGGTTCTGGCCATGATGAAATCGGGAGAGTAATTGGTATCTGCATATTTGAAACAGCGAAACATTAAAAAAAAATTGGACAACCACCGAAACCGAACGAAAAGGAGAGTAGAAAGTGGAATTGAAGAAAAGAAAAGGAAGATGGAAAACCTAAGAAACGAAAGAGGGTCTGTCTCTGGATAGGAACGAAATGGAACAGATGAAGACGAAAAGGAAATTAGGGTTTGGTTAAGAGTTGTTTAGTTGCTTGTTATGTTCTGTTTGAGTCCAACACGGAAAGTCTACTTATACTTTCTGCATACGCCTAGCATCGTCCTTTCACAAGTAACCTAAACTTATGACACGTTGATATATAATATATATTTATATACTAGAAAATAGAAAACAATTTCAAAATTAAATTTCCATTACTTACTGTTAAAGGTATTGTATATTTTAGCCTTTATAAGTGGAGCTTTTTTGGATTTTAGGTTAAGAGGAAGCTAGCAAGGGACCCATATAAAAACCACTAATGTAAATTATCCACATCAAGGTCTATTTCATTGCTTATTGCTTATATTGGAAGGTTCTTTCTTAATATATTTATCCTTAAGCATTAAAAGTTAAATAAAATACATAGAAAAAATATTTTAATCAATTATATTAATATTATTATAAAAAAATTTACCACAATTGCTACATGATAAACAGTACAACAATATTTTTTCCATAAAAAGTCCAAATTAGTTATTTGTTTTTATTTAATTGATAGAGTTATAGTAATTAAGATTTTTATAATTAATATACATCGCATTAAATCAATTCATTATAAAATTAAATATTATATCAATATATATATATATATATATATATATTTGAAATTAAAAATCTCTTAGAAGTTATTTTGATTTCGTAGCCAGTTATTATATAACTAATATCTGTACGACGGAAATACATTTTTTTAATTTTAATTGATATACATATATTAATTGAGCATATTTATAATTTAAACGATTAAATTAATAATAAAAATATTTTTATTTGAATTAATTCGTAATACCGAAATATATTTCTTATTTAAATCTATTTAACAAGTTTTTTCCCTTGATTGTGAAATTTCTATTTATCTTTTATTTTATATATAATGAATTTGTCGAAATCACTATACGATTTTATTTTATTCTTTCTTGACTCACATCTTATATTACGAAGTCTATGATTTTATTTTAGTCTTTCTTGACTCAGATCTTATATTTAAAAGTTTAGGAGTAATATTTTTTACAAATCCGATTGAATTAAATTAAAATACCTTACATAATTAAGAAAGTTATAAATTTTTACTAAACCAACAAATTGAATTGTTAAAATTTTATTATTTTTCAATTTTATATGACATTGTAATTGATTTATTAAGTTATATAGAATATTTTTTATATCTTAGTTGCCGAGTGATTAAAAGTAAATAAAATAATTTTATTCAATTATGGTATATTTAATTCCAGTTTATAAAAAGTTTAAATTAATTAAAATAGCAAGATGTATTTTAAAAAAAGAAATAAAAAATAAATATAAAGTTAAATAGGTTATAAATAAAAACAATTTTCCTAACTACATGGAGCAGCATATTTGTTAATAAAGTTAATAAATAGGAATAACAATGTCTAGTTTCATTCATAAATAACTGATATTAATATTTTTTTATTTTTTATTCAATATTCGAGGCTTCTATTTTTATATCCAAGTAATAGCCTTGTAGTTTTATATATTTCTATTTTATAACTATCAAAGTTAAACAGAGAAATTTTATCTATAGTAATAATTTACTTTATATAATCTTTTTAACTATGTAATTTTATTTTTAATAAATAAAAATATTTAGTTAATAAAATAAATAATTAAATAGATTTTTTTATATTTCAAAGTTAATTAAACATTTTTTTAAATAGACATTACATAATTTTTAAATATTTATTTTATAAATCATGTCTATATTTTAAATTTTCTTATTTATTATTTTTAATATTATCTTACAAAATTATATATAATTTTTAAATTATATTATTTTAACGTAATTAAAATATAAATACACGTGTATTTGGTTATTTATAATATTATTTTTTAATAATTTAACTGCCAAACCACACAAAGATTTGGGTTCATGTTTTGAAGATCTAACATCTTTCATGCTCACCATTTTGATTTAGAAAATTCATTTTACTATCCACGTTGTTCCATTTTTATTTGATTATTTGCATTCTTTGTACATCTATAAATATCCATGTTGTTAAAGTATTGAATTAGCTGATTATATGATTTAAAATAAAATTAACATTCATATTTATTTAAAACATTTATTAATAAAAGTTTCTAATTATATTTTTAATAAAGATTTGGTAGGTAATAGTAATGTAATTATAGAGTATGATATGACACAACCATTAATACGTCCGAACATGTAACAGGAGAAAGGTGTTAAAATAGGTGTTTAGATATATTTTTAAAATAGGTGATTATATTTTTAAAATAGGAGAAAGGTGTTAAAATAGGTGATTATATTTTTAAAATAGGAGTTGGATATTAAGAATGTTGAAAAAGATAACTAAGTAAGGGTGGGACAAACATATATGCATAAGGTGAATGAAGTGATAAAACAATAGTAGAAAAAAAAAAAAAAAGTGAGGACGTGGAAGGTGTCTATCTGAAAGTGATTCAATTGAGGATGAGCTATGGTTAAAAAAAAAAGTAATATAATGAATAAGAATAACATGAAAATGGACATTGAGGATGGTGTGACAAATTAAGGTTAGTGTTTATAACTTTGATGACTTTGTAGAACCAGACATTGAATATGATCATAAATATAAAAAAATGGATGTTATAGTGAGGATGAAGAACACTAATATATTAATGTCATTAATGTTAAAATGTTAACATTGGATGTGCAATTTACTCATTAGATATATTTAAGACATGAATATGGTCATCATCATCAGGTGGGTTAATTTTAAAACTACATTTAAGAGTAAAATTTTAAAATATGCTATGTAATTACTAACTCTTTTATATATATATATATATATATATTTGTAGAAAAGTATTATGCCATCTAAATTTCTTATATTTTTTCCATTTGATAATTTCATGAACACCCATTAATCTTAACAATAAAAAAGTAAGATGGTCAATTATCATAAAAACAATAAATTATTTAATAATAACATTTAAAAATATAAAAGGAAGTTTGTAGTATATCCCAATATGATATGAGCATTTCATTAATTTCACAATGCAAAACACTAACAACAATGTTTGTCTTTTGAAACATCTTGCTCTTGTTTTATATCCACTAATGAAATTTTATGACACAGACAATCCCTTTTCCATTTCCTATCAACTATAATATAAAAAATTTTCGATAAAACCAACCAACCAACCTAGTCAACGTAATCACAAAAATAATTAAAACAAATAATATAATCAATTTCTCTCTATTTTTCTCTATTTTTTTATAACTTGATTATTTTCTTCACATTCTCTTTAGTGACTAACTATTATTTCATCACCTACACCAACATCCTAACATCTACCTAACAAAAATAATCATTGGACATTTATTTGGAAATTAAACTCAAATAAAATAAAAAATAAATAAACTCAAACACTTAACAAGAAATAACAAAGTTACTAATGTAAGAATAATTTCAAAATTTTATAACCTACCTTCCAATCTGAACAACCCAGGACAACCTCTAAAGATTTCTTGAGCTTTTGAATTTGGAGGAACATCTCTTGTCGCTATCTATTACCGTTACCAAAGCCTTTGAGTGTAATTATCTATGACTACACATTATGCCACTTCCCTTTCACCTTTGTTTCTAGTTTTTCTAACTCCTTTCAAGTTCAATTTAACATTTCTCCAATGTTTTAACAATATATCATATAAGTTAATATAAATAATATTTTCCTTATTCCAATAAGTATTATTCTCAAAGTCAAAATAATTTCGTCGTCTTTTAAAAATACATCATCACAGCATTTAGATATTTAACTACATCGTCAATCAATTTTAATGAAAACTTAACGAAGATATACATATTATATAAAGACCACCATTTGTTTTTTCTTATTGTGTTAGAAACAAAATTTAGTAAAAGTTGTTGTCCAAAAAATATGTTTTACCCAATATAAAATAACACGAGTGATTCATAAAAGAATGAATATCTTTTTTTTTTAATGTCTTCATTTTTCTTAGCAATATCCATCTTTCTCTTTTCACCTTCATTTTTTATTATTCTTTTTTTATTTTATTTTTCTTGATCCTCCATCATCTTTTTCCATTCTTTCCTCATTTCTCATCTGCTTCCTTTCATATTTTTTTTTCATTATCTTTGTGTATTATGTGTGAACTAAATTGAATCTAATAAAAAACTTTAAGGATTAAATTGCATTTTAGTATAACAATTTGTTTTTCACTTTTTATCTATGTTTTAATTTCATGTTTTACTATTAAAATTTTATATTGTTGGAAATTTTATTACAACTTTAAATTTCACCAATTTTACCATTTAAATTTCAAAATTATATATTTTTTACCATTTCATCAATTGGCTTTCAAATTATTTACAGTGTAATGACATGGATAATGTGAAGTTACTTCCAGTAAATTACACATTTTACCACTTCAATTTGTACCTTTTCAAATTTTATAATCCTTGTTTGGATTCCATAAAACTTATCTAGAACTTTTCATTTTGTAAATTTTACCGCTAAGTTTTCAGTTTGTGAATTTTACCATATGAATTTCAAAATTGTACACATTTATATTTTTGTTAATAGAATTATTTTATTTTTACAATGTTATGACGTAGGATAAACTAAATGAAGATATTTTATGTTGGACTTATAAAGAATAATGATGTAATACACCTGCTCTTAAATATTAAATTAATTATTTAATTTATATGTATTTTATTACATAGAACCAATATAAGATTTTAATTTCTATGCTCAAAATTCTAACTAAGTTTTTTTTTAATATATTATTCAGATGACTGGACAATGGTAAAACAACCAGTATATTCCAAAAAAAAAAAAAAAAAAGCCTTATGATAACTAAGAAGAAAATATAAAAAAAATAAATTTTTTAAATAATGAATACATATAAATATCTCGTAATAATTACATTAACTTTTTGGGATTTCACTGAGATAGCTTTTGTAACATAACCAATTTATCCTAATCTATTCTCCAAATAATTAAATAAGAAGTTTGAGTAAAAATATTTTGAAAAATTATGCTTAAATGATTTCAATTATTTTTGGATACAAAGTTAAAAAATTTCGAATATTTTATTTATTTTGCAAGAATTGGATTTAACGGCTAATAAATTAGAATTTTTGAGAAAAATAATTACGATAAATAATCTATAAATGTAAAAATTATGAAATATTTTTAGAGATTTGTAAAATATATAAATAATTTTAATAATATTAATTTAGTCTAAAACTATTTCAAACATGTATGTTTTATATTTATTTATTTTTTCTCAAATCCGTAAAAAGGACAGTAGTTATTATTTTATCTCAAATTCACGACATCATTAGTGAGAGTATACAAATTAATTATCCAATTCTTGAAAAAGTATAATATGTACAATTTGGAAATTCAAATGATAAATTGAAAAATTTGAAAGCTTAGTAGTTAAATTCAGAAGATTAAAAGTTCAATAATAAATTTCGTGAAATTAGAAATGGTAAAATTCGCAAAGTTGAAAATTTTAATAATAAAATTTAAATATAAAATAAGTAATTTAAAATATAATACGTATTTTACTTCGGATTAGAAATCGTTTTACATTAAGCCTATTAGCACATTACCATATAATTTTAAACTTTTAAGTATAAAATTCATGAAATTAAAAATTTAACATATAATTTGCAAAAGTCTAGTGAAAAAATAAAATATGTCATTCAGCCTCATTATATTGTTATATTACTATCATATCCAGAAAGGATAATAATGTTGAGAGGTAAAAGTTTTGAGATGATGATTCTACTTTATAGTTGGGTTTGCTGCTGTGTTTTGCTCTAGATTATGGTACAATGATTTGATCCTCGTTCTTCCAAGCTTAATGTAATCTCAACAAACAAGGCATGGATTGTTTTTACTATGATCATGATTTACAAAGAAATTTGGCTAAAACAAATGGTGGTTATGAGTGAAAGAAACAAAGCCTTAAAGTTATTTTCAATAGCTCAATTTTTAAATAAAATTAAAAGATTTTTTTTTCATGTTTTATAACCACCATAATTAAGGGTTTGGTTTCTCCTTTGTCAGTCCAACCTATCTCCACAAATTTTGGTCTTTAGCCTAATTATGGCATTAATTCTAACTGAAGGAGGCTTAACAAGACTTAGTACTTAGTTCTTTGTTAAAGAAAAGTTGAATTTAAGATTTAACATTAATTACCATTATGTTTGCTCCCACAATTTCATGAACATGTATTTTTGGTCTTTAGGAATAGTTAAACTTTAATTAAAAAACAATTTTATAAAACTATGCAATTTTTTTTATCTAATATTAATATTTCATTTAATTATTAAAAATTGCTGATGGGTACCTTCCACAACCTATATTATTAAACCCCTTATTATTAATATGGAATTGTCATAATTGACAAAAAATAATTATTAATGAGAGTAGATAAAAAATCAAATTTGAAAAGTTGAAGGATTAAACGTGTAATTATATAAATTTGGTTAGGTTTACACAAGAGACTCATAATTTAATTGAGAAAATAAAAAAGTACTATGGAGGCACACGTCTTTAAAGTAAACCTTTATCAGAATCTGGGTAGCAATAAATATGGGGAGGAAAATAGAATTGTTAACCACATGCATAGATAGATTTGTTTGTAATGAGATTAAGATAAAACATAATAGGATGATTGGTTTGTGAAAGATGCATGGAAAGAAAACTGGTGTTGTGCGTACCAATCTGGCCCTCATTTATGGGCATTGCTCGCGGAGAGACTACAGGCAACTTGTGACAGGTCAGGTCCCAGGCATGCATCGCAACTAATTAACACTATGTGTGCCGTTGTTCTACCACCAAAGGGAATTTATGTGAAACTTTGTGGGACCACAATTATATCAAATGAGTAATGTTTAACAACCCCCTTCAACTAATTCTTTTTCCCTTCTCTCATACTTCTTTTTCTTTTTCTAACATGCATCTGCTAATTTTCTGCCATAAAGTTAACTAAATCCTAAAGGAATCAAATGTTATATATTCACCAGGTAATAAGGAACTAAAACAAAAGGTAAAGAACCATTTGTCCTACGTATACAAAAGGCTTTTTTCACACGGTTATTGTTTTCTAAGATGCCTCAAGCATATGCATTCTGCTTTTTCATAATAATGTTGTAAAAAGGCCACCACAAGATCCCAATGAATTTCCGGTCCAAATACCACTATACCATGTTGAAATAGTAAGGTCTATATCAAATCATAATAATAGCTTCCTGCTGTATGTATCCAAGAAAGTAGACAAGGAACAACCATATTATCAAATACTTTACAACATGTTAGTGGCATTAAGTGAAGGGTAATGATGTATCAACATCTTTATACGATTTTTTTCTTTTGTGTAATTTGTTTCTATTTGTCATGTTTACATGTCTACACTTTTAGTATGCAACAACACATTGGTATACATGAACTGTTTTCCTTAAATAATGTCAGCGCAATTTTCATTTTAAATTCTGGAGAAAGAAGACACAAAATGAGAAGATAAAAGGGATTTGAAAAAGAAAAAAATAAAGACAAGTAAAGGAAATGCTGCGTGAATGATGTATATACTTTCATGCGAGCTTCCTTTTTATGGATTTACGCCGAAAGACTGTGTCTTTTTTAACCAACTCCACTTACAGGTATCTCTGCCTTTGAATGTGGAAGAAAGTGGTGACCTGTTTGATAGATATTCATGAATGCAGGCTTTGCACATATAAAGGCTGTGACAAACCCAATTTTCTTCCAATTTAAGTTGGTTCAATGCAAATTCTCTAACACAACACAACCAAACCACTACTCTATGCACACCACAACACACCAACCACACACACTTTTTTTTTTTTTTCTAAAAGGTATTTGAATTTCAAATGCATGTGATTGGCAGCAGACTCAACTATCTATCCTGTGAGTTCATAAATATGAAAACCTTGAAGCTAAACTCAACATCTTGTCTCACTGCACCTTCTCTGCTTGCTTGCTTGTGATAAATATTACTAATTCAAAATATGCCTTTATCCAATTGCTTCCGTTTCCCATTTTCTCACAATTTAATGTGCCCTCTTCCCATTCGTTCTTGGGTTGTTGGCAAATTTAATGCCACTATATTTAAGGCTCTGCATTTGTGTCTCTGCTTTGGTCCCTCCTGTCTCATCCATTAAATTTTAAGAATCTCACAGGACAACACACTTACTCATTCGAAACAATATGCCTCCTTCTTCATCGCTTCCTATTTTCTTTTCTTCATACCCCCATTCACGTCAATCACTACTTGTTATGCTTTTTTCCTTCTTCTTTATCAGTGTTGTTTGTTCTGATATGTATGTTGGAGTTAAGTTACCATCTGGGGTGTAAGTTTTCCTTGTAACTTAGTTCATGTTTCATTAACGAGTTTAAGGTTGTTTTGTTTCTTCAGACAGAAAGTGCAGGAACTTGATGACTCTGTATGATATTGGTGTCTTGAACATATAATTAAGGGCCTGAGATATTGGTACGGTTCAATCAGAAGGCAGTGCTTTATGATTCTAAAGCTCTCTTTGTTTGATTGAGCCGTGCCAATATCACATGTAACTTTGACAATCGTTTGAAGCAATCCGCACGCATGCAGCATATTGAAGGTTTTTTCACTAACTAAAATACTTCCTTCCCAGTATTCTTCTCTGATTAAAATTGAATTTTCATCTTACTAACTCAAATGATTATTGGTATATTAAGGTCGATACCAGGTGAAATTCTATGTTATATCCCTTTTGTGTATGTTGTGAATATCAGTATTTGAGGTTTTTCTTTTGCAGATGTTTGGGGATCTTCTAATTTGGTGTAGGAAGCAACCATGGTTCAATCAAAGTCCATCTTATGAAAGTTTTTTAAACATGTCCGAGAAGTATGATGTATGATGATGAATTTGTTGCAGTGGGAGGAGAAAGAAATGAATTTGGTAAGGTAGCTGGAATTGGTTTTGGTTTTTTCTTTTCCTTTTTGGGTGGTAGGGACTTAATTAACGTGACAAAGATAATCTATCTTCTTTCACGTTTAGTTTGCTTCTATTTAAAGCTTCATCTCTTTTTTGACAATCTAGTATTATAGTAGGTGTCTAGGTGACAAGATCCCAGCTTTGTCTTCCTTTTATTATTATTATTACTTTCCAGATAATACATAATTTTGGAAATATTTCTCTATCAGAAGTTTCCTTAATTAACATTATTATAATTTGGTGGTCCAGAATACATCAATTGATAAGTGATTTTGTTTGTTACTGTAATAATATTCTAGCTTCACATGGAAAACGCAAAATTTCGAAATAGTAGCATTACATCTTCTAACATATTATTTTCTCCTTAACTTCATGTTATTCTTTTTTTAATTCACTAGTTTTACTTGTGAAAGAAGAACAAGACTGCACATTTAATGAGACCCACATAAATTTCATTGTGTAAGAAGTGTGCAACATACACTACTATTTCCTAGCTTCAAAATGTAGAAAAGAAAAAATACAGTGTATAAAATGTTTCTTCCTTAGTTTAATTAATTATGTTTACAATATATTTATGATATTACTTTGAAACTTCATTCTCTTTTATTAAAAGATTTATTTGACATCAATACATATTTTTGACTTTTATAATAATTATTTTATAATATATTGAAACAAATTTTAACTAGTTGATAGAATATTTTATTTTTACTATTGTAGAATAAGGGATATCTCTACAATATAATGTTTTTCTTTGACATTTTTTTTAGAGTTGAAAAAATGAGTCAACTCACTTGCTCCATCCTTACTCGTCTGAATCCAAACTAAAAAAGTCTATAAGATCAACAGGTCCACTTAAAAAAGCCTGCAACAGTAGAAAATAAGGTTAGTCAATGGTTATTTTAAATATATTTTTTTTTTTGTTAATCTGAGCTTTTTAAAAGAGTGAATTTGGATCTTAAAACAAATTACATATTATTATTGAATACATGTTGAATTTGAAAAATTATTGACATACAAATTAATGTAAGGCTCTTTGTACTGTACTGTGAAAAAAATATATTATTTTCTTTGTTTTCTATTTTTAAATTAAAAAGTTGTGCAATTCTGAACATTGGTTGTGTATAAAAGCACTTTTTTATTTTTTTTAAAGCACATTCTTTTCTGAACCAAACAATGTAATTGCAAAGTTTTATTTTAAAACATTTATTATTTTAAAAATTATGAATTTCTGAATATTTATATTGTTAAAATTTTAATATATTTATTAAAAAATTATGAGTAAAGTGTTTGGTGATCTAATAATAAAATACAAATATTAAATAAATTGATGCTTGGAAACATTAATTTGGGTACACCATTAATTTTATCTCTATTTTTTTTTTCTAGATAGTTCTTGAATTAAAGTAATAAAATTATATAAATAAATTTTAAAACATTTGGAATATTTATCAAATTAAGAGTATGAGGCTAACCGGGTACAAAATGGGTTATAGACAAAAAAATATTTTTCCTTTTTCCAAAGCATGGGCTACCCTATAAGCCCTCTCTCAAATAGAGATGGGTTAGTCTCAGCTACGACTTATGGTTAATGGGATCAAATTCACACATCTAGTTTTGATGTTATATATTTTTATTTGATCGTTGAACAGAAGTCACTGTGAGATTTAATTTGTGATGATAGTATTTTGAATGTAACATAAATTGTATTAAAAGGAACATTCTCATCTATATATCTCGAATGTTCTCTGATAATGTTTCTAGTCATGAATACTGTAACTAAAAAAATTATGGGGGTTAAAAAAAAAGTTTAGTAGTTAGATCATTTTAATATTTTTTTTTTTTTTGCTATTACTGAGATCAGACATGCCTTGAAGATTCTTTATGTTTGTCTTCATTCATTGTTAAAAAAGGAGATTATTATTAGCCTGAGGTTCCATCTTGAACTGTTTGTGTGACTATAAGTAAGAAACACAGTCTTGTCATGAGGTCTAAATACAGAAAATGAGAACATCAGAGAGTAACAATATGAAAAGCTAAACACGGAAAGATGGAGATACTCCAAGTAGTGGTGTACAAAGGACTCATTAATTGAAGCCTACACGAATCAGTGTTGGGAAAATAAACAGAATATGTAATTCCTTGGATATTCATGAAATCTATTGGAAAATACTTGAATAATGACTTCAAAAGTGCGTGATGAAGAGCAGAACCTTCAAGGTGCATGATATATTGCCAAACTTCAGCTGTATCATAAATTTTCAAGTCATCATGAAATTATTCTCACCAAGTATTGTAACAGGTTTGTAACATTCAAAATATTACCAAACAAAACAAAATTCCTCTGAATACTAAAAGGTTATGTCACATAAGGACTAAAACACTTTTGTTTGTATTATCCTGTGTCGATCAGCTGAGGTTCTCCATTTTTATGTGAACACATTTTTTCTTTTAGTAGACAATATAGCAACTTTGTGTTTTCTTTGAAAACATGTAAGTTTTCAAATATTTTTGCAAAGCCCTTTGTGTGTGCTTGCTCTAAAATGGGTGTTAGAGAGTTTATACTTGTAGTGTAAGTGTGTAATTAGCTTGAAGAGGCAACATAAGATTCATTGATTTTAATTTTAACTAGCAAATGATAAAAAAGGACATACACTGACACTAACATTTCATTAAAATATAAATGTTTTTATTCTAATATAGAATGTCTTAATGCAAACTCCTATGAAATTTTGAGAAGAGGGTCCTTTTTTAAGTGGAGAATGAACATCTAGATATAACTTGCCTTTGTTGAAAAGAAGGGGTTGGGATAGTTGAAACCTAGGGTGGTCACCTTGCTGATTTTGAATATCCTAGAAGGCTACAACAATTAAGACCATGTAGGCTCAATCATGTATGCTTATTTAAGTTTGACATGGAACTCAAGTTGTGTGATTCAAGCATTTCCATAAGAATCTCACACTCAAGAAAAAGCATATGCCACTTTGTTCAAAGGTCATAAGAATAGCTAATGTGTTTAGAAAAGTAAATAATGATCAACTTTCTCTCAAGCAAATATGTTTTCCATTTCTGAATTTCTAAAAATGATTAAAACCTTAGTTGTTGATTGGCCACACTATTTTTTTAAAACAAAAAAAGTCATGTAGATTAAAATAAATTATTGCAGTAACACAAATTCAATGTCTCCGCCTTCCTTCCCCATAATTAGTAAAATAAAAATACCAACTTATCAAATAAGATTAAAAGAAATCTAATATTTAAAATATTAAAGAAAAACAATTATTTAACTTCTCAGTAATAAAAATATATCATAAATATATCTTTTTAATTTTTATGTCAATACCAAAATACAAAAAAGAAGAATTATATTTTGCTTTACACTAGAATTATACTTCGTATTTATTAATTAAAAATTAATAAAATTAATTCAATATTTTATTTAGTTTATTGTTAGAATGTGTTAAAATAGATTATTTTTTAAGAAATGTAATAGTATCACATATACTTACAACACAAACTTTACGTAAGCATATACATGTAAATGAAGGGAAGAATGGAGTAAAGAATCGTGACTTCTCCTTCTCAATAACTTAGATGGAGAGAAGCGTTGTATGTTTCCTTTTTATTTAAAATGTTAGATCTTTTTTTATTTTTTATCTTATTTATCAACTTGTCTCTTTTTTTTTATTTGCTGCATATGAAGATTAGGTGTTAAGTTTTTATTCATGCTATAATTTCTATTAAAGAAATTATCTTAGTTTTAATAATTTTTTTTCAAAATTACTTGTCACAGTAAATCATTTAATAAAAATGATATTATATTTCTATTATAATAAAATATTTTTTACTAAAAAAATGTTAGATTCACACCTTCTGCAAGCCAATGTTGAGAGAAACAAGGATAAAGAAAACATTGGGAGATTCATGAGAATATTGGGTGATTTTTTTTAGAAAAAAACTCTTAATATATGTTTTTAAATTTTTTGTTAAGATTAAAAAAAAAACTATAAATAACTTGTTTTCAATAATCTACTAGAATAACTTATTAAAGTAAACTGATATGAAAGTTAAACTACTAAAAAATAACCTGATGTGAAAATTGTTTTAAAAAAATAGAAAAATGTTTTTTTAATAATTATAATTGCTAACTTTTGGTTTTTTTTAAATTACTAATTTTTCATCACTTATTTTAAGATAATTTTATTTTTAAGTTTAAATAAACTGGTCATTAATTTTGAAAATTTAAATTAAACAGAAAGCACCTATTTCATTCTCTTCCTTGTCTAAGAAGACTAATGACTTCAAATTTTCTAACATAGAGGAGATAAAATTAAGTCGGGAGAAAATTGTTTACTGAAGTAAGAGGCTTTGTGATTATTTTGAAGAAGATATTAAAAATATTTGATTTATTAATCAGATTTTATAAAAATAATTTATTTATTTGGTTACAATCATGAAAAAGTGTTTTTATGTTTTTAAAGTTATTAACAATCAGTGGCGGATCCACATGGTTTTCACAAACTTTTTTTTGCATAAATAAGTAATATAATTTTTAATTTTCCCCATTAAAAAATAGTTTTGTCACATGAGACTATTTCTCTTAAAAAAACAATGCAAATTTTTTTATAAAAGATAAAAGAAAAAATAAATTAGTACTAATTTTGGCTTTCTAATTCTTTCAGAATTGATAATGAAAAATTACATTTTTTTAAATAACTATTTCTCAAAATAATAACAAATTTTAATTTTAAAAATAACTTAAACACACTAAAATTTAAAAAATTAACTGTTTTTCAAAAGAAGCTGAAACAATTACCCCATATTCAAACAATTACACTCTGAAGTAAAGACATCATATTTTTTCTTCATGAAGCAAAATATATTTAAACTCAAAAACATTATACCAATTTTAAGTGTAAAAGGTGAAGACTCTTATGTCCAATTCATAACACTGTTATCCCTATGGAAGCATATCTCCAGGAAGTTTTATTCTTGAGTTCTTTATAAACTCAAGCATATCACAGTGTTTTGTCTTTTCGTGATTTTTTGTTTTTTTCGTTGGACTTCTACTTTCTTTGCACCAAAGAAACAACCAAAATCTTAAACTTCGGTTTTGCATAGGAATCCACGACCCCGGAGCAATGTATTTGAATAAATATTGGTTCGAAAAACCAAGAATAAAAGGGAAAAAGAGATTATATTTGGAGCATAATTTTAGCATTCTCCTAAGGATTTGTGTTAATAAAAAATTATTTTACATCTAAAATAAAAGATAAAAAAAATAACCTATCGATGAGTAATAAAAAAATTACCAAATAGAATAAAATACAATAATTTAAAAAAGAAAATAATAACAGAAACTTGAAAAGAAGTATATAACTAATACAAGTATTTGGCACATTTTTCCCTATTAATATATTCTAAATTCTTAATTGAATGATATAATGGGAAAAAGCCTTAGAACAAAGAAAGGGGTCTACCAAAGTTCTAATATGCAGGTTTAGTGGAGTGCCAAATCAGAAAATCCACCAATTTGGAACTTTTAGTTCTAAAAAATTTAATAATAACAAAGTAGTATAAGTTATCGAGATCAAATTTCAATCTAATCCATTGTAATCAGAAAGTGGTATGATTAATACAGATTTTTTTTATCACATCGAAAGGTAATTTAGATATACATGACAAAAATAAGCCACATTTGCTTGAAATATCTATTCTTGTTTAAACATTTAAATTTGTTCGAAAACTATTGCTATCTTAAAAATTTAAAACTCATTAGTGTATTGGTTGAAAGAATTAAAATAACTGGAAAATGGCACAGAAATTTGTAATGCAATATGTGATTTCGAGAAATGCTGCTTATTTCAATCTTTTAGATGTCCATTTTGTAATTCCTGAATTTCATAATCTCAGCTATTTGTTCTATAATTTTTAGTTGGAAAAGTGCGATTACATTATAATATTTCAGTCTAACACATAATTATAAATTCCTGAATGAATAAACAATGAGAAAGTACCAACTCTTCCATTTATAAAACCAAAAAGGGATTACAAATCCACACAAAAATTTCACAGGCTGTCACTGCTCACTTCCACTCCCTATAAATCCTTCTTTTCCCAGAAAACTTAGAACAAGAAACAAATGCAATACAAATAAACTAAATGTAGAAGGGGATCAACTCAAGTTCCTCTAGCAGAAGGACACCCTTCCATACCAAAATAAACTAAAGTGATAAAAAAAACGATTGCATGAACTGAATCTAACAACAACAGACACCAAAATGTGAAGCTTATATGATGACACATGGTTGAAGACTATGGTGGCCACTTCACTAACCACTACTCTATGAATCCAGTTTTGGCCAAAATGGCATTCCTCACCTTGCTAAGATCTCTCCCTTTGAGAGTCCTCCCAATCCCTTCACACACAGAGAAAGATGAAATCTGCCTCCTTGCAAGCCTCCTTGCAATCCATTCATGTGGAGCCATCATATCATCATCCTCATCATCATTGCATGCATCAACATTTGACCCCTTCTTGCAACTCTTCCCATAAATTTTAGACCAGTCAGGGATATCCATAGGTTCTGAGGAACCTTTCAACAATGGAGCATCAGAAGGAGGTGGGGTGTTTGAATCAGCCCTTGGAATCTCTCTAGAGGCAGCAGGTAAGCGCCATGCAGAAGAAGAATCACAAGATTCCTTGCATGCGCTTGTGGTTTTTTGGGCAGAATCGTCTTTCTTGTAGTCTACACTCCACAGATCTTCATCAAAATTTTCGTCCTCCATAGTGCTACCCCTAGATGGAGAAGGTGTTTGTGAAATACACAAAGGAGCCTAAGAAGATTGAGAAATGAGCAGTGATGTAAAAATTACCTTTTTCAGTATAAATAGACGTAGACAAGTGAGAGAATTCTCCAAGTAATGGTGTTGTGGCTTCTAATGAGATAAAACGGACTTTTTTCTTGTCTTGGGAATCAGAAGACAGAAAGGTGTAAGGGAATAACATCAGGAATCTACCTTGCTTTTGTTTCAATACCAGAAGTTTTCGAAAAGGAAAAACTAACAAATGGTAAATGTGATTAATCCATGTTAAATTCCAACAGGTACAAAGGAAGAAGCCTTGAAAATCCGAGTCCAGAATAGTACATGGTTATATTTTTTTTTTTTTAAACATGGGGTGACGGAAAAAGCCAACAAAAACAGCAAATCTATGTATACACATTTATGTACCCCTGTAAGAGTGTATTATTGTTTGTTTGGTTGGGAATAGAAGAATGGAAAGGAAAATTATGATATTGAGCTTGAATCTCAGTTGGCATAAATAATAACATAATTAATTAGGTGCAAATGATCAAATGTAATTAAGTTGATTAAATGAAAGAGACCAAAAGGGCACATGTATGAAGTGGGCTTGGAGAAGTTCCATGGTAACATTTTGAATTAACAAAATTCTCTTTTGCTTCATCATTTTCTTTTATCTTTTTTGTAAAAGCTGCATCTGCATGCATCTTGATTTGGAGAGGTTGTGAGCGACTATTGGCGCGTACCTTGGCAAAGCTCAACCTTATCCTGAGCTCTGTAACAAAGCTCACTCATTGATTAGTACATGCAGAAGCTCCCTCCATCTGTATTTTGGCCGATTCAGTGCCTTCTCTTCTAGGAGAGGATGTTTCACAACCGAAAGATTATTCATTGGATGGGTCTTAGGATTTCCCAAGAGACTTGTTCATTTCTAATTTGTTTTTTTCTAAAACTTTGGACTTTTTACTAACTTATTCTCTGATCTTATAACAACGGTTGTAAAATAGTAAGAACAAAGTAAGAGTACAGATATAATTAAAAAAAAAAAAAATAGTTAACCAAAGTTCGAACACTCCACACAGAACTAAGTATTTGGATTGGAATAGTTAGAATGAATAAAGTAATAGAGACAGGGGAAAAAAAAAAGTTAAGAGTGAATAGTTAATTTGTTTTGGTAAAGATCAATTCTTGAAAAAGTTAATTAATATTTTGTATCAATAATAATCATAAGAATAATAATTAATGTTATTATAAGTTTAAAATAATAAATAAACAGTTTCTAAAGAGGTGTGATTTATTTTCTTCACTTCAAAATAGTATTCCTTGTATTTTGAAGTTATTTCGTGATTTTGCGAGTTTCATTTGAATTTTAAATGAGAATATATAATTTTTTTTAATCCAAAACTATATTCTTGTGAGATTTTCACAATTCTTAAAAAATTTTATTTGATCTCATCTTGAATTGTTTTGTTTGAATAAGGTAATTGAAAGTTAATAAATTTTAGTTTCTTTTATAAAATGTTTTGATTATCATCAAATTTAAAAAATTATTTAAATATTAAATAGTTATTAAAAATTAAAAAATATTTTACTTATCATTCAACTAGCCTTAGGTAAGTATATATATGAACATGATTTTTATCTATAAAAATTTAAAAACTGCACTTTGTAAAATTAAAAAAAAAAATAGTTCAGGTTTTATTTTTCAACTTAATTTTAAAATGAAAATTTTAAATTTTAAACAAATCAAATAAAATAGAATTTAAATTACATATTTTACTTTATTGACTCAAAATATTTAATCATGGTCTATGTTATCATTGATCTAAACATATAACTAATATGTTTGGATGAGAGAAAAATAATATAGATAATGATATATTTCTTTTTACGTATGAGCCAGTAGGAAAAAACTGTATTTAAGGTTATATTTTTACTTTAAATCTTGAACTTCTCTCTCATTTTTACACATTCTTTTGTTCACAAAAAATATTTTTTAAAAATTGAAGAAACAATTAAAATTCCTCCTTTAAATCTGAGCGCATCACATCTACAGATCTAGCATTCCTTATTATGTACCTTTAATGTCCACATTAGAAGAGGCAATCAGTAACTTCCATGGTAACTTGGTACTTGATAAGTCAATAGGACTAACTGGAGTCTCTGAAAGGAGAGAAAGGTATAAACATGTACCTAGTTCTTATAAATACATCAAAAACTTAACTATTATAATAATAATAATAATAATAATAATAATAATAATAATAATAATAATAGTAATGATGATGATGATGAAATATTAAAATGTTAATAATATTTATTATTACTTATAATAGAAATTGAAGTTATATGAAATGACATTTTTTAATTTTAATATAAACACTATATCTCTTATATTTTCAATAAAATTACACTTATATTTTTCTAAATAAATATTTATCTATTTTATTTTTTAATAAAAATATTTATTTTTTTTATATTTTTAATAATAAATTATACATTTTTATTTGCAATTTAAAAAATATTTATTAATTCTTTCAATTTTTATAAATTTTATGCAGTTTTAATCAATTTATTAAAAATAAAAATAAATAAAGGTCATTTGTTAAAAATGTAATTACATATTTTTCTACAAAATTTTAAAAAAATATATATAACTAGCCAATAGGCCTATTTCTAGACTCTGGATTCTGGTATACTTCAAAACACTAATACCAAGATCCAATGAGAGAATCAGTGGAGTAAGTGAAGAGGTCACTTCTTACACTTTCATACTTTCTCCGTATTTTTATGGTAAAAGTAAAAATCTTATTTAACCCTCTTCATGTTTATTTTCTCAACCGCGTTCCTTTTTTACTTTTTCATATTTTTATTTATATAATTTATCATTCAAAATATAATTTTTTTTATATTCAAGAGTGTGCAATCCAAAATATAATTTTTATATTACAGAGATTGTGTAATTCAATATATAATTTTTTATTTTAGATTATATAATATATTTTTCTCTATTTTTCTATTTTAAATTGTAGAATCTAAAATCTAAATTATATTTTTTTTAATTATGCAATTCAATATAAATATTTTTTTTAATTTAACTTTTGTAAGACAGAATAAAAAAAATTATAGTACAATCTAATTTGTATTTTAAATTCTGTAATTTAAAATACAAATTTTTAAAAAACATTTTAATATTTTTGGAAGTATGAAGATGCAGAATAGAAACATACACATGCAGGAAGATGTGGTCAGTGAAGAAAAGACCATTTGAAATAAAAGTCCAAAAGACAAAACCATAAGGGCAAAACCATATGCGCACACAGATAGATTCTTTGATGAAACAAAGGCAGTATAAAACGATTGATTGTTAAAACCTTAATGTTACCTTCCTCGTTGTAATGTATGATCATTTGTATATAAAATTTAATAGTTTCATCTATGATAATATATAATAGAATTTTCTTATCTACACTATCTTCTTTCAGAACTATTCTTATCTATAATTATTTCTATTTCCTCTACATATAATCAAAAACTTTCTCCACCTAACTTCTATTTTTTTAATATCTTTTACATTTACATTAACAAATTGAAAATTAATTTTAAATTTTTTTTATAACCTTTTAATTATAATAGTTAATAATAATATAAATTACCTTGGTGGAAGGAGTATGTGCTGGTCCCTGCCAAGACATAAATATTGGCACTTTCTTCTAACATTGATTTTGAACTATGTAATGCAAAAAAAACTTGCAGATTTCAATTTATTCTGCTTTGCATTCCACAAGCTTAGCTATTAAAAAACATGCCCTCTATAGCATATACTAAAACCATATTTTTCACATATTATTATTGCGTGCCAACAAAATAATGAATCTTTTTTGAGTTTCGACTCTACAAAGAGATGTCGCCTTGCAGTTGTTACTTCTCACTAAGATTTGCTATATGCAACAAATTATTCTAAGACTAAAAAGCTTATCACTAAATCTGTGCAAAAGGAAAGAATCTTAATTTGCATCTTTCTTCCTCTATCCATTTAAATCTCATCCTAACTTGCGTGCTGCATGGTAAAGCTCCAAATAGTCAAGAGCAGGCCGGTTCCAAGACCAGTCTTGCTCCATCACCCTTTTGCATAAATTGTTGAACCAATCACGGCCATCATACCATGCTGTTATTGCTCTGAAAAAATGTCCACAAAATTAATTTTGCTTTGCAGTAATAAACATCTACGAGAGTGTGGCATTAACTTAGAACAAAAAAAGTTCAATATGGAATAATGAAAAAATGTCAAATGCTCTTGGTTTCCTCTGTCCATGTCAAAGCCACTTTCAACACTTCTTTCCCAATGAAAATTTCAATGCAATAAATTCAGCATATGATAATGGTACACTACTATTGAGAGCATAGTACATAGCTGGGAGTACGATATTGGAATATTGAGTTTTCCATCATATAATCATATGACAAATATCTCACCTATTCAGAGCATAGTCAACACCTCCAACATCAGCTCCATCAAAACTAAATCCATTTGTCTCAAGACCTTGTGATTGTGCTCTATCCTTATCATGATCAACATCAAATACAGTATCGTAAAGTCCTGCAAAATTATTTTAGATGAATGTCAACTTAACCAAAACAGTTGAATGAACAAAGGGAATACAAGATAAAAAGTAATATATATATATATATATATATATATATATATATATATATATATATATATATATATATATATAGATATATATACATGAGATAAATGACCCATGTATTATTTGGGTATGCATACTAGCCATGCCATCTAGATGACTATTATGCAATAGAGTAAATATATAGCATGTAGTGACCTCCAGTTTTTCGAACAACAGGTATTGAACCGTATCTCATTGCAGTGAGTTGAGTGAGTCCACATGGCTCAAAGATCGAAGGAACAAGAATGAAATCAGCACCAGCATATATCTAAAACAGAAGAAAATCTTGAAGAGTCAGTAGCGTCCATAATGTTTTACCTGTATATATAATAATGGATAAAATGTTACCAAAGGTTTTTCAGTTTCATAAGTTACCAAGTGTGAAAGAGGCTCGTCATATGCAAGGGAAAGTCTAGCACGATCATTATGAGAGGAATGCAATTGATTTGCCAAATTCACAAAATCATTTTGGATACGAGGATCTGGGGCAGAACCAAGTAATACGACCTGCATATCATTTTACAGTCAAGACTTGTCTACTTAAATGAAACATTAGTAAACAATTTCTAAATGGAACAAGAAAATCTAATAACAAATTTAATTTCATACTTTGACATTTACCCTTGGCTTATAATGAAAACTATCGGCACCTATTTGAAGTATAAAACTCATTCAAGAAAGGTAAGGGTCAAAGTCAAGTTTAAGATATCTTTCATTCCATATGTTTATTTTTAACTAATCATTCGACTAAAAATTGAAACTGCTAAGTGGAGGTTAAAAATTGACCACCTATCTTTAACCCAAGGGAGATGAGGACTGAGGTCCAACTACTTAACAAAAAAATATTCAATACTGCATCAGTTGTCAGGTAAATGATAACAAAAACAACAGTTAAAATGTATATAACTTTACTATCCCGTATTGCTATTATGAAGACAACTGTTGTACTGCTGGTGTACACTTTTGTAAAGCAGAAAAGAACAATACCTGTCCACCACGTTCTAGGGTGCGCCATATGGCATGTTTGATGAGATGGATTCCTTTCTGATGAGTCAATCGAGTAATAATTCCCACTAAAGGAAGATCAGCCCTTTTTAAACCAAGTTTTTGTTGCAAGGCTTCCTTAGCGGCTTTTTTTCCTTCAACAACATTTTCTGAAGTGTATGACACCTGGAACAATGTGATACCAGAAATAATCATAATTGAGTTAGGAAACTAAATAAAATAGCTTCTATATAATAAATACAGACATTAATTGAGTATAAAATATCAGTGTAGCCATTAATGAATTCTACTGAATAGAAAGAACCCCTTAGTCCATTTACATTTAAGAAGTCCTATTTAACTTGTCTAGGTTAGCTCATCAGAGCAATGCATGCAGTTGTCCACTGTTGAAACTTTCTTTTAAGAGTTGAGCAATAAGTAATATTCTAAGTGCATATGTTCTATATATTGATGACTCATCCCAAACACTCACAATCACTAAGTTACAAAAGAAACATGAGGTAACATGTGAGGTTAGTATGTTCACAGAATCAGTTGCATCATTTTGAAGGCACTGCTAAGAACCAAAATAGGATGGAGTCAGTCATTAGGGTTATCCAAAGGAAGTAAAAGGTGAAGATAAACAGAAATCATCAGCATTTTACGTAACTTTCTAACTTTAGTTAGTTATCATTACAAGAAGCCACATTGTTGGTGCTAACTTTGATAACCAAATGTCATTCTAGGACCTACGCAAGAAAAGAATAAGAAATTTATCATTATATGTCTACTTACAGGAATGAATTTATCATTATACGGGTCCCATATATCTGGATCAATTCCATTTATTATCCCATGGAACTTGTGAAGATGAGGAGCAATTACAGGATTACCAGCAATCTCTCTTGAATATGTGGGGGAGACCTGCCACATATGAATGAGCATGATGTAAAAATCATAACCAGCTTCATGATTTCAAATTGCTAATTAAATTTAAACTCCAAGATTGTATCTGATGTCACAATATAAAATTATATCATGGGGAAATATTGAACTGGAAGAGAGTCAATCTATTTCTTGACAGGAAATTATTTACCTTGTAAGTGCACACTTACATATCGTTTGCTGTCATAACATACAAAACTTTTTCTCTCCATTAAAACTATCTGGTATAAGCTAAGATTATTTTTTTTTTTTTAAAAAAAAAAAAA
>Ga0209700_100786_pt1 | contig 63564 bp, 27 predicted proteins | sample SiratroredBW_FD_187528 | JGI IMG/M metagenome (GOLD analysis project Ga0209700, IMG submission 187528) | Root nodule microbial communities of legume samples collected from California, USA - Siratro red BW (SPAdes) (version 2) | ecosystem: Host-associated > Plants > Roots > Nodule | place: USA...
TGCTCAAATAAATTATAAAACATAGATCAAACATTCAACATATAGTTAAACATTCTCCAAAAACATACATCAAACATTCTCCCAAAACATTCTAATTTGAACAAGCATTCTAATGATATAGATAAAAATTCAACACATATTGTTATTCCATTTCAAAGAAGATAAAAACACACCTCTTGTAGGGTAGTGGTGATGCCAAAACCGAACCCACAGTGGTGACCCCAAAACCAACAACACAAACAAACCCAAATCGGCCAAACGAACCCTACCAAAACCACAAAGCACAAACAAATGCTCAATACAATAACAATATCAGTAAAAGCAAAAGAAAATGGAAGTGAAAGAATGAGCGCACAGCTTCAAAGCAAACGAAACACGAACGGACATGAAATCGAAAATAGAACCGTTCAAATCGAAGCTCTCGGAAATGCGAACAAGAGGAAGTAAAATGGAGTAGAATGAGGTGCAAATGGAGGTCGAAAAGTGAAGGAGAAGACGTCGGAACAGTGCCAAAGAGAATACGTGCGTAGCGGAGAAGAAGAAAAGTGAAGAAAAAAGGCGCGTTTGAAATAAAATAGAAGCACCAGGTCGATTCTGGACTCCCAACCGACGTGGTGCATGCCCTGAAATTTTAAAAAAATTACTGTTAACACACCACGTCGGTTACAAAGCCCATAACCGACGTGGTGTGTGCCCTAATTTCAACTTTTTCTCCAGTTTTCCCCAATTTGTCATACAGCATTCACCACGTCGGTTATGAACCCGTAGCCGACGTAGTGGACAACAATCCCACGTCGGTGTTAGCCTCTTAACTGACGTGGGATTCACGTGCCTCCTGAAACTTTTAAAAATTTGAATACGGTTGTTTGTGCCAACCGACGTAGGATTGTTCATTTATTTACAAAAATACCACCATGTTTTTAACTACATCATTTGTCTCTTTAACCGTCATAAAAGGAGACGTTAAAGTCTATTTTTTTACTGGTGATTAAGGTCCAAAAAGTCTAAAATAGTTATTAAAGTTATTGAATTTATTGAAAATTGTTTCACGCAATTGTGGAACACGCGATACGTAATATGTTTGTCACATACTACCTGTCTAGTATATAAATCTAGTATATAAAAAAAATTGAAAAATCATAATTTACAATATTTCTCTTTGGTAAATTTTTACTGCTTTTTCTCTTAAAAGATAATTAATAAAAAATATTCAGTTAATCTTGCTAGTATAGTTAATAAGAATGTTTGAAATATTATTAACAAAAATAGTTTTTATAATAAATTCATGAAAAACATGTAAAATAGGCCAATTTGTTTTGTTATTCAATATCTAATAGAAAAACAATATCTAATATATTTAAAATATCATTTTTATTGAATTTTGTTATGCTCCCACTCACTACATTTTGTTTCATCTCTGGTTCTATATGTGTGGTCAATAAATAACTATTTTATTAAGAATATTAATTTATAGTGATTCCAACATTTTTTCTATTTTTTATTTATGTTATTATTATTATTATTATTATTATTATTATTATTATTATTATTATTATTATTATTATGACCAAGTTATTTATCCTTCTTACTTTGATATGCTTTGTAACATGTATTAATGAACTTTGACTTCATCTCTATTATTTGTTCAGGTTTAGATATCAATGCAAGTCTTTTAATTGAATAGTTGTTAAATCATTAGTAAAAAAGAAGCGTGATTCGTCTTCCTTCTTCTTGTTTTTTAGTAATTTTGCATCGTCCGAAGAATTTGTCATAGTTTAAGAAGCCGTGGTTCTAGTTTGCTGCATGGGAGAATAATTTTCCTTGTTATTGCAAGTAACTAAGTAAGTAGGATGACCCTGTTTAACTCTTTTTGCATTATTTCTTTTGTCTGTTTGGACGATCATCATACATTTTTGTTGTTGCTATTGTCTATGGAAAAGTGAGGTTGCCAACCCACACTGAAAGATGCCTCAACCTTATTACAGGCTCGTAATGGCCATCACCATATATGTTCTATGCTCCACAATCATTTTGCATATGCAATCATAATCACTTTTCCCAAGGACCCAAAAATTAAAGGAAACAAAACACAATCATTTTTATGCACTATAAATTTACGTAACTTTGCTTTAGATTTAAGAAAAAATGGTGAGCCCCCGATACAAAGGAACAAGCAGTAAAACATTTGTACTTGCCAAAACGTGCAGTCTCAATTTGGCATGCTATTTAGAATGTCGGATACATGTTTTAAATATAAGTAATGGAAGCAAAGCAAAGTAGCATTGCTTAAATATGAAATCATCCAATGCAAAATCAAACATTGACCTAATATAATATACACTTTAAACTTAATTTTGATGCACATTTAACTAACAAAATTCAAGATATCTTTTTAATTGATATTTAATATTTTTATTATTATATTCCTAGAAATACAAATATGAAAATCAAGAAAATTCAGAATATTTATCGGTTCTATAATGTTCACTTTCAGTATACCCAAATACAAATAAAAAAATCCAAATTTAATGGACTTAAAGTGTAAAATTTTAACTAAATTAATATCAGTATTTGAAAAAATACATTCAATTCATTCAAATATGAACACCATTTCTAATAAATATGATTCAATAGGAAAGAGAATAGAAAGTGAGAGTTGCCCTCTTAGTTATTGACCAAACATAATCGAAATTTTAGAAATCCAATTTGCTTATACCAATGAATCTAACACAACCTTGTACTATGCTTGGTTTGAGTCTGCTGGGGGTCCGGTTGATTGGTAATGGGCCGGGTGTACCCAGGACAAGAAAGCCTTTTTGCTTTATTGTTAGTTACTTGAAATTTTTTATTTTACGAATAATTTACATGCCAGTTTTTTCATTTTTTCCAATCAGGTTAAAATGCTAAGTTCAAATATTTTTAATTAAATTTTTGTCACCATCAGATTCTAGTGCAGCATGTAATTAATTGTGGAATTCAGAGTCCTAATTAAAGCACCATAATATATATACATATTATAAATATAGTTTTTAAATGTTTTTACTAATTAGTATAAAATGGATTCAAAATTTTATTTACTTCTCAAATCTTCTCATACTTGACATAACTAAATAAAAAATTATGTTTAATAATACATTTAATAAGTGTATTTTAATATACCTTAAAAAATGGGTTAGTGTGACCTTGACCTATAAAAACATTAGACCAAACTAAAAAAAGTAGTATGTTTATTTAAGTCATTACTTCTTAAGTTTAATATGACTTAAATCACAAGTCATGTGGATGTGCTCTTTGGGTCTAACCATACTTCTAATTATAAAAAAAATTTATTTCCTTCTTTATAATATCATATCTAAGTAAAACTTAATAATTTTTATGAAGTTGGAATGTTATAACTTACAATCCAGAGTCATCACATAATGTGGAAAAATGGAAAGGATTTTAATATCCCAAACACTTCCATCCTCAACCATCTTTTGAAAGATATTAGTTTTAGAAAGAAACAAAAGACATCAGGTTTTAATTTTAAATCTAAAAGGATTTTGAATCCAGTTTTATAAAACAAAGTGATATAGTTTTAAAAGTGCACTTTTTTTTTTATTCGACAAAATGCATAGCCTAATTTTTCTTTTCTTTTCTTTTTGTCAAAAAAATCTTTACTTATTCATGTTTTATTTGTGTAGTTATACCCTATAATATTAACTGCATACAAATAAGCTTGATATTTTAGATTTATATGAACACTTTGCATTGCATGCACATAAAACAGTATCATCTCTAGCTAGAGGGCTTTTATAGCAACATTTTGAAAAATTTACCATTTGATTTCTGTAAGATTCTTCTCAAATCATTTATGAAAACCAGGTCATGCCAAATCACCGTACATAATATATTTGTTAACTTTTATAATAATTTCTTATTGATTAAATACGTAAATATTTTATACCAGTAGTACATAGAATTAATTTCATTATCTACTAATAAAATTCTGCTCAATGAAAACAATAAATATTATAAATTAATTTCTTCAACTCTTTCTTTGTATCTCTTACGAGAACAAGTTTTTTACTTCGCAAAGTTCAATCTCAAAAAGGGGCAAACAGAAGAAACGAATCTTAGAATAAGAGCTTTAAATGCTTTCCATATTAATTCTATATTGATTTGAGCAAAATTACACTTCTGAATTTTGTATGTAATTCACGATTTCATTGGGTAGCCAAATATCCTGTCACAGAATACAAACAAATTAACAATAACCACATAAAGGCACCACAACATTTTCACTAATTAACTATATATATACTCAAGAACAAAAACTTTTTTAACAAGTACCAGAGTTTTATTTCGATAATCTATTTAACCTTCTCCGCATATTTTGACTAGATCATCGAAATGAAACTCCAACTGAAACTAAATACCAAAAACAGTTAAAAAACTGCATATAAAAGTTTGGAACAAGTTGAACTACACAGTCCTGAGGAACAACCAGTGAGTGTGTTTTCTGTCAATGTTCTTCTCCTTAATGGTGTCCAAAGTAGGTTTCCACCCTTTTCCCGACAACTGCCGGTTCAAATACTCCGGCCTCGCCTCTAAAATTTCCGGCAGAAGCTCTGAAAACTGGCACCTCTCTCTCTCCTCTTCCTTTCTCCCCGGTTCCACAATCTTACTGTTCTGGCACAAGCGCGTAAGCCAAGGAACAAACTTTGAGGACCCCACAAGAGACTTTGAATGCAGGATCAAGAGAATGCGTCGAGTTTCTTCCCCGCTTAACCCAACGGGCTTCCCTCGCTTCACGGGCACCATCAGATACACCTTGTTCGTTTCCAACTTCTCATCAGCCGGCAATGGCGTTGGCCTTTTCTGGTTCACGGCGGAATGCAATTCAACCACCACTTGTTCTGGGTGCTCCAGCATCAGCTCCGCCACCGTCACTGACTGCTCAATTTCATGCACCGAACCGTCCCACAGCACGATTTTGCCCCTCCCATCTGAGGGACGAAGCGAGACTTGGTTCCCCATCTCTCGCAATCAATGAGAGTGACTTAGATTGAGTTGAAAGTAAAGGAGTTTGGGTTTGGGTTGCATTATATTGGGATTTGGAAACCTACGTTAAGGGCACGTTTGGTAAGGGAATTGATGTTTGTTAAACCGCTACATCTTGTGACGCACATGATGGTGGACTTGGTAGTTCTCGTTTAGATGAATCTTGGCCTTTGTGTCTGTTACAATGTCACTTCGAAATTTGACTTGGGGTATAACATGTCTGCCACATTTATTCTTTTCCTTAAACCACTCAGTGCCACAGTTTTTTTCATTCTTCTTATCCTTATTTCTAGCCGTGGATGGCGATCTTGATTGAGGTAAAAGTTACATAATTTGAATGTTCTAATGTTTGAGGTCTCCACATTAAAGAATCTTGAAAAGAAAATACACCAATTTGAAAACTCTTTTTAATAATATATGAATATTTTAAATTAGAAACAAAAATAGAATATTGAATAGTTTATTTAAATGTTTAATGTGTAAATATAAGATTTTTTCCTTGTAGTGCTAGGGACGTCCTACTGAATTAAAATGAAGTTTTTGTTGGTTGCATGTGGTGTAATTTGTAACCTTGTAACCCTTCTCTGTCGAAGGGTAATGATGGTCAACACAAAATGTACATGTATGTATAGCATTAATTAATCATAGTGTATGTCGTATGCTATCATTACTATGATGAAGCATCAACGACCATAATTATGACGAATTGGTTTGGTCGTGAAGTGAGCTTGATCTTCGGTGGAAGGAACCATGGATAACGTGGCATGATTCATGGCGAACTTTTCTTGAAACTTAGCCTCGGAAATTGCAATAATAGACACTAGTTAGATGAGAAAAGAGTTAAGATTACGGTCATTTTTGGATTTCATTCTTAAAGAACAATATAGATTTACAAAATGCAATTAGGTGTGGATGTGACTTGATACAATTACGTAAAACATTCGTAATGAGCTTCATCTTTCTCTAGACTTCATACTTATGGTTTCAGTATGTGTAACAGTATTTTATGTGTCTATATTAATAGTTTTCATATATTATTTATTATTATTATTGGAATTTTATTAAAGAGTCACTTAAAGTAAATATAAAAATTAAATAATGTAAAATTTGAACGAAACTAAATAATATTTTGAAGTTCGATCAAAGTTATTTCATGCGGTTTTCCCTAACATGAATTTGTTTCCTTTTTTTAAAAGAATTGCAACATAGTTTTTACTAAAAAATATTGAATATGATATAATAAAAATTATCAATAAAAAAATTGTGAATTATTTATAATTATTATTACATTCATAATTTCAATTTTTTTCTATATTTATGGATATATTACATAATCTTATAACTAAAAATTATAATACAAGTTTATTATCATATTTTGACAAATATAAATATATTATAAGTAAAATATATTCAACTGGTAAGACTGGTATATGTTTAATAAATGTTAATTCACTGTAATCATATAATATTATATTTAAACGCAAGGTTTGATTCGATTCTTAATATTATTATATTACTTCTCAGTTTTACCACCTTTAGACATAAAAAAGAGTAATTTAATTTAACTAAAAGCTCTATATATCAATACTGTAAAAATGTTAAAATAAATTAGAGTTGAATCGATACAAATTTATAGTGAATACGCCTTTTATGGTAATTATGATAAAATTTATCATTTATTATTTTTTCTAATTAAATAATAATATAATTTTTTTTACACAATTGTATATATAAACTATTTTCTCTTTCAACTTATAGGAGAATGGCACAACTCTTTTTCATTAATTTTATTATCATCCATTTATGCAGTAGTTTAACGAGAATGTTTATTACTTATTTGATTAATTTTCATTTGTCTGTCCCTTTAACATATGTAACAGTCAACGTTGTTAAAATTGGTTGGAAGAGTTTGGTTGGGGGAAGTCCAGTTTTAATTTAAGCCGTTTAAACTGATTGCTCCAATCAAATGACGTCATAAATATTTTTCGTTAAATTAACAATGTGAAATTAAAATATACAATATAAAAAATTATTAAGCAATCAAATGATTAATTGGTTTAAACAGTTAACCTTTATTTAGGTCAAAGTGATTTGCTGATTGTCAATCTAACTTTTCGAAACAAACTTTATCCAATGCCCTATTCATAACTAGATTTGTTACGTCACATTGTACGTTTTGTTTTTCTTTTATGAAGATGAGGGTCCGTTTTTAACAATGATTATTCTATGGTTTTGAAGAAGTTACCAATATTAGTTAGCATTTTTTATTCACCTCTACTAAAGTTTTATTTCTTCTCAAATATTCAAATACATTAAATTTAAATTACTTTATTTCAAATTATTTTATTTTCAAAATATTTTTAATTAAACTTATTAAATTTTAATTTTATTATTTGAATAAAATATTTTAATTATGATTTAACGAAAAAAGTATTTAAAAATTAAATAATTGATAATAATTTTAAAATATTTTAATTAATGTTGATTTTTTATTTTAAAATATTAAGATTTCTCCAATTTATATTAATAAAATAATTTTTATTAGTGCTAGTTAAATTAATATTTATTATAGTTATTTTTATGATGATATTAATCAATATTTTTTTTCCGTCAACTTTTCGATCCACGTCGGTTGTAATGTTATTTGAGTGGATACTAGTAAAAAATGTAATTGATATAAGTATAAAATTTTCTCGATTAATAGAAAAAAATTATAACAAAATACTAAAAAAATAATAATATTAATGTTGTTTATTAAAATAAAATATTATAAATATAAAAAAATCATAACAAACATTAATTGAAAAAAGATTTAGTTTACATCCGTCAAAAAATAACTTCTAAAACATTAAAAAAAGAAAATCTTGAAAAATATCAAGAAATAAATAACATCAGTTTAAAACAATAAAATCCTAAAATTGTAAATTAAAATAATATTTTTTATTAATATCATTTGAAAAATCCTAATAGAAAAATAGTCATCCTATTTAGGATCAATGAAATCCTAATTAATATTGATAGAGACATAATCCCAATCTACTTTGTCCATTACATAATTCTAATTAATATCGGCTGAAAAATTTAGATTTAACATCAACTGAAATAAACCTTAGTACATGAATAGAAAACAAGTGCATTTGACATTAGTTAAAAATAAATATTAATTTTGACTAAGAAAATCTAACTAATATTAGTTGTAAAACACGTTATAGCTTAACATTACCAACGTCAATAATAATAATAAAGAAAAAAAAACATAATCAATCTTAATCTTTAAAGAAATTTTCATTGTTATTTAAAAAAAAATGAGATTATGGTACTCAAATAGTAACAAAGTCAATTATTATTACTCAAATCAAATTAAGTTAAAATCTTTCAAGGTGGAGTCAAATTGACTATAAGAAAATTGAGCTGTTTTGATTAAATTATATGTCTCTTATAATGATTGTCATGCTTTGCTCAAGATTATGAGGGAAAATTCATTTAGAGAAGATTCTCTTATACTCAAATTAGTTAGAGCAAAATAAATTATAAATGTATAAGTGAGTATGAAAATTGAGATTGAATGTGTATTCTGTATGAAAATGATTTATATTTATAGGTCTTTTTAGGCTTAGGCTGGGGTATTCAAAATAAGAATAAAGAAGAATTATGATTGATGGTTGAATATTAGTCATTCAATCTATTATCATAAAAGGCATTTAATTAAATGGACTCCATCTAATTTGATTGAATCTTGTATTATTATAGGAGTAGGTTCAAATTTAATCTTGTATTATTATACGAGTGGATACATAAGTCTCCCAAGCTTAAAATCCATAAATAAAGTGCAGGTGGACCAATTTGATGGATAAAGGAGTTTCAATGTTCTACAAGTGTTCATCATATTATTTTAACCCAATGATATTTTATTTGTTGTGAGTTGTATTACTTTGAGATGAACATTTATTTTCAAACGACTTGTTGAATTGTGTTGATATGATGTAATGGTCGTTTGTTTTCAAACAACTTGTGTTATGATCCGATGTGATGGTTCTTTATTTTCAAACAACCTTAGATTATGATGGTGGTTAATTATTTTCAAACTCATTTTGTGTTATGATCCAATGTAGTGACCATTTATTTTCAAATGATCTTATATTAAGATGGTAATTTTGTTTTTCAAATGACTATTATGCTTTGATTTGACGTACTAGGCATTTATTTTCAAACAATCTCGTAACTTTGAATTTCTTTCAATTGATATGATGGACTTTGAATTTCTTTCAATTGATATGATGGTCGTTTATTTTCAATCGACTATAATGCTCCGATGTAGTCATCGTTCATTTTCAAATGATCTCTGATAGCTTTGGAATTTTTTCATTTGATGTGATGGTCATTTATTTTCAAATGACCTAAGATAGCTTTGAATTTCTTTCATTCAATGTGAAAGTCATTTATTTTGAAACCACCGGATATATTTGAAATTTTTTTTTCATTCGATGTGATGGTCATTTATTTTCAAAAGACCTTGAATAGCTTTAGAGTTTTTTTCATCCGATGTAATGATTATTTATTTTCAAACGACCTCATACGACTTTAAATGAAATTTCTTTACAAGACTTAGATATGAAAAAAATATTTTATTTCAAGAATGTGCCTCGTTAAAGCATACTAAACAAAACCTTCATTGGGATAAAAAAAACAAGTTAAGACAAAAATGTACATCATCCTTGTTGATAATTCAACTGTTCTACCTTTTCAAATGCTTTGCATTCCAAGTCCTTTGCAAGGGTTTTCCTTTTAATTTTTAAGCTTGTAAGTCCCATTTTGTAGCGAGTCTACTACTCGGTATGGGTCTTCCCAGTTGGATGTTAGTTTTCCTTCATGCTTGTCTTTTTGGACTTCTCCGATCTTTTGGGATACCAAGTCACCTTTGTTAAATAATTGTTCTCTAGCATGTGTTTTGTAACGTTGAGTTGCCCTACTCTTTGCAACTTCTTCTCTTGTTTGTGTATGTTCTCGTACTTCATGCAAGAGTCTAGATTAACTCCAGGGTTGTTATCACTATTGTTCTCATCAAAATTCTAGCTTAGCCAAGTTTCTTTGATCTTAACCATGATCATGGCATTTTCCCAATATGTTAGTCAAAAAGGTATTTCCTCTATAAACGATTGAAAGCTGCAATGATAATCCTATAATATATTGGGTATTTCTTTGGCCCAAAGATTTTTAACTTCCCCAAGTTTCTTATTGATTTCTTTCAAGATAACCTTATTGGTTGTTTTATCCTATCCATTAGTTTGGAGGTGTTTTACAAAGGAAGTAGTGTGTGAAGGGGGTTGTACTTCTAATATTCTTAGCATTTTTCAATAAAAGTATGGGTATGTTTCCGAAGTGTTAACCAACAATACCTTTCTCTTAAAAGTTGCGACGTGATATATCGAACTTCCAAATACATCCCACATATGCTCCAATGGAGTTTGACGAGCGCATGTTTATTTTGGTTGTTGTTCAAGCATTTTAGTAATGCAGAGAAAAAATCTCTTCAAAAGAGTTCGTTGTTATACACAATGTAAAATTATGCTTGTCTACGTACCCTTTTGGCTTATGTTATGTTGTTAGGTAAAGAACTGTTGGTTAAAAAATTGATAATAGGTGTCATTTAACTTGAGCTACCCAAATTTACTTGTAACACATCATCATGGTCTAACTTGGAGTGCTTAGGGTTTCTTGAATGAGGATTCAGTGTTGTTTAATCTTTCTTGTGCCAATGATCTTGGAGAGGATGTTGGCACACTCATTTTGCTCTTTTGGCATCTGTATGATGTTGAATCAATCAAACTGTCCTATCTTGATCGACCAAGTTGTCATTTAGCCTACTAGTTCTGGCTTTTAAAGTACATCCTTTATAAAGTAGTCAGTTCACACTATAATGTTAAAGCTCCAAAAGTAATGTCTGAGTCTTTGTGCCGTGAAGATAAGACAGACCACGAGTTTCTTGATTACTTGGTACCTTTTTCAGCCATTTGTAGAGTTCAACTAGTGAAATATATAGTGTCTTGTGTTTTTCCTTCCTTATATATCATAATTGAGCTTAACGCTGAGTAGGACATTGCCAAATACAAAATAAGTATGGAGTGTGGCAGTGGACGAACCAATAAAGGCAGAGAAGAAATATTTTTTTGATATTTTAAAACATTCCCTCACACTTATCGTTCCACTAGAATGTCTTTACTCCCTTCAACAACCTAAAGAGTGGTATGACATTCTCAGCGAGCTTGGAAAGAAATCTTAATATTGCTGCAAGTTCCCAATTCAAACATTGAAACTCCTTCAAGCAACTTGGACTCTTCACAATGCCTTCAAGCTAGTTGAGAGCCCCAATTAAAACATTATACGAAGTTTTGGCCTCCAGTAAAATATACTTGATCAAGAGTGTTTGTAATGCTTTACTTATGCCGAATATAATAAATAATTTGACATATCCTTGGGTGCACACATAGTCCCCTGTGAAACCTAGCAACAGGTCTAGGTATAAGGGATGCCAAGCTTTAAGAACCAAAACCAATAAAAGACATTTGTCGAGCTTCCCTAGTCAATGAGGAGCTTTTTAACTTTTCGATTTGAGAGTTTATATAATGGAGATGTTTTTTCCTTGTAGAACTCAAGTTGCCTCCCCCAACAAATCCTCTTGCTATAGTATTGATAGTTCCTCTGACATCTTTGAGATTTTGCCATGGTTGCTCTCTATGTTCTTTCTTGGCCATGGATTCACTTGGTCATGGTGATTTCCCCTTCATTTATCATGGAAACCACCCGCTTCCTAGATAATAACATCTCGACTAATGTTCAGAGGGGTGTAACTATTGTACTTATTAACACACCTTCTCTCAAAGGCTTGTGAGGTATTCAAGGTAGATGTAGAAACAACTTTTGTCTCTTTTTTTTTCTTGGGTTAGAGTTCTCCTCTATGCTGATCTATCGTGTTGCTTAATTACAAAGCTCATCCATGTTAGCTGGTGGGTTAACAAATAATGTATCAAAGAATTTCAGGGGAAAAGGCCTACCAAAAGCATATGCATGACCACCATTAGGTGTAGGTTGAGAATATGTATTCCATAATGAGAAATTATTCTCATTGAACTTTATATCTCATATTTTGTTGTCATAGATTTAAAACCAACTTATGCACTTCTCACTATGGATAGTAATGTCTACTAGAATAATGACTATAATCGTGAACTAGTACATCAGGTAACTTCTCAAGAGAGAGAGGTGGGTTACCAATTGACGCGCTTAAATACCAAGTGTTTCCTTGTTAAAAATTTCCTAGACATGCACTCTTACACTACTACACTTGATATCCAGTAATAATAATAATTATTTTCTGATGTGAGAGATCAAACTAGTTGCAATCACAGAGCATACTCAATTTTTTCTACAACATTATTCTAGCAACAATAGTAGCGAAATATAATCAATTTGATGATGATGCGACAATTCTGCTTATAGTGAGTACTATAAGACTTGTGGTTCGAGAACAATTTTACCTGAAGCCCATAGTGCGTGCCAAATATTCTTACGAAATTGAGCTAAGACCTTTTGAGGTGGAGTAAGATTGACTTGGAGGAAATCAAGTTTTGAACGAGCTATATCCTTTCTTACAATGATTGTCGAGCTTTGCTGAAGATGACGAGGGGAAATTCATTTGCAAAAGATTCTCTGATACTCAAGTCAGTAAAAACAAAAGAAATTAAAATTATAAATGTATAAGTGAGTATGAGAATTAAGATTGAGTGTGTATTCCTATTATATTGATATATACTTATAGGCCTTTTTAGACCTAAATTGAAGTATTCAAAATAAATAAAAAATATGATTTATTGTTGAATATTTGTGTTCAATTAATATAAAAATACATTTAATTAAATAGGTTTCATTCAATTTGATTGAATCTTATATTAAGAAATAGTTAGGTGCAAATTAAATCATGTATTGTTATACAAGTATCAGTCGAGGTCTTGATCAACCTAACATCATTTATGAGAGGAGAACATGTGAAGAAGAGAATCACTAATATAAGATTAGGAAGAATATCAAATTCTTATTAATATTAAATAATTCAATTAATCTCATGTAATTTTAAAATTTCAAATATCTTTTATAACTCTTTACCAATATATTGTATTTTTATTATAAAATATTTCAAATATATTATAAAAAATAATTACCATTTTAAAAAATTTATATCCAAATACATTATTACAGTTTTAATGATATTTAGTTATTGTATGTAATAATGAATAATTTATATTAATATTAAAATTTAAAATATCGAAATTTTATTTTTTTTCAGAATAGCGCATCTCATATATATATATATATATATATATATATATATATATATATATATATATATATATATATATATATATATATATATGTATTCATTTAATTCTTCTCTACACTCGTAATTAAATAATCCTCAGTCTCGAATAGAGGAAATATAAAAGTAAAAAACATTGTTTGAAAGGAAATATAATGAATGTTGAAGGAAATAAGGGCATGAAACTTTGATTTATGTATGTTATATTTAGTTTATATTTTCCAACAATAGTCTCATAAGAAAGTTTGACAATTTGACCTACGTCTGAAAATAGCAAAACTGATGATGTAAGAAGTACTTTTCCATGAGGCCCAACTAGGGATTCCACAAAGCCCAAAAGAAACACAACACTTTTGCTCTCTATACACATGAAGGCAGCAATTACGTTCTGCACCCCTATTGTTTGAACTTGAACAAGAAGAAGAGAAAGAGAACATTGCAATTAGAAGGAGAGCAAAATAAAATCTCATTCTTAAAAACTTTTTCCAAAACGAATTTCATGTTGCTTGATATGGAAAACTCATTCCAGATATACATTTTAGAAAGTTTAATCTAAAAGTCGTATTTCAGAATGTATTTGTGCTTTTCAAAATTTTTATTCCAGAAGTTTTATTCTAAATATTTTATCTTATTATAAAAAATATGTTCTGGAAATGTATTTTATAAATTTTAAAAAATATATTTTAGAAAATTTCCTAAAACAACTAATTCGAAAGTTACTTTAAAGAATAGCAAAATAGTTATTTTGAAAATAGTAAGGTTGCATGTTCGAAAAGGATACAGGAAGTAATTGCCAAACATGAACTGTACTCAAATTAGAAGGTAAAGGCCAATCGGTGCCAAATTAAGAAATTGAAAGAGATTTTTCTTATTGAGATGCAAAAAAGTTTTTTTCAATTTTTTCATACGTTTTTATATGATTTTTTTTTTTTTAATTTCACAACTAACGTCTTTAAGAACTGGTTAGCAAGATCCAAAGGTAAAACCTGTACTTGTTCTAAATATTTTGAGTTTGGTTTGTTATAATCTTTTTAAATATTGTCTATTTTTTATTTTTTATTATTCTGACATGTATCGTTTTTATCCTTTAATCACCATTTAAACCACTTAAAATAATAAAAGAGATTCATTTTTAAATTAAAATTATTAAAAACTGGCAATAGTTTTTAAAAGAAAACTAAATCTGAAACTTCGGAATAAAAAAATATTTTACCTCAAACTAAATACACATGCTCATTGTTTGAAAGGGTAAGATATGTTAGTCCAACAATACCAAGAAATACCTGTTTTAATTCCCTGGTCATCATAATTACAATTTACAATCACTTCACTTCTAATAAACATAACAATCAAAAATATATATTTTTTCTTCATTCAAAATTTTATCTTTTTCTTATTCTTCATTAATGGCTGAAGTTCAACTTCTGTTTGGAAGAAAACTAATCTACCTTTTTTTGTTATGCCTTATTCTGTTTGTGCCTTATGGAATATCTTGGTCGATAGGAATCATAAAATTTTCAAAAGCACTTTATCGTCAATTAACAAAACATTTTTCTGAAATTCGTAAATGATAGGTGAATGTGGGTAGGACAGGGTCTTCTCAAGATCACTGATCAAGCAAACTAAATGACAGATGAATAAAAACAAATATTATCTAAAAGTCCCATAATAAATAAATAAATAAATGGATGGAGTATTAAATATTGTGTTGTTAAAACTTTTTCCTTTCATTTAACTTTATATTTTCTTTTTCTCTCTGTTATGATATGACATACTTATCCATAATATAGTTTTTAGATTCATAAATTAATTGTCATAGACATGATAGTCCAGGATATGTAATATTTTGAAAAGTAGTTTGATAGTTTATTTAACTTTAGCCTATTATTTCTCATGCAATATGGTATATAACCACAAAGCTCTTAATAGAATAAACACGAAAATTATCTTTCTTTGTCAATTTAGAAAGCTACATTAGTATACTGTGATAATATTAGTGTGATATGTTTCTCTGGAAATTCACTTCAACATCAATGTATCAAACATATCTAGACGAATATTCATTTTGTTTGTGAAAAGGTTGTACAAGTGGAAGTTCAAGTTTTAAATGTGTCCTTACATAATCAAATTGATGACATTTTTACAAAAGGTCTTCCATTAATTTTGTTTGAATGATTTTCTGAACAATCTCACGGTTCACCTACCTCCAACTTCGACTACTTAGAATGTACAATATTATGTACCTAATCATAATACGGTTTTTAGGTTCATAAATTAATTACCATAGATATAGTAACCTAGGATATATAATAATTTGAAAAGCATTTTCATAGTTTCCTTGATTTTAGCCTGTTATGTCTCATGTAACTTGATATACAACTATATAACTATTAATGGAATGGATTCCGAATTATTTTTCCAAAAAAAAAATTATTACATAATTAGTTGATATCTTTAAATATATTTTTTATTTTTTTATAAATTATTGAAATTTCTATTTTAACTATCTCTTAAAATTTTCTATAATGTCATTGGTCCCTAAAGTGCTAAGTAACTTTAATTCGATATTTAAAGTACTGTACAAAATACTTTAAACAAAAAATATTTAAAAAATTAATTTTTTATAAGAATAAAAAATTGCGAATAATACCATAAAGACAGAAATACCTCAGGACGAGTACAAGGAAGGATATCGCTCAATTAATTATTGAAATGTATTTCGAGAATATATATCTTAAAATGCATTTTTTGTTCTGAAAATACATTCCAGAACGTGCGTTTTGAAATGTGTTATGTACAATTCAAAATGTATACTAAAATACATTCTGATAATATATTCTGGATTATATATTTTAAAAGGTATTTTTTGAATTCAAAAGTATATACTAAAAAATCCAGAGCGTACTCTTTTAGGGACAAGTTTGTTATTTCAGCCGTCGTGGGGGTGCAAGTTTGTCAACGTGAGGGTGCAGAATTCAATATCCTCTACTGGGTTGGTTTTTTTCCAATAGGAGAAGCCCTTCCATCCGCTCCTCTTAATTAGGATTATTTACTGTATACAATAATTGAGGAACTTTTGGTATTTAAATATGTGAGTATAAAAATTAAAAGAAATTGAACGACATATAAATTTTGAATTAAAGATGGTGTATTTTATAGATTTTCTTTTGGTTCATTGATTTCAATTTTTTCCGTAGATCCCATTGCAATAGTTTTCAAATGGTTAATTAAAGGATTAGTCCTCTTAGATCATAGGATTTGAGTCATCTTTCGTACCAGTGGTTCTTTGAGGACTTGAGATTGCATATTTTGGGTAAACCACAGATTTACTTGGCAGAAGCATATGTTCATATAATTTCATGATTTCCAACCTTTGTAACACCACCTATATCATGATTTAACAACAGCAAAAGAATAAAGTAAAAATGAAACCTATATACACAAACTATAGGCAAACAAGAAGGCACATATGAAGTAGTCAAAGCTATGTCCACAAAACCCATTCACCAAGCAGATAGTGAGAAAAGGAAACCAATAACCAATCTCTCTTATGGGTGCTTCACGATTACAACCGGACACTCAGCATGTTTGGCACAGTGATCACTCACACTTCCAAGGATTGCCCTGCAAATCAGAACCAGAATCCGATTTAGTCACACATATAACAGTTGCCCCCAAACACAAAACAAAATCAACAAACTTTGTTAAGTAACGTTACCTCTTAAAGAATCCATAGCCATGACTTCCCATGACCAAGGTGTCAGCCTCTAGCTTCTTCGCTACACTGCATATTACATCCTTGGCATCTCCTATTCCAACTATCCTCTCCATGTTCACCTGCAAAATCCCAAATTCAAAAATCAAAACTAGAACAGCAAAAACAAACCCCACAAAAGTACTAATCAAGCATATAAGGTGGATCTACATTAGCAGCGTTCAAACTTCTACATGTAGCTTCAGCTCTTTCCATCACTGAATTAACTAAGTGCATACTGTACTTTTCCATGGCATCAATAACGTCACGGGAAAAGATATACCCTGCAAAATATGATACAACAGTTTAGTCAATACCTGATTTTAAAATAAGGTACAAAGAACAAGAAAGTGAAATTAATTAAGTAACCTGCAGCATCCAAGGAGTAGAAAGCAGAGGGTGGCTTAACGTAAAGGAGCACGAGCTTGTTGGCCTCAGAAACAAGATTGTTGATGCACCAAGAGAGAGCATACATGCTCTCTTCGCTCTCATCCACAGCCACCATGATCTTTCTCTCTTTCCCTTCCATTAGTTTTTGTCTCAAAGTTGCGAACTTTTCTATTTCTGTGTATGCCCACCTTCACAAATGTTGTTGGCTTTGAATAATGGATAAAAGGGATGAAGTGGGGGTGGGACTATATAGCGTCACTCACTGTTCATGCGCTTTTTGGGATAGTACTTCGTCTTGTTTAAACCCTTGGATTCTAATCTCCTGAATCATGAAAACAACCAAAACACAGCACATGGATTCTTTGCTCTAGTTTTCAAATCTAATTAGTGCCTACTTGTCAAGTCAATGTGAAAATTCACAAGCTACCAAACAAAAATAGATCGATGAAATAAAAGTATAACTAAATTAATGTTAATTATACACACTTAATTAAAATAATACATCATCAATTTTTTTTAAAATTTAAACTACCCATCAATTTAAATTTTAAAATTATTTGTATAAGGCAACGTCGTAAACAAAATATAAGTGCAATATATTTTTTTTTCCAGAATGTACCACCCTTAAAATATCTTTGATTTTTTTTTTTTTAGTTCGAATAGATGAAAGAAACAATTTGTCGTGGAAAAAGGAAAAAAACAATAATTGATGTGCATGAGAGCGAGTTGGATAGCTTGTTCAATTTGTATTGGGTGTAGAAAACGTAGATAAGATAACTCAAATAACAACCGATGGTGTCGTGATCACAATTATGAAAAAGCTCTATCTCTGCATTATTCTCATAATAGTAACTTCTCGAGACAGGGAGATGCTTTTAAAATCTATTTTTCAAAACTTAAAATTTTAATTCTCTATGTAAAAATATGTATATGCTTAATTAATACAAATAATTTTATTTATATTATTTAATCAAGTGGTTCTCGAATCTTAATAATATCATAATATTAAATAAATTATATTGGGAGAATAATCTTAATGATATTATAATATCGAATAAACCATATTGAGAAGAAAATACATTAAGAATGTGTTAAGATTTTCAATTTTATTAGTTTCTTTACGAAAAATACTCCATGCTAATATCTTGGTTAGATAAAAAGAGAAATATTCATTTGTGTTGAAGTTAATACTAATTATTAACATATTTTATATATTTAAAAAAATATTTGTGTTCTTTATTTTATACTTTATTTTTATATGTTGAGAAGTATTATATATTAAAACTACACCCATTTCATATTTTCATGTATGAATTTTTACACAAAGTTTAAAAAAAATTAAGTATGAAAATGAAGTATAACTTTTAAATTACTAATTAGTAAAAATGTAAATATAACTAGTATTAACTTCAAAGAAGTTAATATAATTATGAATAATCTCTTGTTAAAAAAGTTATTTCTTTGAATTTTAACAATCAAACCTCTATGAATTAATAAGGGCAAAATACACCTTTAGCTCTAATACTTAGGATCAAACTCGTTCGAGTTTTTTTTTTTTTTTTTTTTTTTTTTTTTTTCATTCTTTTATCAATGAATTTGTACTCCAATTGAACACGAGAAATGGAAAAGAAATTGGATTCTTGATAGAAAAAAATAAAAACAAATGAAATATGTTTTTGAAGATAAACAGGGAAAAGTGTTCTCAGTATGGCCCACATTTGTTTTTTTTTTCTTCAAAGGTTACAAGCTGATCATTCTCTTACAAGAAACTAATTTGAGAGCTGAAAACAGGGCAAAGAAAAGTTTTGTTATTGGTTTCAATGAGGATGGTTTAGAAAAAATGTCCTCTATTGGTTATTACTTTTTAGTAAGTGAACAACTTGAATTGTTGTGTCAGCAAAAGAACATGTATGATTGACATGCTCTTTTTTAGGATTAACATGCTCTTTAAGCACTTTTGTTGACAGATTGACAGTAGATAATTGTCTAACCCATCCAAGAAAATTGAAAGGCCGAGAAATGTTATCTTTTATTTTTTCGCCGCCAAACATGACATAAAAAGGGCCAAATTCCTACAATAGTGGAATTCACACAGAAAATTTTGTAAATGAATAGAAAAATTTAATTTTCAAAATGAATAAATCTTGCATACAGGACACTATTTTATTATGAAAGAAAAAATCTTTATTGAACGTTTTTAATTTGTACAGATGAAATCGTGGAAGAGAAAGTCAAGTTTTGTGTAAATATTAAAATTTTACATTTCTTTCACGAGTTTACTTAATTTACTTAGTGGTTGGATATGTTAAGTGGCATTATGTGAATCTAATGATTTTAATATGAATATAAGCGTTGTTTTTGGACAATTTTATTTTAGTTGTAGACATAGTTTCAAGAATTTGTTGACTTAGGAGCCTCGTTAAAAGAAATTCACATTTTATTGTTTAGGGACTTAATGACTTCGGTTTATTATCGACTTCGAAGTTCTTTCGTATGATCATGGGTTGAGATCACATGAAATTCTTTTATATATGCGAAGTGTCTTACCATCAAACTTATGACCCGAGTTTCCTTCGCCACTAAATATCACAAAGAAATCTTAAACGGTATTATGCCGTTTATTCTTTTTTTTTAGGTCTTGATAAGTTATTCCCAATATATGATTAAAACAAAATCATTTTACGTTTTCCGATCACGAGTTGTTTGGTCTAAATCTTTGAGGAATCATTTATAATATAAAAATTAGTTATATAAATAAAATATAGTTTTCTATAATTTAATTAAACTTATATTTTTTTATAGCTTCCATAGTTTCTGAAAAAAAATTAAATTGAATGTCAATTTTTAGAAAATTATATATAACCTTAATGAAAATTATCCTTAAAATATAGTTTATATTGTTCTTATTATTGTTTAGTTTGTTATTTTGTGCATTAAATACTGGATATAATTATAGCTTATCATATTATATTTTTATATCATATATGATTCATATTCACCAACGAGTATCCCATCATATTCACCAACGAGTCCTTCATTATATGATTTAGAATATGTCATTAAAAAATTTAATATTTTATATATCATCAATATTCGAATTGTTTCAAATTAGACTATGAATATTAAATAAGAGATAATGGTCAATTATTTTGAGCGATAAAATAACTTTAAGTGAAACAATCTAAGTATGTTTTTAGTTTTGTTTTTCTTTTAAATTTAAAAAAAAAATCAATCTTTATATTTTAAAAAAAATATTTTTAATTATTTTGTCCAAAAGCCTTAAACCTACTAGTTGTCAAGATTAGGGAAAAACATGACCCATTTTACATGTTTTGATGATCTAAAATTAATTTGACCAAGTTTGAATTCAAAAATAGATCTAACATATTTTTAGTATGGATATTGGATATAAGTATACATTAAATTTATATCTAATATCTAATATATTTATATTAAATATGTTTCATCAAGTACTAATAACTTATTTGTTTTAAGTATTAATATTTAATATAAATTATTAAATATATATAATTATACTACAACCAAATATATATAACAACGGTGGAAAAACTCTAATCAAATAAATTTGAAGTATTAATATTTAATATAAATTATTTAATTAAAATTTTAGAAAATTATTTATTAAAAATAAAAGTTTTAAAGACTAACTAAAATAATATTAAAATTTTAGGTTGTCAATCTACCAAAATAGTATAATTTAAGGTCAACTACAACAGAACTAAAGTACAAGGTGTCTATCCTTAAATAAGATAAAATTGGTGGAACAATTAAGTCATAAAATTAAAGTTTTGTGGTGTTTTGAAAAAAAAAAAAATAGAGTGAAGTTTAGGATGTTAAATTATTGAATTTTCTTAAATAGATAAGAAAAATAATATCTTATATCACTGTAAATAAGTCCATCTATCAGTAAAATATTCTGAGTTTAACATTTAATTACTCATTTGTTGAGTAATAAACTCAAACTTTTCATTAGACTTAATTATTTAGATGAGCTTGATCTGAAGTTTAAAGTTTTGACATTAAAAGGTCATATATATATATATATATATATATATATATATATATATATATAAATTACTAGTTTTTTAAACACATGAATAATTTTTCTGAGGAGAAAAAACTTATGTATATTTTCTAATTAGTAGATTAGTATTGAAAAAAATATTAGAAGCTATATTGATAATATTAGAAAACATTTTAATAAAAATTCCAAAAAAATAAATTTAATTAAACTATAAATGAGTTGAACAAATTAAACTCTACTCAATATTTTTTAACAAGTCAAACTTCACGATTAAATAAACCAGTCAAACTTAAATTTTAAACTTTTACAGGCTAAATCCAAGCTAGACTTGTTTATACTCCTAATTTTTGGTTTAGATTGAAAAATTAGTAATTTTTAAATTTTAATTTGTCATATGTTAATTTAGAACTATTTAGTAGGTTTTACTTGGCTTCATGCACTGACTAGGTGCATAATTCTGCGGTGTGTCATTATCTAGCGTCCACTTGAGTGGGACGGCGGTGTCTATTTCGGTGGGTACCGCGTTTTCCTATCTACTTAATTTAATGAATTGGTTCAATTTAAACCCATCAAAATACAATCTCATCCCAACTTAGTTTCCTTTCTTTCAAACTAAAGAAAAGAACAAATATTGCCCAATAAAAAAGAGCCAAGGATCAAAAGGAATTGCGACACCGACCAATAAATGCCATCTACTTTTTTTAAGGAAAAAACTTTGAAGGGCACCAAATAATTTAAGGTGATCCTTATTATTTTGTACTCTTTTTATCCAGCATTCAGACAATTTAGTCACCAATCTCAGGATTGATCATTTATTTAGTGAACAAGGAAGCCTTGGGACTTTCATTAAGATAATTAGCATGAACAAAAAGGCGTTTAGAGGAATGAAGGGCAGTTAGAAAATTGAGTTTAGGGAATATTAATTACCTTGATTCCTTGGAAGTGAGCATGAGAGTGTGGAACAATGATTGAAGTGAAGGAGTTAGAAATGGCCTAATGGACATGCAATGACTATGAACCAAATGAATGAGACCTAGCCCACATGGTGGTGCTTCAAGATTGGGAGAGAAAGCACCCAACACCAGCCCAGATATGAATTAGCAATCAAAACTAAGATTCATTAGCCCATATGCTCCTTTCGAAATGCTAATTATAACCAAGCGTTATTGTTAACAGCATCATGTTTACGTTATTCCCCACCTCACCTCAATGACAATTGCATGAACTTTGAAGGTAAGACGTCAATGTTCAATTTGCTACCATGCCTTCTAACTCTCACTCCTAATCGAAACAGTTAAATTTCCAAACATTGGGTGAATGCTTTGTTCCCTTCTTTGTAGGAGCACAATTTTTCACCTATAGATGCCTAGCTTTAACCAAACTTAAACGTTGATGGCATTTTCTTATCTAACCGAATAACTTCGTTATCAACCACCACCATCAACTGATACCATCTCACCCTTACTAAATCTCCATAATTATAAAACACTATTTAGCATCACAACAATTTTTTTAAATTAAATCAAATTATTTATATAGTAAAAATCAAGTTTTCAAATAAAAAACAACAATATGTACTTTTTTTGACAATGAATAGTTATCATAGAAAAGTGTTACAACATATCAAAGAAACATCATTAGTGAATAGTTAGTATTAAATTGGTTTAATTGCAACAGTTTGACTAGTTTTTTGTTTTAGTACAAGAGTATTTTGTTAGTAAATAACATATTCAAAACATTTGAGTGTTACATGGTCATAATTTAAAGTTGTCTTATACGCGGATGTGGGTAGCATGATGCAGCAATCCAGCCATATGATATCAGTGAGCCCCCCTTAATAATTTGCTTACAGAAAAGCTAAAGAAAGGTCTAATTTTTTTGAATTTGAGAAGCTTCCATATGGCAAGATTGCTTCCTAATTGTTGGATAAATCCACCCAAAGAAAGAGAGAAGACAAGACCAAGAAACCATAAACACATTCGTCACTTTTCTTCCGTATTATAATATAACAAATAACGTGTGAAACTACATTATTGTAGCATTGTTTTACGTATTCTTAAAAAAAAAATTGCATTCTCTCTTACATGGGTAACAAATTTGAAATCAAGTGGTGAGCAAATCGATGGAGGACGAGAATATTTGTACCTATATGCGTGAAGAAACCAAATCCTGAATTATTCATAATTCTATATGCCTGCGCATGCATTTTCTTTATTTTTTTATATAAAAATTATAAAACTAAACACACATAGTTTTATCTTACAACTATTTGCCCGAAATGGATATATTTATTTATTAGTTTCAATATTTTATATTAGATTATTTTCTCTCTCTATTTCTTTTTACACTTCCCCATTTGATATCATTTTCTAATAGTACTATAATAATAGTAAAGAAATAAAGAAATGATAGATCCGCCGAATCACCGTTGATTATGTATGCATTTGGGTGAACGCGTTTCGACTAATCTAATCAAATAGTGGGGCCCACGATTTCAAATTTGGTTTGTCACAGGTTGTTTGTTACCGTTGAAAGAATCGTAGGTCTCGGATTTAAATCTGGAAATGGCAGTTTCGAAGGAATATCTTATTGCATGTTTTTACAAAAGTAGTAGAGTGGTTTTTTCACTTTTTACCCTCCCAAAATCCACTCATAGCCTTTTGCTATTTGCAATGAATCATCGAATGTAGCAATTTTCTTTTCCTTTTCTTTTGTTCATATTCATGTCACTTCAATGTCTTTACAAAAATATTTTTGATTGTTAAAGAATACCCACCAGATTTATTACTTGTACAAATTACTTCTGTCATTTTTGCCGTCCTTTTTAAAGAAAAGGATAATTGGAATCTTCAATCAAAAGCTTTATTTATAATGCAAGTTGTTCTTGTCTTGTTCACTAATAAATTGTTAAAATGTTCATATGCATTCTTTACGATAAAAATATGACTACGTATTTGATATTTATACATGTAATTAAGTAAGGTAATATAAAAGAAGTAATGAAATAAAAAAATATATAACATTTTTTTTTCTGCGAATTTATTAGAACTTCTAATTGAAACTATTTATATTTGTCACAGACTTCTAAGTTTTAAATAAACTTTTTTTTTTAATTAGAAATACACCGAAGCAGTATAAACTTAACAAGCTCAACAATTTATATATTATTGGAAATTGATGTATATCATGATTGTACATGTATATCTTCACTTTTCTTTTTGTTTATTAAAGGCTAAATTACTTACTTTACTCTTGTTAACTTTATATAATTCAATCTCAATAACCAGTATATTTGGCTCCTCTAAAATGAGCATGATTAAAGTAGGTAATCCTAGTACATGATGAGAAATCAATAGTGATATTTTATACACTTCATAATTGATTATGTGTTCACTTTAAAACGATTAGATATATGTGTGATACAAAATCTGACATTGATTAAATATATAATTTATAAGAATAATTTTATATAATCATATTCCATATTTCTATTAATTATGTTATTAAGTGAATAAAATACTAAATATCTTGGTGTATATAAGATATCAAATAGATTTGTTTATAAAAAGGCTGCGTACTAAAAATATAAAATAATTTTGCATGTCATTAAATCATAAATCACCATATATAGTATCTTTTTAACTTTTATAACAACTAACAATGTAAAATTATTTTATACTATCTATTATTTGACAAGGTATTAAGAATGTGAACAGAAATACATTGCTAGTGGAAATGACATTATCTGCTTAGCCTAGCATAAAGGTAATTTGCTTAAGATGAACAGTTTTATTTATTCATTTATTAATTATATTTCATCTAAAAAAATTCTGTTTATAACTCTTTTTGGTAAATAAATAATACTTTGAATGCAAACGTATAGTCAACAAGAATATTAAAGTATCTTTTTTAATTTTATGTATTTGTTATTTAACCATAGAAAGGTAAACTGAAAAAATAATCCCACAAAGGAAAACATCCTTCAAGCGGTAGAAAACAACGAATATATAGAAACATATTAGATGGAAAGAATACGCGTACTAGACCGAAATTATTATAATGTATATTTTTCTCACCAAAGGATACATTCAATGCATTTTTCTCTGCAAAACTGCTATATGTTACAAAATGCTTTGGTACGAATCAATGGGTATTGTTGTTGGTTCAATGACAAGTTATAAAAAAAAAACGTAAATATGTATTTTGTTGAAATCAGCAACTATGTCGAAAAATTCGTTGCATTTGGCATCATTCTTCTTTCTCATTTTCTCTCCTTTGTCTCATTTACCATAGCCCATGACTTGTTCTCCTTGTTTAAGCAAGGAATTCTAGAACACATTAATGTTCTCAAATGTTTTCTCTCTTAATTTTGACTTTCATAAATCATCCATACCTTCCAAAAGGAGGTTTCGTTTGACCCTGCCTTGCAACTTCTCTTTCCCTAATTTGTGGGGTCAAATCTAACCTTCATTTTTACGTCAATATATTAAAAAATACATTACATAAAAGGAATTTCAATTCATTCTTACATGGTCAATTAATCACACTTTCCTATTGGGTTAATTTTAAAAATAATCATTATATTCATTAATAAATTTATTATAGTTTATAGTGTTAAGTTAATGCATATAGATTATTTTTCATAATCTTTTATTAATCTTTTATAGTGTTAAGTTGACGCATATAGATTATTTTTCAAAAGTAATTTAATAAAGAGATGAAACTAGAAGGAAGAAAAGTGGTATCAATCTTGACAGATTTATTTTTAACAATCATTCGAGGGCAGTATCGGAAGTTCAGTGCTGTGTAATTTTATATATAAAGTTCAGATTTTGGAGAGAGGAAAACAGAGTTCTAAACGGACTTTGAAAACCAAGGCTGAAATTTTACGAAAGATGGAGCTCTCTGTGATTGCAAGAAACATGGAAGAAGTTGTCTTGTTGGTTGATGATTTGAATTCGCTTTCTGGGATTTCTCGCTGTAGAATATGTCACGAAGAGGAATTTGAGAGCACCAAAACCTTGGAAGCTCCTTGTGCTTGTTCGGGGACAGTTAAGGTAAATCTACATTTTTTCTTAACCTCGTTTGTGTTTACTTTACTTTCGATAATCCTCTCATCTTCATAATCTATTTTCCAGTTTGCTCATAGAGACTGCATTCAAACGTGGTGCAATGAGAAAGGAAACACAACTTGTGAAATATGCCTCCAGGTATGAACCATGAAGCTTCGGAAAAAGTTTCTTCATTCTGTTTTTCACAAGTTTCAATCGATCATGGTTTCTGTCTGTGACCCCTTTTTCTTTTAGCTTTTGGGTCAATTATTTTTTGAATTTTTTACTGAAAAATGTTCATATATTATTTCATGAACTTGTCTCCTTCCAATATCCTAACTCATATGCAAGAGCATGAGCAGAAACTAATTCTTGTTTTTGCAGCAATACGAACCGGGATATACAGCAGTTCAGAAGAAATCGCAAATAGCTGATGCAGCAATGACCATTAGGTATTCATTCTCCCGTTACATTTTTTTTTCCTTATGGTTGAATATATGTCACATGCTTAAGTTGAATTTAACCATTCAATACAATTTAATTTTCTTGGTTGCAACGTGTCTCAAAGTGCCTTAACCTTTCCGCTTGTGAGTCAATTATGTGTCTTGCAATTAATAATTTAGCCTTAATAAAATGTGGCTCCTGGACTAAGCTAAGCTGGCACAGTTTTTGTCTGAAACCCAATTTTTCTTATCTTTTAGGTGCAGAAAACTTTTTACTTAATGATTGGTTGCAGTGTTTGACAAATACCAAATGTTAGTTTGAATTGTTTGGTTAATGTTATTCTTGGTGTATTACATTACAGGGATAGCCTGCAAATTTCAATGACCGAACAAGAACCGTTAAACACAAGAATAGTTGAGGGAAACAATTACGCTGAATGCACATATGCTGCGGATAGAAGCGCCGCTTGTTGTCGATCCCTGGCTTTCGCTGTAAGTATTAGTTTTTTCATAGTACTTGCAAAAAGTAAGAAAAATATTTAAAAAAATAAAATAAAATATATTTAAGTGTTTTACCTTTTTCTCTGGATTTATTGGTGATGGTAAATCTTGAACAAAGATGTTCCTAAATGGCATTGAACAGTGTCCTTGGCAACTGGCATTGCGGTACAAACATGATTATTTATGTTGAATCATGATTAATAGGTTTGAGATTGATTTCTAGAGTTGGAAATGAATGAGTCAAAAACTCGTAGATTGCAATTATTGCCACCGGAATGGGCCAGTTGTATGGGAATTTGATTTGGTAGAGTGATTGCATTTATAACCGTTACATGAGAATTGGACGATTCAGAGTTTGAAAGTGTGTTTTAGTTTCAATTTGATTTAGTCGGCGAATGGGGATGCCACTACGCCACTACCGCACGCGGCTTTGTTGAGAGCTATATTGAATTGACCTTAAGAATATTTTCTCTCAAAACAAAGGATTTTAATTATTTATTTATAATAAGAGTATCTTCTAATTCATTCTCTTATTACTTTATAAAAAATACCATCAAATAAAAATATACATATTTAAAATTTTAAAAATGTACAAATAAGAAAAAAAGATTAGTAAGAACACAATATAAGAATATTTAAATTATTCATTTCAAATTTAAAACTAAGAAGGTAGAATTTATCCCATGAGTCACATTTTTGCCGGGGTTGTAGCGGATTTACAGATTTTGAAATTCATTTGAGTAAATTTAAATAGTTTAGATCAAAATGTAACTTATGATGTGGGTATTTGATTTTGCAGTTTACTTTCATCTTGCTTGTAAGACATCTTTTTGCACTTCTTACTGATGGAATGGAAGATTATCCATTTACAATTCTTACGGTAAGTAAGTACTTGATTTCCAGTTTTCTACTAAAACAAAAATATTTACTTTGTGAATCATTGAATTAACTTTGGATACTTTTGTAGGTCTTTTTTCTGAGGGCCAGTGGAATTATTATACCCATGTACATAATTATTAAGACGATCGGAGCCATACATAATAATATCAAGCGTTACCATCATCAGGTTTTAAAGTTTTTCATGCATTTATATTTTTTATTACAATATTTTTCTATTTGTAATGACTGGTTCTTCGCTTTACGAGTGTCATGCAATCACAACTAAAAAATGATTGTTCCTCTGCTTATCAGGATTCTGATGATGATGACTCATCGATATCAGATGGAGATGATGAAGAAAATGAGACAGGAGATGATGCAATTTTAAGACATTCGCAATCATAGCTTGTTGTAATTTGATTTAATTTGTATCATAATTTGATTTAATTTGTATCAGAGCATTATGCTGATGCTCTGTCAAATTCTACCATTTTGAGGCATAAATTTACTGTAGAAAAAAGAATGAAATTCTCATTGAAATGCATATAGCTTTATGGTATATCTACTTATTCCTACCAACCCAGGTTGATACAACAACCAAATTTCTCATATATATATATATTCTCTAGTAGTAAACAAGCCCATTCTACATGGCCACTTCGACACTACTAGTGAAATTGGCACCCATCACATTAGGAATTATATAAATATACTTGGATTTAAAACTAGAAGAATGAACTATCATGTTTCATAAGTTCAGTTAAAGTTTAAGATTTAAAAATGTTTCATAAGTTCAGTTAAAGTTTAAGATTTAGGATTTAAAATTAAAAAAATAACTATCATAAGTTCATTAGGATTTAAGGTTTAAGGATTAAAGTTAGTCATTTAGAATGATATCATGAAATAATTTAAACATTATTGTTTGTTTTACTTTAAAGAATGAAAAACTTGGAATTGACATTATTAAAAAAGTGTGATGTCTGGTCTCTAAAATTATGTTTTTCTTATGAAAAATATACAAGATCATATATTAGGATGTATTTATTAGTGTTAAGATTAGATGATTGTTTGTTGTGTAGTTAATGCATGTATGTCATTATGTTTAACATGTATAATGGTTATATTGTCTACTTTTTGAAAATTCTTAGACAATATTTGTTTTAACAATTTTTGTTGATCCAGTTCTATATTTAGCCATGTTAAACTCTTAGAGAACATGGTTTGTTTGCAGAAAATTTATTTGTTATACTATTCAATAAATTTATAAAAAATAAATTTAAGTATACAAGTTATCATCCAACGAACACAAATACTTCAAAAATTGTTAATATAAAACAATCATGGGAAATTATTATGTTAGGGAATAAACAGATAAAAAAACATTATATGTTCAAACTATTATATACATATCAATATAAATTTTAATCACTAGGTCTCCATCAAAACTTTTCCTCAATTATATAACTCAAACATAACAACAATTCAATAATAATGTATCTTTACTTATTCAGTATTCCACGTCATCAAAACTAGCAAAAGTAAAGTTTTATATAAAAAAAATCACATATAAGCTTGGATTTTTCAATTTACACATTTTATCAAAATAATTGGTGAATTAAATACAACATTACTTTTTTTTTTATTTGCCTCAAATTTAGAAAACGAAAGGGTTATCAATTTATACAAAATTATACTCAAGTCTTAATTATTTTGAGTTCAAATGCGCTCTCTCTCTCTATATTATATCTTGATTCTTTGAAAATTACAAGAGTGATTTGTTGTGTTTCCGCTACATTTAGTTATATATAGGGAACCATTTTCATGTATTCTCACTCTAGTTGCTTTGACTGCATTCATGCTAATAATAATGCAATACCTTGATCATTATATATTTTGAAGCAATATTTAAAAAAAAAATTATTGTGATCTTAAAAAATATTGTAATCATTAAGATTCATTACGTTTAAAAGGTGTCCTACAAAGGTAAAAAAAGGTAATTCACCACATCATAGTTGTCATATTTAAAAATACTCTTACCATATAATTACAATATATCTTACCTTTTTCTTTTCATATATTTGCATTTATTTCCATTTAATGAGGAAGACTAAAAATAGTATAATTATCATATAAGGATGTTTTTAGTTTAGTAGTCTTCTTCTTTTCTTATAAATCTTTATTGTTTCAAATATTGGGTTTTTACCCTTTTTAGTAGGAAGACATATATTATTTTTTCTCTCATTTTACCCTTTCTTTTATTTTATTCTTGCTGGTAAAGAAAATAGGCTATATGAATTTAGATGTTGGCCTAGTTGACAAATATGAAAAAAAAAACGAGAAAATGCACGTAATTTTTTTATGCAAATTATATTTATTTTAAAATAACTATTATTTTAAATTATTTAGTTTATTTTGAGTTATTTGTCATCTCCTTCCTATATTAAAATGATACTTTTTACTTTACTATTTTTATTGATTGAAAAAACAAGTGTCTATTATTGATGCCTTTCGTATTTGTGTTCTTATGATAAAATACTATTTATGAGATGCTAAGAATACTCACCCAACTTCGTGTTTGTTAATGAAGATATATTTTTTAATTGTTTAATATTTTACTTAAACTTAAAATTAGATATACAATATTCCGATAACTTGCTAGCGTGTGTTTAAATAAAATATTTTTTATGTCATTAGTATATGAAGTGTCTTAAATATTTTTTAAAATTATTTTAAAACTAATATAATCAAGATTTAAAATAAACTAGATTACACACAAACGAAATCTCTCCTTATTGTGGCCTAGCTGCTATAATTTTGTGGTCAATCAAATATTTGGAAAATTTTGAGATGAAATAATGAGTCCTTTCCATGATTATTGTGGCCTAGCTACTATAATTTTGTGGTCAATCAGGGAAATCCAGATTTCCGCAAATGTACATGTATTAAAAATTGTTATTCAGATATTTACAAAATTTATCAATAACGTTATTTAATTGTTTTAAGAACAAATATTTCATTACCTATTATTTTCAATTTCCATCATTAAAATATTAAGAATTACTAACTTTGTATAGATTGTAGTATATAGAAACTATCAATCATAATTTTTTATAAAGCTTTAAAAAGTAATGAAATCAAGTCACTTGAAGTTGATGAAGAGTTTGATAAACTGGAGGAGTACACGAGTTTAAATTTCATAATGTTTGTCAAAAAAAAGTAATGAAAAATTAATATTTAGAAGTATACATATAATCAGAGATGATTAATTAACCATGTACATGTCTTATGGTTGAAGAATTCTTGATGGTCGTATTTAAATGATGTTAAGGCTAAAAGGGGTATAAGTATGAGCAATTCTAGAATTTGATCATATTAAATGAAATTAAATTGAATTATTTTTTGTTAGATGCAACAGTCAAAAATATCAAAATTTTTATTTTAGGGAATATTTTATATTGTTAGAAAATATCAAATATTTTGGAAGATATTCTCCTTATTGCTAAAATGGTGGAGTATTTTTACTATTAAGTGTATCAAATCTCGATGAATATGAGTTTATTGAGTTTCCAATGCAGACATAGACTGAGAAGCTTGTGATCATTCACAGAACACTCAAACATGGCCTTGAGGTCTTCATTTTTCGTGATTCTACTGGTATTTTTATTATTTTCTTATATTTTATTTTTTGATGTTCTGTTTGTTATCATTTTAATGGTTTACATTGCTAATAACGATCTTTTCTTTCTTTTTTTCCTAATTTCATTTGAAACATTTCCACGCAAATTATTACTGGTTTCACCAATTAATTTTCATGAAAATTGATTCATGGACACTTGTACTGTCGAAATGGGAAAACAGAGAAAATAATACAAATGTGAAAAGTTCTATTATTGTGAAAAAATAGAAAAAAAATGAAAAACGGCAATTAGGTGTAGAGTATTGTTTTTTATATTATTACTGAATTTTTATTGTTAAATTATTATTTTTTTAAATATAAATTGGTTGATTATGATTTTCTATGTTTTAGGCATATGGTGCATTGTTAATTCTCATCTTTCTGACGCCATGCTGGTATGTCATAGTCATACGTATGGAAAAGCATATGAATTTGTTGAACTCAAAAAACAGTGTTCCCAAATTGCAATCAGAAATTGAGCACTTAGCTGAAGTGTTACACCCAATGAAATCATCATCAACCAACATGTCAAGATTTTTGAGTTCAAGCTTTGATGATAATACCAATGTCTCCTTCTCTCATATTAAGAAAAAGGTTAGTTTATCACTATAGTATATTGCTGTGTGTTTTAATTATTTTTACAAATAAAAAAAAATTACTATAGGCAACCTCTTATGAAAATTTTATGTATCTTGTAAACAACAGACTGTGCTGGATGCTAAAGATAAAAATCATTAGTATGAATTATGATAATATTTGTTGAATTTTTTTATGTCTCTCCTCTTACTCTTTAATCTTTTATTGCTTTATTTATTTAATTAATTAATTGTTAGTATTATGGTGCAAAATCAAAATATCAAAACATTTCAAATACATAATTTTAAAATAAATTATATATTGGTTATAATAAATTAATAATAACTAAAATAGTAAAAGTAATATTAATAACACTACTATTCTTATAATAATAAAATTATTGGTACTAATAATATTTATTATTTTTTTATACTAGTAATAATAATAGAAATACTTAGAACTAAATATAATTATAAAAATGTAATTTTATAATATTTTAATATTAGTTTTATTATTATAGATATTATAATTAATATTTTATTAAAATAATTTTATAATATTTTCTATGAATATTAAGTATAGCTAATAAATATTTTTTTATATAAACATATTAATTATAGTAATAATAAAAATAGTAATAATTAATATTAACAATATTATTATTCTTATTATTATTATTATTAATTTTATTATTATAGTTATTATAATTATTATTCTATTAAAATAATTTTATAATGTTTTCTATAAATATTAAAGATAGCTAATAAATATTTTTTTATATAAACATATTGATTATAGTAATAATACTAATAAATTAATATTAACAATATTATTATTCTTATAATAATAATAATTAAATAATAATAATAATAATTGTTATTATTATTATTAGTACTAATATTATTTCGATAAAACAAAAATAATATAAATAAATACGAATTTTATAATATTATAATATATTACCTAAGAAATTGATTATAATATTATCGATTTCGTATGTTTTATGCTATTTCAATTTTATTATAATAATATTAGTTATATTTGTTATTGTCATTATATAACGAAATAATTAACATTGTTAATAATATTATTTTTATTATGTATACTTATTATAGAATAAGGATTTTTTTAAGTTTTTTTTTTTTACATTTTAACTCATTTTTTTGTTGTTTTTATTATTATTTTAATATATTATTTGTTTATTATAACTTGTATATGACTATTTTTAAATAATGTATTTGAAAAATTATAACTTGTATATGACTACTTAATACTAAAACGTAAATAAATAAAATGAAACGTAAACGAGAAAAGAATAGTAGAAGAGAGAAAAAAAGGAAAATTCAACAAATATCATGTAATCCTGAATGTTAGTGTAGTAATCATTTGTATCTAACGTAAAATTGTTATTTTATAATCGTAATATAGACTATAGTTGTCATTTTCATATTAAACTAGTGTTTTATAAACCATTTTTGTGTGGTTTAAAGTTTTTGTTTTGTATTTACAAGGTGGCTCCGTTATTGTTTCATGCATTTGAGACGGTTCCATATTTGGTGCAAATCTCATACATTGGGGCAGAAGGTCTCTTTTTCTCCTACTACACTCATAATGATGAAGTTCAAGCTATGTTCTCCAACTCATCATCCTACAAAATCTACATTCAACCTGTGAATACTGAAACTGGAGAGCTTCATGGTGAAGCCACAAACATTGCTTCTAACCCCTTTATCAATGCAAGTTGGTTTGGGGAAGCACTTAATGCATCAACTGGGTTTTCCTCATTGGGAACCAAGTGGGACAATGCTGATCTTTTGTTCCTCACTTCAGCTACAATCATGAAGAGAGGAGTGATCTCTCTTGGCTTTTCTGCAACGCCAATAACTGACTTTGTCAATCGCATTGACCAACAACATGGAACAAGGTCCTATTTAGCTACCAAAGATGGAAAAATTGTTGTTGAAGGGATTCAACTCACCCATTTGCTCATTTCTAATGATACCGTTTCGTTCCAATCAGTGAACGCAAATGGTGATCTCACAAGTAATGAGGGCACTGTCTCATGCAAGGATGAAGCTGTTGCTTCTTCTTTCAATATTAAGGGTACTGCGTATTCAATTCACTGCTACACTATCGATATAATGGGAATAGAATCGGTACGTTTTTATATTTGTACAAGTTTATTTGGACATGTTTATTTTTCAGTTAGGAAAACTACTTGAACTCAATAGATTAAGACAAACTTTGAAGTTAGTTGAAGTTTGGAACATTCTATCTGAAAACAAACATGTGATCATTATTAAAGAAACGTTATTCGTTTGTTTCGTTTAATGAAATTTCAGGTGTATGTGTTGGCTGTCCCAGAAGAAGGACATGGGAGAATTGATCACAATTACAAGAAAAAGGGATTGATAGTGTTTGTGACAACGATGGTCACTATATTTGTAGCTTTCTTCACTTTTCTATACGTAAACTGCAGAGCCTTTAGGCGAGAAATGCATTTGTGTGCCTCACTCATAAAACAGTGTGAAGCCACCCAACAAGCTGAGAAAAAGAATATGAATAAGAGCACCGCTTTTGCAAGTGCCAGCCATGATGTTCGTGCTTCTCTTGCAGGCATCACCGGTTTGATAGAGTTATCTTCAGAGTTGGTTGCCCCCGGTTCAGAATTGGAGACCAACTTGAAACAAATGAATGGTTGTACCCAAGACTTACTAGGTATGTAACTTTTTTCACAAATTCATTCATTGGTTTAAGATTGTAGATTGAAAGTGTGTGATGATTTTTTTAATAAAATCACTAAATTTGATTTATGACATGTTGTACTGTATTAGGACTGTTGAATTCTATACTAGACACAAGCAAAATCGAGGCAGGAAAAATGGAACTTGAGGAAGAGGAGTTTGATGTGTTCCATCTTCTAGAAGATGTAGTTGACTTTTACCATCCTGTGGCAGCGAAGAAAGGTGTGGATCTGGTGTTGGATCCTTGTAATGGTTCTGTAGTGGGATATTCACAGGTCAAAGGTGATAGGGGCAAACTAAAACAAGTCCTGTGTAATTTACTGAGCAATGCTGTGAAATTTACCGATGAGGGACACATAGTGGTACGGGCATGGACTCGGAAGCCAAATTTAATGCAGAACTCAACAGTCACTTTTAACCAATTGGGTTTCAAGCAACATTTATCATCCTGCTTATTTGGTAACAAAACTGAAGCACGCGGTGACGTGGAATCCACACGTTCAATCCAAGAAGATTCTCAGTGTATGGATTTTATATTTGAAGTGGATGACACAGGAAAAGGTATTCCTAAAGAGAATTACAAGTCTGTTTTTGAGAATTACGTCCAAATAAAAACCAATGCTCTTGGCCAGGGTGGAACTGGCTTGGGACTTGGGATTGTGCAGTCGTTGGTGAGTATTAATTATTGCCAATGCTTTGAATCATGTGTTCATTGTGCCACATAGTGTTTCATAAATTTGTTGGTTTTTGTAGTATCTGTTTGAAAAGTTATATCAAAGATTATGCATGTGATTGATTGGCATTACGATTGAAAATGCATGCTTGTTAAACTCTTCTCTTCATTAAAAATAATGTTTTATGGTTTTCTTTAGGTGCGTTTGATGCATGGAGATATTGAAATTGTTGAGAAGGATACTGGTGAAAAAGGGACATGCTTCAAGTTCAATGTGCTTCTCTTTGTATGTGAGAATGAGGCACTATCAGAAGGTAGCAGAAGGGAGGGTATTGGTGGTGGATCAGGAGACAGAATGCAAGTTCAGGAGCAAACTATGCACGCTTCATGTTCTGGTTCTTCTAGAATTTGTTCCATGAGTCCTAGGTTACGTATTTGCAGCTCTAGTCCCAAGCCTGAGGCTTCCATTGTGGTTCTTTTGATTGTCGACGAGGAGCGCCAAAGAACTTCACGAAGGTTCCTGGAGAGGTTAGGGATCAAAGTTAAAGTTGTGAATACAGGGAAAAGTCTGTTTTATACTCTTAGGAAGATCAAGCAGAAGGCTATGCATTCTAGTGGCCAAAATTCTCCAGGGCCTTCAGATTTGAGTTATTGGTCTACACCTCATAGTTCTATTGACATAGCCCCAAGAGTTTCTTTGAGTTCTATGGATGGAACTGAGCACATGCCTTTAGTTTTCAAGAAAACTGATACGGGAGCTTCTCCCGGCTTCATCCTTATTGTGATTGACGCAAATGCAGGACCCTTTTCTGAGCTTTACACGATTGTATCCAACTTCAAGAAAGACCTTCTCAACCCTTGTAAGGTTGTGTGGTTGGATAAGCCCTTTATGCGTAGAATCAACTTCAAGACCCTTAATCAAGATGACATAGTCACATCGAAACCATTTCATGGTACTCGTTTGTTCCAAACCATAAAGCTCCTTCCTGAGTTTGGCGGTGCTTGGCAGAGCAATTCTGGTAGAGCTAAGAGGGAAATGAGTAATGAGAGAGCTATATTGAAGACTTACAAGGATCCAGGTTTGTCAAAACACATATCTCCTCTGCTGGACAGACCACAAGTGTCTTCAACTGATGAAAGTACATTCCAAACTGCAGAAGAAATTTGGAAGGGAAAACGACCATCCAAGGCAAAAAGAAGTCTTGTTCATCAAGGAGAACCGCAAGAGGATGGAAACTCATCAGGGTATCAGAAACCCTTGAGGGGTAAGAAGTTTTTGGTTGCTGATGACACTGCATTTTTGCGCAAAATAGCATCGGCCACTTTGATTTCTCTTGGTGCAACCATGGAGCAATGTGAGAATGGTGAAGAAGCTGTGAGGCTAGTCGATGAGGGACTACTTCGGGAGTTTCCTAATCCTCCTTATGATTACATCTTAATGGATTGTCAGGTAATCACTATGTTTTCATTTTGTTGGAAGAACTTAAAATAATGAGTATTATTATGTTATGACTGATCGTAAGTTGAAATGAGCACAATTGTTTGAACAGATGCCAGTAATGGACGGGCTTGAGGCAACAAAGAGGATACGAAAGATAGAGAAAGCGTATGGTATTCGCATTCCTATCATTGCATTGACTGCTGGAACAGAAAGAAGAACGATAGAGAGTGGAATGGACTATCATATGGTGAAACCCATTAACAGACAGGATTTGCTTAAAGCCATCGCATATATAAATGGTAAAGGGTGACACAATCAACAAGTCTTTCTGTAGGATCAAAATTTATTGGAGTGGCATAAGTTGCTTCTGATTATGTATATATATTGAACAATAAGACGCTCAAATTTGACTCTTGTAAGCCACCCCGAGGCCTTACTGCTTAAACCAAAAGAATTCTTTGAAGGGGTTGAAATTTAACTTCCCTTTCTGTGCGGTTTGCAATGAAGTTATTATGTTTGATAACGTATCTACATTATACGTGCATATCAACACTAAAAATAAAAGGTGAGTTCTATTAATAAGATTATAAAGAAAATTAACTAAATTTATAGCAAAATAATGTAATACTTATAAAGACTTTAAAATCGGGCTTACCAACACGTTATAAAGTGGTTAATAAAATCCCTAAAAAACTTAAAATAGATTTAACTATTTCATTTTTCTACATAACTTGTAATCAATTAACCAAAAAATGGGAAACTTTATGATTTTTGGGAAAATAAACTATTGTCTTAGCAATTCTTTATTGTTATTTAAAAAATGATATTATTAAAAATATTTTAAAATTAAAAACTTATATTCATGTCATTCTCCAAGCAAGTAAAAAGCATTAGAAATTTAGAAATTGGATAACCTAGAGATACATGTTTTATAGGTCCTACCTGTTTGATATTCTGTCGAAGACCTCCGCCCTAGTCCAACAAACCTAGACATAGATCCTACATCTCCAATCCAAATCAATTTTGGAGCAATTCTGTTATAATCAAACAAGGTATCAAGACACAGAGACAATGCATCAATAAGTTGTAATTATTACAAATACTCTGTGTTGAGAAAAAAACAGAGGTATTTTTTTTTTTTTTACATTCTTGTATATTATTTTACAAAACTTTTAGAATGGACAAATTTTCTTTTTTAATTTTTATTATAAATAAATTATATTAAGTTAGCATGATTTTATTATAAAAAGTCGTATTACGAAAAATAACACGATTTATTTATAATAAAAATAATTTTTTTTTACTTATTTTAAAAATTTTGTAAAAAAGTTGACTGAATGGAAAGAAATCAAAAGAAGAACTGGAACATTTTCCTATGGAGTTCCTTATTTATGGTTGACTATTTGTCAATTATGACAGGTTATGTCAATGATGACATTTTCAATCATTTTTTTCTATAAAATACAATATATAATTGTATATCTAAATTTATTTGATATTTCGTTTATAACCACATCAATATAATATACAACTGTAAAATATATAGGGTTATACAGATATAACTAACCTAAAAATATATACAGATATAACTATTTTATTACTGTGTTAATTTTTTTTTTAGTTTTAAGCATATAACAAAGATAATTAATAATTATATGTATATATATATAATTATAATTTAACGGTGAAAATAGTAAAAGAATAAAATTTATAGAAATTAAAATATCATAATTTGTGTAACTTATTATTACGTATGTGTGTGTTTGAACTATATATTTCATGACAATCATTTAATATGGTTTAGTTAACTCTTTGATTTATTTTACTTACAGGAACACCTATTTCGAGACGGCAAACGTTTTTTTTAACGGCTCCAAACGGCAAACGTTAATTTATTTATATCAATAACATGTTGATATAAAAATTTTATTTAATTGAATACATAAAGATTTATTTAATACAAATTTTAAAAAATCAAATCCCATCTACAAGCTAATTTACTGCATGAACATAATTTTACTTCAAATGTTTAACTGATTTAATACATAAAAATACAATAGTTGATCTTTAATTCATCATTTTTTATTTCAAAATTACAAATAAATTTTTTCACCGTTTTTTAGTAAACTAATAATACATTGAAACAAAATATTTGTACAGCTTAAAATTATATATTTTCTATTTATTAATGAATATTTGTAAGTAATTCAATCAATTGATACTTTATATAGATGATTATTGAAAAAAGTTAAATCCATCAAATAATAAATTAATTCAAATTGTTTAAAATTTAATGTAAATTAAAAATATTATTTTACTGATTATAATAAATTATTTTAAAATTAATATTTCGTATATTATACAATTTATTTGGAAAACATTGAAATATTTAATAGTTCTCATAAATTAATTATGCTATATAGTTAAATTTACAAAAGAAAATGTAAATAATTCAACACTGTAAATCTGAGATACGTTCTAGGAAATGATGTGCAATGATGCATTGTGAAAAATATGAATTGGAAGGCTTTATTGCTTCTAGACTACTCTATATTGAAGCTTAAAGTCAGCTTTAGAGGAGACCTAGGCAACAAAAACATCAAAACTTTCATATTCGAAATCAAAGTTATAAAGCCGAAGATACTTCAAAACGACAATTGGCATTTAAGAGGATGAGTTTGTATATATACAGGTGATAGCTGATATTTACCGGCCACCTATGGTCTTCTCATTCTATAAAACCAACTTAAATACCAACTAATTCTCCAAAATTGGATTAAAGAATGAAAAACAATGTTAGAAGAAACCTATAAAACCCAATTAGGGCCTTCTATATCCTTTCAAGTTTCTTTCTAAACCAATCTGATATTCTCCTGATCTTGCCCGACAGCTGAGCATTTTTTGTAATTGTAAAGAAATCTTCGGCGTTTGATAACATTACCATTATATCATGCTTCACACCTTCCACAGTACGATAGTAGTCATGCTCCAACCTTGACTGAATCAGTTCGGGATAGAGTGGGACGGGAAACCTATAATACAAATCCAAAGATGACAAATTATTAACTCACAAGTTTAACTTAATTGCTGGAACAAGATTGTATACAAAATGACAGACACATTAATCCTCTCTGCATTTCAAGACAGAAACTTTGGTACCTGTTTGCAAACTCTAATTTCTCAGCTACTCTGTTCAATGCTTGGATATCAAATTTCTCCTGAATTGAGGGAAATACTAACAATGAGAAACGTTCCACCCACCACCCCTTTAAATCAAAATTAGAACTTTGCATATTGCTAGTATCGATAAGCCTAATAAAGTGAAAGAACATAGGCTAATAAAGTTTTATATTTACTTACCCTGCGGTCTAATTTAGTGAAATACGAAAGCAGCTTATCTCTGATTGCTTGATCAATGTGGGGATGCTTCCATTGAATCTCAGGATCGGGATCACGTAGTTCCCACGGACTATGCAGATGATTCTCGGTCGGATCATTCTTGTACTGGATTCGATACCTTTCCCAAGGACTATCAGGGAAGTCATGAGATTTGGCCTGCACTGAAATAATTCTACCATCCCACCAGTTTCCACCATCCCCGTCTCCATTTCTCCACCAGACCTTGCATTTATCTCTTGAAGACCAATTTCTCTTCATGGCCGTATCGTACCATGTTTTCTCAACAACAAAATCAGAGAAGTCATTCAATTCAGGTAGAGTTAATTTAAACAATTTGCCATGCACGTATGAAGAAGGATCCACAAATTTAAGTTTAAGTTTACAACAGCTATCCCCAGAGCCTGGGAGCTCCGCATACTCAAGCACTTCAACCTTGCAAATTTCAGAAAAGCCTAGTCCTGTAAATGATCTCCATGGACCTGATTCAGATGATGCACACGACTCTAAGTACTCTTGATGTCCCTGGCAATCAAATATCAAGAAGATGAATTGGGAAGCAGATTACGGAACTTGACTTCCTAAACAATCTATGAAATATTACAAACTATAACGGGAAGAAAATGTAAACTACCTGTCTAAAGTACACAACTTCATCACCAAGTTGAGGAATATATCGGTAACCATCTTCATGCATTGACAGCATCAGCCATGATGAATTTTTGACATGATAATTTGACACTCTTCGAGTTAAAGAACCACCAGGATTACTGGAAATATATTCATCACCCCTATGCCTGGAAGCCCTAGTTCTAAGGTGAAGTTGATCAGACACATTGATAGAACAGCCTTCCCAATCAGATTTTCCCCTCGAACTTTGACCCCCATGATTTCTAATCCTTCGATTTGAAGTGCTTGGCTCCTCAGTAGTTGACTTCATCCTTACAGATCGTGATCGTCGTATAGGATCACTTATAACATCAGACAAACCAATTCCTAAACCATGTTTATTGCTGAAAACCGAATTATGTTCTTCTATATCACAATCAAAAGATTCAAAACCATCTTGATTGACTTTCCCTTTATGTGACTTATCCCTTTCACGGACGTGATCTCTTCTCTTGTCAGAATATGAATGCGGTAGCTGTGGAGTACTAAATTTTCTGTCATCATCACCTTCTGGTATAAGATTAGGACCTATAATAGACGAATTTCCAGATATAACAATACCTCTAGCACCAGCTGAATCTGCCTTAGAACTAACAAATTTCAGTTTGCAAGGACCTTCAGTTTCAGATGAAATCTGTTTCTTTTTAATAACTAGCCTGGTTGATTTCACAGGTGCTTTCATTTTCAGGTCACCAGAAAGGCTTGAGTGAACTTCAGTGTTTTCTACTGAGTCGTCTGGACATTTGCCAGACCCTGACTGGAATCTATTAACACCATTGAACTTATCTTTTCCAGATGTCCAAGAGGCATCGGCCTTTGTCCGAGCATTTCCAGACAACAAAGGTTCAAGTGAGGAAATTTTAAGTGCATCTTCTAAATCAGTCAGCCCTTTATTAATCATACTACCGGTAGTCTCTAACTTGTCAATCATATGTTCTGATCTCCTGCAAAACATGGAAGGGAAAAACATTGGATTCTGAAGGGATTACCAAATATAGAAAATGAAGCAGTATCATAAACATTTTTTGACATGCATCTCAGGTTTCACTTACCCATTGGCATTGTGTTCAAGATGGTCATCATTTTCAACATCAGTCAGCAAAGCATCCCCTGATCTTGAAAGTTCATACGTGTGTGTCTCCACCTTTCTGCACTGATCTGTGTTTTCATCAACATATCTCGACGCATGAAGATTATTTGTAGCATTCTCAGTTTGTATTCTATCATCATTTTCATTCCCATTGCGGCTTTGGGGAAGTTCAGAATTAGTTGCAGTCATAGAAGATAGTGCAGAGTCCAAAAATTTTGAGTCTGGAAAAGTTTTATGATGGCTTTCATGCGGTTGAGGTCTAGAAGACTGACATAACATGTTATCCTCAGTCTCACAAGTAGGTTTTGTGTCCTCTGTAGTCACACTCTTCTTAGAATCACGAAGTGAAAACTTAAGTACCAGTCTTGGTCTAGTTTCAACATTTGACTGGGACTCGGAGCATGCAGGAGGGTTGGAAACATTTGAGAACTTTTTTACAAGAGACTTTTTAAATTCATCACGCTTCACGTCCATTTCCCTCTCAGGCTCACTAAAATCGTCTGCATCTTGGAAACTGTCTGATGATTCATCGTTGGAATCATTATCTTCCTCATCAGTAGATGTTTCATCAATTTGAGAGAACATATGGCGAGCATTATGTGCAGCAACTCTCTGGGGTCTCGATGTCTTAGCTTTCGAAGATTTCCTTTTTGATGATTTCGAGCTGCCCTTAGATTTCTTACAGGGTCTGTTACTTCCAGAAGTATTACCATTACACTCATCCAAATTCCTTTTCCTAGCACGCCGTCCTGAGGAAGTTGTTACCTCAACCTGAGAAACATTACGATTAGATAACAATTTGTAACTCATTATTGATTGAACAAGACAAAAAAAACTTACTCCAACTTTATGTTTTTTCCTTCTTGATCTTCTAAGGCCGTCCCTATTGCTTGAGTCGTCTTCACTGCATTCTAGATCACTAGAAGAGATAACACTCCCTTGTGCAGCTGCACTAGAGGTATCCTCATTCACATTGTACTCAGAATCAGTATCCTCACTTACAATAATGTCATATTCTGGTTCCCAGAACATGGCATCTAAGAAATCTGGTTGTGGCTCAACCATTCCTTCCAGATCTACCAAAGGTATCACTGGGTAGTCTTGACCTTGACCAACACTAAAATCTGGGCCAACAGCATATTTTATCAATGAAGGACGCCATTCAATGCCAAGAGCACCAAGTCGACGTTGCTGAAATTGACTCTGATAAGGTTCTGGATATGGCACCATGCCTGGTATAAAAGAAAAATTGTAAGAAATTGGCGTCTGATTAACATAAGAATTACAAAGAAAGCCATAACATACTAGAATCACACAGAGGTTCCTGAATGTTTCTTCGATGTGGTGGAAGTTGAGTCTCCTGCATCAGGTGTGTCATAGGTTAGCTGGGTATGCTACAGAGAATTTCAACAATCTTATCAAGTCAAACATGTTGACAATCAACGAAGTACAGGAACACAATGACTATCAACCTGATCAAGAACATTTCCCTGAGTATCTTGAATAAGGGGTCGATAATCACCAAGAAAAAACTGCCAGAAAGATAAGAGATAGACATAAATTTACTCGTTATGAAGTTTATATTGATTTTTTTTAAAAAAAGGTAGCGGAGGAATATTTTACCACCTGATCATATTTTGCATCTTTTTGGGACTCGCCTTGACCTGTGTTCAGAAAATATATTTGTCCAACATCATCTGAAAGCACGATTGATGTTCCATCCCTAAAATGAACACCATATTTTAACAAATTATATGGTCAAAGATCGTAGCAAGGTAGACATATAGCCTACAGAGTTTTTGCATTTGGACACAAAGCAGCTTAAGCTCATAGCTTGACATGATTAATACACAAACATGGTATCTTAGTGTTAGCATGGATCCAGACAATTACCATTGGTAACAAGAAGTTAAATATTAGTAAGTTGAATTGAATTTAGAAAAGATAACTACAGTCCATATGACAATACAGTGATCAAGTGTTCTTGACTATATTCTTTTGCTTTATAAAGCAGCACAGTGGTCAAGTGTTTAATGCTTACTCCCCATTCTTTTTACTAAAAATTGAATTTAAGCACAATGTAGAGGACACATTTGGTTTAAATTTTAGAAGAATTACTTTCAAAATAATTGATGCTAAAACAATTATTTTAGATAACTTAATATTAAGAGAATTAGTTTGGGTTTGGGTTTTAGAATTTATAGTAGACAGAAAATACAAGAAAAACTGATGAGGACCTCAAAAGAATATCAAACATTTGAAGAGAAAGAATGGACAAGATGAAGGTTCCTCAAGAGATAGAGACAAGAGCAAGATTAAAAAAGGTTAAATACCCTTTCAACTCCTTATAAGTGTATAATGCCTTCCATTTCATCCCTAAATATGTCGAAATTCACAATAAAATTTGGTATTCACATTAGTCCTTCAAAGTTTTGTTGACATGGCACATTATGTGACGTGTCACCTCTCACCATGTCTTCCACGTGGATGTCAACCAAATCGAAATATAATTAATGTTGATATTTAATATTCATATAATTAATGTTGATATTTAATATTCAAATAAGTTTTTATTTCTTTAAACAAGTCCTTCATTTTCTTTTTCCTTTTTCTTCTTCTAAACGATCCTTTCCCCAACCCATCACTACCACTCGTCCAATTCAAAATCTACTAGATGGGATTTCGATCCTGACATTGATGCCTAACCACAGCTTCTTCAGAACTTAACCACCAATGTCAAAACTTAATCAAGAGAGGATTTGACACCGTCGTCGATTCTGCAGAGCTATTGGTTTTGCATACTTCACCCAATAGATTGTGATTTGCTCTCAGTGAATCTCAATCCAAAAGCTAGGATTACGTCTAGGCTAGATTCCCTCAGGTAATTTAGATTCGCCTAGCAAATCGCAATGTGAGAACAATCAGTCAATTTTTCTAATTAAACTCGCTTGGCAAATTGAATATTTTTTTTTTCAGCAAATGGGCTTTATTTTACATAGCACAAAAAATGAAAACTCGTCTAATCTAAGCACTAAGCTTCCCTTCTCCTAAAATTTGCTGCCCGAACCACCAACTTGAGAGCTTGTTATTGAGTCAAACATTTTCTCCACGGCAATGGCTCTCTTTTTACGATTAGTTCAACCTGGTGTCATCGACCTGTGAATTATTTTTTCTGGTTTTGGTTCATTGCTGTCCTGTTTCTGTAGTTGAAGATGACAAACCCAACCACTTATGATGGTAGTGGTGCTAAAATATAGGTATTAAATATAGGTATCAAATAGTTGCATTGGAAAACTGCTATATGAGTTGTTTGCTTATTATTAGCATTAATTTTTTGTACCTTTTGGTGTTCCTGATGTAATTTTCTTCTATAAATAACAAAGTATCAGCTGAGAGATAATCAATCTCTTAAACTGTTTTTATCATATTTTCAATCTTAAGTACAGTGAGACCTTTTCCAACCGTCAAACTACTCACCATCATATTAATCCTCACTCTTGCTCTCACTTGCCATTGGCCCTAGAACAGCTAGATGTCAAATATAAATTCCTAAATGTTATGCTTCAAGAAGGGATATATATGTCTCATTCCCTTGGCGTTGAACCTAATGATTAGGCCTTGGTATACAACTTAAACAAGGCAATTTATGGTCTCAAATGGACTCCTATATCCTAGTTTGACATACTGAAATCCACTATGATACAGTTTTAATTTAAGGCTAGAAAATGTGATTCTTCTTTGTTTGTCTATTCACATAGTCCTGCAGTGGTCTATATCCTTGTCCATGGGAATGATATAGTTGTCACTACAACAATTATTTGCTGATTCAGTCCCTTATTTCCAGGCTTCATTCTGTATTTTGGATAGTCATTGAAATAGAAAAGAAATAGGAAATGGTAGAAATTGGGATGAACTGAAGTGGAATTTTAAAGTATTTTCGTTAGTTGGAATTAACACGAATGAGAAGAATGATTTCTTTTTAGTTGTTTGGCTAGATTGAAAAATGAAAGGAAAAATAGTTGTGCGGTGTACTTGTAGTTCTACTTTCAGGTTCTTTGTCAGTACGGCTATAAATAGTTGATACCTTAACTCAGTTCATTTTTCAGACTCTAACACTTTACAGATTTTCTCTCAGCTCTATTATCACTTGACAGGGAATGCATAGCTGTAAAGTTTGGAGCTCCCTAATGGTTTCTTTACCAAACGCAGATTATAGAAAGTGAAAGACAGATGGGTGTGGAAGACATTCACTGCATACTACCAAAAAGTGGAACAAATTATAATCTATTAAGAGAAAGAAAAAGTAGATACAAGAATGGAATTATTAAATGAAAAACAAATAAAAAAAATAGAAAACTGTTCAAGGCAATTATTCTTGACACTTACGGAGAAAACTTCCCATCAACCAACTTAAAGCGTCCAATTTCATACGTCCGAATAGGTATGCCCTCCCATATCTAGAAAAGTAATACACCAGAAAGACAAATTAATCTGCTTTGCAATGAACATTCAAACGTTGAGATTTAAGGACTCAAAACAAAAGAAGCTTACATCCCAAACAATGGTTCGTCCATCATAGCCAGCACTCATAGCTATTCGAGGGTTGAAAGGGTGAACATCCAAAACATAAGACTGCCAACCATTGAAAAATCACAATTTAGTCACGATAGAACTGTAAAAATTCAAATCAAAAAGAAAAAATAAGAGGCTACAACTTAACCCAATAAGAGAAGTATGACCAAATTTAAACTTCTTTAGTCCAAAAAATACAAGTTGAACATGTTTACTAACAGAGCAAAATAGCCCCTCATGAAATCCAGAAAGGATGGGGGTTAGAGGAAGATGACAGGTTTTGCAGATTCTTAACCAATAAAAAGGAAGAATTAGGTCTTACAGATTCAGTATGACCAGTCAAAGAGTGCACTAAGCTTCCATCAACTGCATTCCAAACACATATTCTGCAATCTTCAAACAGAAAAGACAAAAGTACTCAGTTAAAGCAAGCAACTTTCTGCTCTCCACATTGAAATAACACAAAATTGATTATCCAAACAAGAGAAGGGAAAGGAACACAAAGTTGTAATGTATGTTAAGTCAAATGAATAAACATGTATTATCATGGCAATTATCAAAATATTTGATGAGATAACGTAGTAAATAAAACGTCCTACATTCATTAAAAATGCGACCAGTAATGGGGATATCATATAAGCAAAAGATGCACAAATTCAAATTGGCCAAGGCATTTCATACAACATTGCAACCTGAAGCCCAATCTCATAAAAATCTAACAATCTCCGTACATTGAAAACATGGATTGGACTTACTCATAATTTTCAACAGACACCTACCATATCTACTCCGTATAGGGAAAATAAAATATCAATTGCGTTGTAAACCTAGAAGCATATAGATAGTATATAATGCTTAGTGATATATGAAACAATATCAAGCATATTCTCTACTCCACAGTCCACATGGGATAATAAAAAACCAATTGACCCTAAACCAATATTCTCCGCTCCATATGGGGATAGTAAAATATCAATTGCATACTAAACCAGGATACACGTTGAGACAATATAATGCTTAGTGATATATGCCTGTTCCCTGACAGATGTTTATAGGAAAATCCATTTCCAAATGATGTATTAGACAAATTGAATCCTTTAAATATTTCAAATACTGGTCCGACCTAAAGTTTGTTGCACTGATAGGATCACTCAATGTATTTAAGATAGTGTCCACTCTGATGCTTGGTTGGGCCTCAATTACCATGAGGCTTAAACTCGCAACCACAAAGGGTTTGAGCCCCACAGTGAGCACCAGAGTCACCTTTTAAGAATAAAGTCATGACGGTCAAGCTAGCAAAAGCAACAATATCTATAATGTAGTAGTGAGTCTCACAATATAGAGTAGTTGGGGCCAGAAAAATTTATGTAACTTTAGTTAGCTACCATGTAAAAAAAATGTATAATCTGTTGGTTAAAATTTCTGTGCTCCATTATTTCTTTGAGCAAGTACATTACCCATAATAGCTGCAAGCACAAAGCGATTGTCCAAGCTCCATATAATCATATTGACACCACGAGGAGTGGGTAGCAATCTCTGCCTTGGACCACCTCGTGGAGGTTGGGGAGGCAGGGGTGGTGGTGGCACTTTTAGATGATATGCACGAGTCCAACGTCCTACTTTTCCCTGAAATAGAAGAGGAAAACATATTTCATATGGTAAGCAAGGGGAAAAATGAACCTGCATAAGCCACATAGATGCCTAGAACAATTCTGGAAAAGAAAATGCCTTCAAGAATAAAAGTAGACCGAAATTCAATGATAATCCATTTAAAGAAGCTCACATGAGATTTACGTGATTTGGGAACCCATATAATTGCACTTCCATCACGAGAGCAGGTTACTATGTTATCATGACAATACCTGAAATATTACGACACAGAAATGTGACATATATTTAGTAATGAGAGCAGGGGTACAGTTGTTACATTAAATAAAACTAAACCAGGGTAGAAATAATTACAAGAAGCACTAGGATATACCAGAAATTTCGAAACTTCAGTGTATTTTCTTCTTTCCAGGGGTCAGATGTTAAAATTTTTGAAGCCACAGAGCAACCACTGCATGCAGAATAGCAAAAGATTATAAGGATCGTTACAAATTAAAATAAATGTAGATCTAACCAGGATGGCTAACCTAAACTGTACATAATTAACGTCATTCTCGTGACCAGATAATAAATCCATCTCATGTATTGGTTGTTCTGAGTCGTCAGTGCTGGGCTTCAACGCACTCCACACCTGCAAATAGCAGTAATTTTTAACATAGAATAGAAGCGATATTAAATAAGCTAATTGTTTTCCTGGAAGAAAATAGGAAATTAGTGAAGTGTACATCAATAATACACCTACCCTGGCAAAAGTATCAGAGCTACCAGTAACAAAAACAGTTCCGTTTGCATTATATGCACAACAAAGTACTTGATAGCTATGTTGACCATTGCTTGAGGACGGCAAACTAGCTGGTGGAGCATTGCTCTTCCCTGCAAAAGATTATTATTCTTCAATCAATAATAACCTAATAACAAAAGTGTAATTATTTCAGTCAACAGGTCAGACTACTGATCTGGAAGGTTTAAGTAACAAGTCATCCATTTGTAAGTCCAAACTCGCATAGTTTGATTTGAACAAGATTTGATAACTCCAATTACTGTTCCAAGTGTACTATTTATTTAAAAAACATGTTGAAACATAAAAAGACCTAAAACATGTTGAAACATAAAAAGACCTTTTTAATTTTATATTGGACTTAGATTTTAACAGAATCTAATTGATCCAACTTAAACACTGAATAGATTGTACCACCATATCAAATTTAGTATGGTAAAAAATGTCAAACTCTGCCACTTCCAATTCCAGGCCTGATCTGTTAACAGAAATAGAAGCAGTTAACTCACCATTTATAGCTTCTGGAGGTCGAGGCACATATATTCGGGGATTGTGCGAATTCCTCGCATCCCATATTCTACAAGTTCCATCATCAGAGGACCTACATAAGTCATAACACCAGAATGATGTAGATGTGTGTAAAATAATGAAGAAATTAATATTCTTCTGATCTGGGGCATAGATTACGCTCATTAGATTTAGAATACAACCCCACCCCTCCCAAAAAATTGAAAAGAGGTCTGATGTTGAGGATGTGATCACAGACACAGATCTCCAAAGGCAAGTGGAGTACAGCAATGGAGACAATGGCCAAAACAGAGCAGCATCTAAACTTGTGGGAATGAGGATACAATGCAATAGATGACCAGTTGCTAAGAAAAGAGATGAAAATAAAGTAGAGCTCCTGATTTACAGAACTTAACGGCAAAGCAATGAGACAGGGATTGTACCATTCTGATATCATGTTGAAATTAAAAGCTTTTAAATATTGAGGAAAGGAAAGAAAAGAAAGACTGAAAAATATTTCATTCATATTGTAATGGGTTTCAATTTGATGATAATTTGATAAACATGAATTATTAACCCTTATTTATACCAACACTAGACTCTCAATCCTAAAGAAAAAATAACTTCCAAAAGATAAGATAAATCCCTAAGAACAAGGATCCTAGAAGATACAAAGATTTAATTTGTGGTAATACAAACGAGTAGAGAATGAATTTCATAGTGTTTTTTTATCTCATATTTATAATGACTTTGGAGACATTAGATACAATGTATGTGAGGGAAAAAAAAAAAGATATATCTAAGAACTAGGCACAGCACAAAGCACACAGTAGCTTTACAATAAATTCTATTTAAGACAACTTTTTCTAACACGCTCCCTCGAGTTGGAGCATACAAATTGTACGTGTCAAGCTTGGAACAAACAAACTCAATCTGAGGTCCTCTTAAGGATTTTGTTAATACATCTGCAAGATGACCATTTGATCTAACAAACTCAATGCAGATTTTGCTATTGAAGTTGGTCGTTGTGGTACTATTGATCATCTCAAAGCCTGTCTTGTGGCTAAAGTTTATACACAAATTTTGGTTTGGACTATAGTGATATATTTTCTCCAACGGCAAAGATGGATTTGTTCACTTATTCATTGCCATGGTTGCTCTTCAGAGTGACCTCTTTATCAACTAGATGTCAAAAATGTTTTTCTTAATGGGAATTTGCAAGAAGAAATTTATATGGAGCAACCTCTAAGTTTTGTTGCTCAAGGGTAGTCTTTTGGATTGGTATGTCATCTCCACAAATCTTTGTATGGCCTCAAGCAGTCTCCTCTGCATATTTTGGAAAGTTTAATAGTGGTGTTCAGAAATTTGGTATGACTCACAATGAGACAGATCATTCATTTTTTTACCGTCACTCAAGTAGTGGATATATCTATCTAGTACTATATGTTGATGACATTGTTCTTACATACAGCGATCACCATGGCATCTCTATGATAAAACAACATCTTTGTCACTACTTTCAAACCAAAGATCTTCGCAAAATCAAATATTTTTTTGGGGATTGAGGTAGCACAACCCGACAATGGTATTGTTATCTCTCAAAGGAAGTATGCATTGGATATTTTGAAGGAAACTAGATTAATGAATGTTGCACACCCATGGATCCTAATGCCAAACACATACCTAGTTAAGGCAAGCCTATCTCAGATCCTAAAAAGTACAGAAGATTAGTTGAAAAATTGAACTATCTTACTAATATTCGTCTTGATATTTCATTTGTCTTGATATTTCATTTGCAGTCAATGTGGTGAGTCAATTTCTTAATTCTCCATGTGTACTTCATTGGAGTGCAGTCTTTCGTATACTGAAATACATTAAAGGTCCTCCTGGAAAGGCTAGTTATATAGTCACAATAACCACACTAAAGTTGTATGTTATTTTGACATTGATTGGGCAGGATCTCTAGTCGATAGAAGATCCACTTCCGAATATTGTGCTTATATTGTTGATAATTTGATCTCTTGGGAGAGCAAGAAACAAAATGTTGTCGAAGAAGAATATAAGTTTATTATTAATTTGAATGATCAGCTAGCAAATATTTTCACTAAATCTTTATGGGAATCTAGAATCGATTATACTTTTAACAAGCTTGGTATGTACGATTTATATGTATCAACTTGAGGGGGAGTGTCGGATGTAACGGGCTTAGTCCATATTTTTTCTATTGTTATTCCTATTTATATATAAACAACCCTATGTGTGTATTTTACACAAGGGAGGTTAATCCTATATTTAACAAAAGGTTAAGGAACAATTTAAAGATTCAGTTGATTGAATTAAAGAAATTAGGTTAAAAGGACAATTAGGAACAAGAACATACTTTAGGTTTAAGGAGGGAGAAAGGGAGATTTGATAAACTCCCTAAGAAGTAACTTTGGATTATTGGCTAAAGTAATAACATGAGGAATTTTAGGGTGAGAGATAGAAGAAAATAAGGAAGCATTACCAGAAATGTGATCACAAGCACCTGAATAAAATATCCATGAACTTTGACACTCCAAGGCATGAGAAATGCAAGCTTTTGACAAAATACAGTGGGTGAAAGATTGTGACTGGCTGCCAGACTTTAACCTAAGATATTCCTGATATTTTTTATTAGAGAACTTTGGATCAAAATTACAGATTTGGAAATATTGGCTGCCTTGTCAGGAAAGTTATGTAAAGAGCAATGATTTGGTATGACCCATTCTTTTACTATATGTGCATTGAGGACGTCCTCTACCGATGACCTCCTCTAGTGCCACTACCTCCTTTTTCACGAGTAGAAATCATGGCAGAAAGATATTCCTTGAAGACACGTTGAAACAAGGTAGGGACAGGGACACAATCTCGTAATGCAACAAAGAAAGGGCACAGGATAATCCTAGAGTTTCAAGAGAGAGAAATAGTGAACAACCCTAAACAACCCACCAAACGGTATCAGAATGAAAAACAAAGGGTGGAAATGAGCCCAGAAGATTCCATCAAGTCAAACCATGGTGGTCAAGAATTTGAGACACTCACACCTAGGGCAACTGTGACGGTGACAGCCTGGCTGGAATTTGGATCCAGGGTTGGATCACACTCCTCGAGGCACATTGGACTCTAGTGTCGGCAAACAAAACTCTAACAGCGGACGGCTGCGGACAGTGATCAGATGGCAATTTCTTGCCAAGACAGAGATAGGAAGAGTGGGATCAACCTGCTCTGATACCAACTTGAGAAAAATACAGATGAGTAGAGAATGAATTTTAGAGAGTGAATTTCCCTCTCTTTAGCTCACATTTATAATGACTTTGGAGACATCAAATACAATGTGAGAGTGAAGAGAAGAGAATATGAAAAGATATATCTAGGAACTAGGTACAGCACAAAGCACACAGCAGCTTTACAATAAATTCTATTTAAGACAACTTATTCTAACACAAGATAGCATAGAATACTTTACATATATTCTAATACAAAGACTAAGCATAGTTGAATTTATTAAAAGTAAATAATTAATCTGCAGAAAAATATGATTATGAAATATGTTTGTCACATGTCTGATGAGTCTTAAAAACGTACACATTATGTAAGCCATTTGGAATGGTGCAAGGATCCGATGTCATGCAAAGAAGTATATTAAATTCACAACATTAGTCTTAGAAAGTGAGATGAGATTTGTACTCACTTATATACGATAATTTAACTATATCTCTAATTGATATAGAATCTCCAACCATTAGTATTTAGTACAATAATAAATACCCAAACAAAAGACCCGGTTTAACAAATAAAAAAAAAAGTAACAATTTTTGTATGACACAGTACATGAGCCTAGCTACTATTTTACAATTCAATTATTTATGAATATAATAAATGGATTAACATCAAGACTTATCTATTATGACTCAAAAGAATCACTAAGACAATGTATAGAAAGCCAACAATAGGTCATAATAACTCTTAAACTTACGATAGCAGCTGGCATATAACACTAGGACTAAAAGTAATGGTATTAACAGCTCCTGTATGCCCCCGCAAAACTGATATCGGCATCCCATCCGGTAAGCGCCACTGTTGTAAAACGAATGTCAACTTAGATGCCTGAGGTTCGCAGGACAACATAAAAGTTAAGCTATACTACTTACAACTCTAATGACAAAATCATTTGAAGCAGATGCCACCAAAGCATTGTTTGAGCTTACAGCCAAGTCAGTAATATCACCCTTCAGATTAAAAACAACAACACAAGATTAAATGATAATAAAAGGAAAATAAACTCGTCAAAATTACTCCATAAACCATATTTTCACTCACTTCGTGTCCACGGCAACTAGCTAAGCAAAATGCAGTTTCCATAGACCAAATCTTGACAAGACGATCATCGGAACCACTAATAACAAATCTCCCTGATCCGTCAAATATGGCTGCAAGATAAAATCATTTTTTAAAAATTTATAAATCATAAGTCCAGCTACGAATGTAATTATTTATACGCATCTAAGTTCAAGTTGTTAACCAATCAACATTTAACTTCATAAGGAAACTCTAAGAAGAGAAAGCAACAATTATACCATAAAACATTGGATTCAACTTTTATTGGTGTCATGTGATGCACATCTAAGTAGTGACTTTCATGAGAACAACCAAACATGAACTCCGAGAATGCATCAGCATAAAACCACCATATTAATAGCAAGTTTGGCAGAAGAGCAATACGTACCACAATAGACAGCCACACGATGACCCCTTAGCTTTATAATATTTTGCATTTTTTGCACCATAGTAGATGGTTTGGCAATAGCATAACATGCACTGCGGATGGATGGGGCACGATGGTGCTTCGTAAAACCACCTCCAATCTCCCTTAAACTTAGCCCCTGAACCTGATTAGCCTTCATGTGTGGCCAGCGCATGTAAAGTGGAGGGGGCTTCACCAGCTTGTCAGCTGCTTTTCTGTCGCCTGTACATACACAGGAATAAAAGTAGAGTAAATATCCCATTCTTCCACATATATATTTTGTGATTAATGTTGGGGGCGTGGCCAACTACATCAACTTCCAGACATATTTAAATCCAACTTTGTTAATAGAAGCTTCAGACCAGTACAACATTTGTCAAAAGGGAACACCAGGAAGAAATTTTAAACCACAGACAACTACCTAATGAAGTGTTTAAAAGTTTGGGATCTTGGACCTTCCCATTTTACACATGCTCATTACTACTTGCTACACAATGATGGCATTGTATATGCCAGTACCAATCTTGGTGGAGAAGACCAAGGATGGCAACTGTAAACTGTGTACTTATAGAATAATAGAAGTAAATATAATTGCGGGAGGTTCATGTCTTCAATCAGTTATCAATTTTATCAAAGCATATAAACCAAAACACGATTTGATATATACCCTCTCCTAACCTTTAAAGCAAGTCCTAACATACGAATCATCCCCTTGAGAATATTTCAAAGAACTAATAGAAACTAGTTAAAAAATATGTATAAATTGCAAATTCATATAACAGCCTAAGATTGTAGACATCTTTTCAGTTCATTAGTTAATGACTTGCGATCTTAGCTTGAATGATCAAGAAAAAAGATTACTGTTGCTTATCACGTACTATCAAGAAGCGAAAATGAACCATATCCAAGTAAAGTAGGAACATCAGCTGCATTAGGACTACTTCCTCCAAGTTTTCCATGCAAAGGATGGACTGTACTCAGCATCAATTGCTTCAGAAGCTTTACCAAGTGATCCTTAGTTATGTGAGGATACCTAATAATTACAAAAAAAAAAAAATGACCAATAATTAAGACTTTGGTGATATCAAACAGGAGCTATAGCTCACTTAAGAGAGAAGATTTCAGAACCAAATAACAAAATATGAAGCATCCTCTATTTGAAAGTAATCTCTAAACGGAGATGCCTCTAAGAGTATTATTCACAAACTTCCAAAATAAGTTTATTTTCCTTCTTTATTTTTAAACAAACATTTCAAATAAATAAATAAATAAATCATCCTCACTAAATGCTTAATAGCAATAAACATTCAACTATACTGACATTGACCATATAGTATTGCAGCCATTTTTTAAATGATAATCATTCATATGGACTTAAAGGTCAAGCGATGACCCATCTAATTGAGAGTAGCAGTCAACTGTCATTACGTAAATCCAGAGAGATACAAACAGTTAGTTGGTAAACTAAATTATATCATTGTGACTCGCTTGACATTGCCTTTGTAGTGAGCATAGTAAGTCAAATTATGAACTCTTTATGTCAAGACCAATGGGATGCAGTTGTGTGAATCCTAAGTTATATCAAAAACACCCCTAGCAAAAGCCTTATTTATGAGGATAAGGGGAGTTCTCATATTGTAGGATATTCTAATGCTGACTGGATAGGTTCACCTAGCAATAGATGCTCTATGTCTGGGTATTGTGTTCTTGTTAGGGGAGATTTAATATTATGGAAAAACAAGAAACAAAATGTTGTGCCACAATCTAGTGCAGAAGCATAATACAAGTTAATGGTTACAGTCACCTTTGGGCTCATATGGCTAAAGCAACTTCTCAAAGGGCTAAACACATATGACTTATATGCTCCACCTTGTGAGGAAGTGTTGTAATTATGGATCTTTATAAAATAAGGAGCACATCTTCATAATCAAAAATATCAAGATTATATTTGTATTATTAGGAACTTTATTATTACTTCTAGCATCATACATTTATTGTTAGAGGATATAAATCTCCTCAATTTAATGTACTTATTCTGTTTTCTCAATATAAATAAGTTTCCTCAATATAAATAAGGCATCGTACCTTCACAGAAACACAGAAACATACGATTTCAGCTCAATGTCTCTCTATCTCTTGTGGTTTAAGATATATCAATTGCTTAAATGCTAATACTATGAACATATGCATGAAGCAAGTTCACATGGATATAGCATATAAAATTTTAAGAGTCTTTTGAATACAAACAGTTATGTGCACCAAACTATGATCACCTTATCACAAGATCTGCCACCTTAGAAACAACATTTAGTGGGTCAAATAAAACTACATTGTCTTTGTGTAATGAACCATCTATAATAACCTCCTTAATCCCAGTGTATAATCTTAAACAACATATGTTTTGCAACATAGGGAATAAGCATTGTTCTCATTTACTTATATAATGGAAGAACAAACGAGCTCAGGCTGATATAATACATGTTTCTGGTGGAAGTTAACAAAACATACTGAAAGTGGATCATCTTTCAATGTGAAGTTAAATGAAATTTAACTTCACATTCTAACAACATCATGCCCTCATAAAAAATATCTATATGAGAAGCCATGCATAAAAGGTACAACCTTACATATGGTAATAAAATGGAAATAAAACCATCAAATGTAAAGCAAAAAGTACCTGCCCACTAAATTGCTGTAATCTAAAGGTAAAGAGAAGCCATCATCATCTTCTTCGGCATCATCCCCTCCAAGGTCACCACTTCTTGAAAACCAGGCATGATATCTTCTAGGTAGAAGTTGATGCTCTAAAAGTTCTTCCTTGAAATGTAGAAAAGTCCTCCGACATGGTCCAGCAGACAAAAAGTGCATGATTAAAAAGTAAACCTCCCTAAGGTCTATATCCAGATCAGTCTGGACATTTCCCACATCCCCAGGGGGCGGCACCATCTGATCCACCTTATTTGAAACACTCAAATGTGCAACACTTAGCGAAGATGCACGACAAGAAGATTTTCCCTTCCGCGAATCCATTGTTCAAACACCCTGCACATAACAAACTACAGTGCATAAAATGTCCTGAATAAGCTACAAATTCCAAAATCAGTCCCTGAAAATCGGCAGAATACATACATGCACTCTATCGGCACATCACACAACACAAACTTTAGATTAACAATATGACATCAGCACGCCATTCCACACAAACTACAGATTAACAAATAAACTAGTCCGTTATCAATCTAAATTGAAGTAAATAATTCAAGACAAGCGTTACTCTTCTAGTTCTGCATGCGTGGCAACGGAGAGAGAAATTGATTAACTGATTAACGTAAAACCTAATTGACATCTGATCAGTTTCGAATTTAATATTTAGTAAAAGCAAGATTTAAAGGAAACTGGCAAGTGGACAACTCTTTGGAGCTCTGGCAAAGTGAATTGAAAAGGGAAAAGGAAGCGAAACAGTTAAGTAAATAAAACGGAAGTAACGGACAACACGTAAGAGGAAGATGAACCTCGAAAATGGTAGAAGTTGCAGTTGGGAAGAGGGATTGCACTTCAAAGCCGCATGCAGATTGAAGAATGAGGGCAGAATCTGAAACCGAAAGGTGTTATTTATTTACGAGGTGAAACTGACACTGTTCTTAAGAAATGGTTCAGGAATGCAATTCAATTGAAGATACAATTCCAAATATGCAAATCCAGAAACTGCAAGAAATTTAATCAAGCTTCCATCACCACTTACCTTTTCTGTTGTGATGGATTTGGTGCAAGTGATTAACTAGGTCTTGCACTTGTGAGGAAATGGAACAAGAAGAGAGGAATATATATACCCCTTTAGAATTGGGGTTGTTTGGGGAGCAATTTTGCTGTGTTTCTTGGTTGTCCCCGACCGAGCCCGGAAGGAAGGTGAATGAATTTTAAAGAGGTTTTATTTACATAATTTGGAAAGATTTTATAAAAATATTAATTTCAATAAAATAAGTTAAATATGGTAGAAAAATAAAACTTACTCACCTATCTTGCAACAGACCAAATAGGTCAAAAATAAAATCTCGCTTTTGGAAAGTTAACGATATTTTGAGAGTTGGGGGTACTACTATACGGGATTATCCTCTCGAATCGTTCACTTTAAATGACAAATGTACCCTTACGTGTTGTTTGATTTTATTTATTTTCAAACAATAATTATTTTTTAAAAATAATATTAGTTAACAGTATTCTTTTTTGAATAAATTAATTAAACTATATAACATCCTTTATTACAACAAGGTAAAACATTTTTATTACATTAAAATGTATAAACTTTATAATATTTATAATTTTGTTATTTTTATGTTTTTATTTTTTATAGAAAATTAATTACAAAATAAAAATAATACTAACTAAAATATATATAACTTTGTAAAAATAATATTAAAAAATTATATGACTGTTATTTTTTAAAAAATTATTTAATTATTTTAAATAAAAAATATCAATTGTTTATTTTATTAAATAAATAAAATAAATTCTTTTTTTAACTAGTAAAATTGTTCAATTAAAAAATAATACTAAAAGAAATTATCAAATGGTATATATTTATATAATGGTGTAAACAAAATTAAATAACAGGTAGAATATAATAGTATGTACTTAACAAAATTTTCATACAAGTGTAGCATAATACATTCATTTATAAATAAAATGTTAATATTGATTTTTACTGCACTGTAAATCAAATTTTTGAAAATATGACATTTTCCCAGTTACAATGTGGGTCTTATTTGATGTTAACTAGAATTTGCTTCAAATTTATTATTATATCAAGTTTTTTTATATAAATAATATTAAGTTTAAATATCTTGTTTCAATATACATCATAATTTTTATTTTATTATATATATATATATATATATATATATGTATATATGATTATTATATTATTTTATAACTATGTTTTTATATGATAAGATAGTTTTTTCAAACATATTAATTTTTGTAACTCTTCACTCAAAATAAAAATTTCTATTTACTTTTAACATCTAATATTACATGCGAACTGATTACTAGTAAAATTTTAAACATTTTATTAATATATTTTCATAATTTTACTTACATTATATTTATGAAATATTATATTAATATTTTTCACATAAATTATATCAGTAGAGAGACATTTCTCATATTTTACAAAAACATTATAACCAGTATAGTTAGTTTATATGAAATAAAAAATTAGTCAAAATTTATTGATTGTTTCTTGTTTAAGTATGGATTTATTAAATTCAATCAATTGTGTATATATGTGTGTACTTGTTTATATATATATATAACATGAACACATGTGTATGTATAACAATTTATCATAATTCTTTTCTGTTAAAAGTTATAATGAATTTCTTCTAATATTTTAGATTGCATCAAACAAGACATTGACCAATGTAGTATTTGTTTTTCCAAAATGATTGTTCATTCAATCAATATAAACTTTTTTATTTTTCATATTAATTCAAAGGTCTAGAAAGTTGAGATAATATTCATAAGATTGTCATCATTTTAATTTGTACATAAGTTTTTTTTTTTTAACTAATGTTATGTAAAGGATGTAAAGTTATTGCATCAGTGACTCCCCACCCTCACAACTATTTTAACTATCAATTATGATCTAATTTAAAATTTAAAATAAATATTGGTTATTTCCTTGAATTCTCCTTGTAGCTAGAGAAACAAGAGTTGAATAAAACAAATAATTAAAACACTAAATGAAATTTGGATCACCAAGTCAAATAGCTAGCCATCAAACATCCTTGAAAAAGTTAGAATCAAAATTTTCCAACAACATAAACCTTAAGCCAGGCATGAGGTACTCTAAGAAAAAAATATAAAGATAGAAAAAAAAAACAAACTTATTTAAGATAGTAAATAACAAACAAAGTTTTATACTTTCCTATCGGTAGCTAGCAATAATGAAGACCCCAGTCAAATAAAACTATTCTGGAAAATAAAGAAAGAACAATTAAAAATAAATAAAAATTTAAATTATCCTAAACAATTCTTTACTCACTTATTGAGTTCACCTTTTTTTTTTCTGAAATTGTCTTAAATAATTCTTTATTTACTTATTGAATTCACCTCTTTTTATTATATTAACTATTATATGTAGTCCTAATTCATTACTTTCACTCCTTTTTCACAAATAGAGAATAGACTTATACACTTTAATTATATAAATAATTTAATTAAAACTTGAACACATTTTAAATATAATTATCAATTATTTAACTTGTTCACATAATATCTTTCTTTAATATATACAAAATAGATCATATTTCGAGTTAAAGTCTAGATCAAATATAGTTATTTATCTGTTTTAAAATATGAAAAATGAATAGTAAATTATATATAAAGATCGTCTATTATTAAATAAAGTTGTTAACTGAAATTTGAAAATAGTGTGTTAACGATAATATTTAAAGATATAATTACTTTTGTAATATGAATCAGATTATGTTACTAAATATGTAACTAATTAGACCATTCATCATGAATTCTTAATAAATAAATAAAAGAAATAGAGTGAAAATCATACTTATATTAGATCTTTACATAATATTGAACATATCTTACATTTATTATACATTCATTTATTCATTCCACATTCCTACATCAAAATATATTTTACAAATCTTTATCCTAACTTCATATCTTATATATATCACAAGCTTCTTTTTTATAATTTTTATATCGGAGAAGGAAAAAAAACTAAATAAAGGATTAGTGTGAATTGTTGGAGATAGACAAAAGTAATAATAACAGGTGTGTCTAGTGTGATTGGGGCGCTAGATGCAAGTGAAAGATGAAATTTATGAGAAACTCCATCTAAGGAAATTGAATCTTCTATCACATTGGTGCTTTAACCATTTTCAGAAAAGAAAAAAAAAACAAAGATTTTAGCATGAGTTAGAGAAGTTGAAGTCATTTATTGATGTCTTTAATTGTAAAGAATTTAATGATGACAAACAAATAACATGAAAGTGAGTTATACATATGTTAAATAGATATTTAACAAAATTGTAAAGAAACCAAAACAATATAACAGAAGATCTAATATTAATAATAAAAAGAAAACAATGTAGATGAAATAGAGAAACTCTTTCTACTGAATAAAAGGTATTCAACATAACTAAATGTATAAATTATAATATTAAGTTATGTTAGTGGGAACATTGCAAATATGGTGTCATAACCTCCATTAACTATGTATAAAGACTTCTACCCATTTATCCCAAAGAACTCAACCTTCAGTACAAGTATCCCAACAAATCAAAGATCTAATGTTAATAAAAAAATAATATAGATAAAATAAAACAACTCATTCATCTGAATAATAGGTATGCATTAAAACAACAAATAAATTTATAAATTATAATATTATGAGTACATAATAGTTATATTAGTGGGAAGGTTGAAAATATAGTAAGATCATATACCATAACATCCATCAACCAAGTATAATGACTTCTACCCACCTATTTTAAAAGATTCAACCTTTATTGGAAGTATCCCAACAAGGTACAATAATGATCATGAGATTCATCCACATAATAAAAATTATAAATAGGATTAGCATTTTAGATCAAATAGTATTGTTCTCTAGCAAAAAAAAGGAGTATTATTTTTTTAGCCAAAACATTACCTGTCTCTCATTAGTCTCTGGTTTTTTGCTTATTCAATCAACCTCCTTAATTATTTTCAGTTTCTTGTATGCATCTTAAAATATAGTATAAATTAGTCAATCCAAGACAACATTTAAATTAGTTTATGATATATTAAAGTTAATAAACTTTATAAATTCATTTTAGCTTCCTCTTAATAACTTATTGAAAATATTATTTATACATTAATCTTGAATGATTAGACAAAGAGACCTCCCAATAAAACATATTAACTATTATGAGAACAAAGTTTAAGCTTTGAAGTTTCAGATTACCCCTCAAGCAAGCAGTTGTTCTCTTGCAAAGTATCAACCATAACATTTGATTTGATAATAAAGATATTTAATGATAGGGACACCTAATGAGCAGTAATAATCATTCTAGACTACTTTACCAGATAAATTTCTTTTTAAAAAAAAAAACAATTTCCTCAGTAATTAGATGAGACCATCTACCAGATAAAGTATAAAACTGAAATTTTAATGCATAAAACAAAATAGAAAATATATAAAGAAATGAAGGTCAGTAACTATCAGTACATTAAATTCCAGAAGATTCACTTAGTTTAATAAACCCAGTAAATATTACTGAAATAATAAATATAAACTAAGATGGAAATCATTGAAAATCTGTAATTCTTAAATGTTATAAAAATCAGTGTCAATTAAAATAGAATCTAATATAATTTTGTAATATAAATTCCACTACAAAGCTGCTAAAAAACTAGTAAAATCACAAGCCAAAAATCAATAAACACAGTGATAAAAACCATTATCAATTAAAATAATTGAATAAAATAAGATTTAGGGGTACCACTTTAAAAAATAAAATAGACAGTATATATATATATATATATATATATATATATATATATATATATATATATATATATATATAT
>Ga0209700_100787_pt1 | contig 63562 bp, 44 predicted proteins | sample SiratroredBW_FD_187528 | JGI IMG/M metagenome (GOLD analysis project Ga0209700, IMG submission 187528) | Root nodule microbial communities of legume samples collected from California, USA - Siratro red BW (SPAdes) (version 2) | ecosystem: Host-associated > Plants > Roots > Nodule | place: USA...
TTTTTTTTTTTTTTCTGGCCATAGTTTTTCTTAAGACCAAATCTAACCTACATAAACATTACCATTAAAATTGAGACAAATTCTTCCTCCACTCCCGTACTCTCTTCCTGCACCTCCATACAAAATTTTAATTTCACAATTATCCTTATAGAAATTATCTAAATACCCTCATTTTATTAAGCAAGCTTCTGGTAGGATACCCGGATAAGGCCATCCGGTTCTCATTTTCTAAAATTTGAGAATCGGACGGAGTGACGTTCGGTTCACAAATTGTTACCGGAATGGACTGGATGGGGATGTCATCCGGTTTGTAAGTTGTGAACAGGACGCCACCCCGTCCGGTTGTCATAAGGTAAAAAAATTGCAAACCGGATGGTGGTGGGTGGACCTCATCCGATTTGTAAATTTGTGAACCGGATAAGGGTGCATCCGGTTCACATTTTTTCAATTTTTTTTTAAACTGCACTGTAATAGATTGGTGAGGAGCAGAGGAGTTGGTTAGTTGTTACCAATCAACACCTAATTAAAATTAATGTAGTTAAAAGTAAAAAGGAAATGAAGAGTCTCTTCTTTTGTTGTATTTAATTCTCATTCCAATTTCCAACCCCAACCCCATCTTAAATAAAGAGTCTGTCCTCTCTCTTGCTGCATTCTAGGAATTCATTAGTTTCCTAAAACTAAATTAATTTAATTAAGGAAAATGAAGAGTCAAAGAGACACTCTTCCTGAAATGCAGCATAGGAGACTCTTCTTTGACTCTTCATTTGCCTTAATTAAATTAATTTAGTTTTATGAAACCCAATAAACCAATGAATTCGTGAAATGCAGCAGGAGAGAGGAGAGACTCTTTAGGGGTTGCATTAAATTTTAATTGGATGGTGATAGGTAATAGCTAACCAACTCCTCTGCTCCTCACCAACCAATCTGTCACAGTGCAGTTTAAAAAAAAAATAAAAAAATGTGAACCGGATGGCACCCCACATCCAGTCCATCCGGGTAACAATTTGGGACGTCACCCCGTCTAGTTCTCAAATTTCAGAAAATGAGAACCGGATGGCCTCATCCGGGTGTCCTACCAGAAATTTCAAGGTTGCTTAATAAAATAAGGATATTTAGGTAATTTTAACAAGGGCAATTGTGGAATAAAAATTTTATATGGGGGTGCAGGAAGAGGCTATAGAGGTGGAGGAAGAATTAGTGTAAAATTGACGATAAATGACAAATTTTATTTTAAAAGTTTAGGAAAAATTGTATTTATGAGACTGTTGTTGGAAACTTATTTTGATTCAAACCAAGGGCCTGAAGCCTACCTTTTAATTGAAATTAAAAATCTGAGGCATTTTTCTTGCATCTTTATCAATTCTTCCTGTACCCATATTTTTTAAATACTGAAAATATTCTTTTATAATTGTACAATTTAAAATATAATTTAGATGATACAAAATGTCTATATTTTATATTATATAATTCGGAAAAAAATTGTATTTCAGATTATACCATTTTTTTTTTATATTTCAGATTATATAATCTATAACATAATTTTTTAATTTCACATTGTAAAATCTAGAATTCAAAAAGAATATAAAGGTTAAATTTTGTTTACTTTTTTATCAAAGATATAATAGTCATTTTGCTGAATCCACAGAGGTGCAGAAAGAAGTGATCAAATCTGAGCTTAATGAAATTGGGCTGAGTAGCATGGGCCGAAGCAATCAGCTAAACTGAGTTATTGATTCAGGTGGCTAACAGATTCAACTATCAAATTGGAGTAGAATTAGTATCTTTCAGTACAGATAAATAGAGGTGGTTTATTTCAATATTCAAAATTCCTTAGTTTTTTATCTTCAGTTTCATGCAATTTTATCTTCTTCATTTTACCTACATCAAACACTTACTCAGTATCCTATTGCTTGATCAGTATTTTGGGATTGTGTTGAAGCAATTAGTCAATCCATCAGGCTCGTTTATTACAAATATATAAATACTCTTATCTGAAAGTTTTAGAAAAGAAAATTCTACACCATGTCCACCAGAATTAACTGCATTTGGTTTATTGTAGACATTAAAAAGAGTGATGCCAAAAGAAACACCAGATATTCATATTTTGGGGGCCAAAAGCATACCAATGATTGATTATCAAGTATGAGTGAGTGGTACAAATGATTAATCAAAGATGTGATTAATCAAAGATGTGAAACACGCAAAGAACGAATATTTGGTCACAATCCCTGAAGAAACCATCACAAGTTAAACCCACTTTTACGCAAAGAGAATATACACATACATGCATCACACAAACAATAGAGAGATAAATAACCCATCTTATTCATTTCACCTTCATCATTCTCTTTTTTCCCATTAATTTTAAAAATCTGCATTCTTACCTGTTAAGAGTGACGCAATTCGTATAAATTCAGATTCAATCGCAGACATGGTAGTTTAATGATACATTCACATAAAGATCGAACTTTTTAACCACATACAGTTCAAATTTCGGCATTTACCCCTTTGATGTGTCATCAATTTGTTGTTTGTACGATAAAATTTCGAAATTCAATTGGGAGTCAAATTAATTACTTCAGAAGAAAAATAATTGAAAAGCATTGAGCTTTTTCTTAAAATAATCAAGATAATTTAATGGGTTTTCTTTTTTTTTCTAAATATGCTATAAAATAAACATGAATTCATAGAGATGGTTTCCAGAAACGAAACACAATGAAGTAATTACAAAAATAGTATCAGCATTGTAACCAAGACAGATGATTATTAAATCGATAAGGAGGTAGTTACAATATCAACCCTAACGAACACTAATTTATAAAAAAACAAACAAATCCACAGAACATTAACAAGAACGAAACGGAACAAGAGAAGGATGAACTAGAACAATGGCGGTGGTGCATAACCGATGAAGGGCCTTCCTCCGGCGGCGCCGCCGCCGCCGCAAGAATCGCAGTAACTGACAGTGTCTTTGATCTTGTGGAATCCATGCTTGAACACTCCGAAGCCAAAGAGCATGCCGATGGCGATGACGACAAGAATCAAGCACACGCAAAGCATGCACACTCTCCCCCCACAACACATCTTTCACCACTGATCCACCAACAAGCCAAAGATTCAGTCTTTTTCTTGTGGGTATTTCGGATCTGGGAAATTCGGATGCCGATTCGGTTGGGGAGAATTGTGAAGAAAATGCGGAATTTAAAAGAATAGGTAAATAGGAAGAAGAAGAAGAAGGTGAGAAGACAAAAGAAGGAAGGGATGGCAACTATGGTGTCCCTGTCACGGTTTGAAGACGTTTTGAAGCTTTGTTCGCTTATAAGAAAAGCTATCTAATCCATTACCAACAAGATTCCCTTCGGAAAAAAAAAAAAACAAAAGAAAAATTTCTTTTTCTCAACTTTTTCGATGCAACATCGTAGCAGTAAAACCCATCATTAGGAAAATGCTATTAATATATACTTGAAAGACATTTATTAACCTTCTTGAAAAACCCCCACTAATTTAGGTTTACTTGAATAGCTTCATTTAGAGAGTGAAATTATTGTTAGATATAATAAAAAATATTTAAATAGGTATAAATGAAATTATATGAATTAAAAAAAGTGGAAATTTGATTGAAAGCGTGAACGTTTTGTTGATGGGGAATGTGGAAGGTGATGCGTGTAGTGGTTGAGTCCGTTATGTGGATATGGAGCCTAATTATTTGGTGATTGGTTCATATTCTTGAAAGATACAACTTACTTAATCCCCTCAATCATCAATTCAACTGTTAATTAACCAAAATGTACTGTTTCTTCCTTTTTCTTACATTTTTATTGTCACGTTTAAGGCCCATAAAACATGGGCCCAAAGACCAAGGGAGCTCTTGACCCAAGAAAGACAAGACCAAGACAATTGTTTTGTCTGTGTTTTCTTAACATATCTTTATTTTTTTAAAATATTTAGGATTAATGATATTTCAAGATAAAATTTTATTATCAAATTATACTTTTTGAAATCATTTAAAATATATTCTGAATTTTTTATTTTTCAAACATAAAATTTAGAAAATACTTTATCCAAAAAGGTTTTTGTAACATTGAAGATTTTTTTTTCTCCTGTTCTTTTCATAAATGTTTCTTCCACTTCTCCTTTTATTAGTGTGAAAACCATTCTCTTTCTTACCCTTTCAAACCGCAATTTCCTCTCATTTACTCTTTCTCACTTTGGTTTTGTGCCTTCAACATCGTTGTTGTTGCAATGCAAGAATTTTAAAGAAGGAAAAACTAGAAATCATAATAAAGAGAATGGAAATGCACAATTACCCTAAACTTATCCAATAAATTTTTTACTTCCCGAATTAATATGTATATGTGTGTGTATATATATATATATATATGCTTTTATCAATGTTGTGTTCGATTGTATTAAAATGATATTTTTAAAATTTCACAGTTTGAGAGAATGCATATGACAAGTATGGAAGACATTATTGAAGAGGATACATTATTGTTAGAACTACAAATCATGGTGGTGGTTTCATGCATGGACAACTCTTTTTAATGTTCTTGTTTCTTTTTTTATTACAATTGTTTTCATATTTAAAAATAGTTTTGAAATATTATTTTTGCGATGAAAGATTTTATTATGGAACAATCAATTTGAGATAGTTAAATTAATTTAAACAATATTATGAAATTCTTATTCCAAAATGTTTCTACAATGTATAATTTTGAAACTTTTAAATATATTTTGGAAAAATGTTTTCCAAACTATATATAATTTTACGAAGGTAATTTTCATTCGTATATTACAGTGGGAAGTGTAAAAAAAAATATGGAAGTCTAGGAAACAATTTCCTAATGTCATAGATGTTAATCACCGTATCCGGGTCATAGATAAGCTAAATTAGTATTCTAACAAAAAAAAATCTCACTCATGAAATATTTTGAATAATATATTTACCAATTATTACATTAAAAAATAAATTTGAAAAACTAAAATCGTTTAAATTCTTCTAACTAACATAGCCAATGTTATATAATAAACTTTCAAACAAAATTTAAAAGTTAGCATTTTATAATTAATGCAATATTTAATCTCTGAAAAAATTGCATTAGTCACTAAATCCCTAGCATTAGTCACTAAATCCCTAACTACGATAAAACTCTGATGACACTGAAAAAAACTCTGATGGCACCGAACATAGACAGTTCCCTCAGAAAAATAAAAAAATAAAAAATAGGCTAAAAAATAATTTCTAGATTTTTTTTCCTTTTTACATTTTTGTCTGTTCATTTTTCTTTTTATTTTTTTCTGATCATTTTTTTTGTCTGAAGAACCCATAAATCTGTTAATATGAGGGAAAAAAAACAATCTTTTTTTTTTTCTACCAGCACTGATCAGTTTCCCACTTGCGGGTCTGGTAGTACAACCCAGAAGACCCATCCGGAGCCACCAAAGAAGAGAAGGAGCCATTACGGCCACGCGCCGCCATCAACGACAGATCGTACACCGCTCTCGCCGACGGATCCGACAACGTCTCGTACGCGTCGTGGATCTCGATGAAGTCCCGTTCGCCCGATTCCGATCGCCGGAGCGACGAATCAGGGTGGTACACCTTCGCCAGGTTCCGGTAGGCCGATTTTATCTCCACCGTCGTCGCGTTCTGCTTGATCCGGAGAACTTCATAGAGGCTCGCCGGCCTCCGGGAATCGATCGTCGCCGTGAATGCCCGGATCATCGTGACATTGGGCGGAGAACGGAGGGCCGTGGCGGCTCCGGTGAACGGCGTGAAATTTAGGGCTAATGGCATTGGGATATTTCGCGATAAGGGGTATAATGGGAAATAAGAATGAGTGTTTGTTGTTGGTCTAATTTGGCTTTCTATGCTTTGCGCTGAAGAGAATTGAGATAGTTTTATATGACGGTCAAAGGTGTAGAATTATGAGGGCATATCGGTCATTTAGCGGCACCTGGTATTGTGTTGGTGCACACACCTGTGTCATGGTTTTGCAATTAGCTTCTGGAAGCTACCCCACCTCCTTTTTTTTTGTACTTTCTTATAATAATAGTTATTACTATTTTCCACAACGTGTTAAGGAAAATGAGAAGCTGGTTGGATATAAAAAATTGGAATTTTTATTTGTTTTTATGAATGGAGCTTGAACTTTGACTCATTGAGGAAGAATAGGTATAAAAGTGGAGCCTCCGAACGCTGAAATTGGTCTTTGAATTCAAGATTGTGCAATGTTCTTATTTTACTGTTTAATTGGAAAGTGCTCTTTGTGGTCATGCATTATGGTTGCTGCAAGTTTTATGACATTAGTGCATATGTCTGTTAAACATGTGACTTTTAACTGTTTTAATGAAGAAAAGGGAATTAAGAAGTGGTGTTGTTGTATCTGGAATGTGCAAGGGTGGAACATTTGCTGACTTACTGTGCATACAGAAGCTGAGTTTGAAACTTAGGAGAACAACTTTTCCCAGATACAAATCAACCATAAATCAGTGGATGAAGTTGAACACAACCAAAAAACCATGTACTCACCAAATAGGTATGAGTCCTAAAATAAACTAATCAAATGGTAAGCAACCTAAGTAATAATTGTCTATTTTGAAAAAGAGATAAAGATAGAGGGTTATCTATTTATTCCCACCTCAAATTTGGTACAATATCATATAACTCATTCAATATGACTGGTTAAAAGATGTGTTATCCTTTCTCTATTTTTATACCTTTCACTTTTTGGTAACTTTAAAACAACTTTCCTTTTTAAGTTTTATATTAATCAATAATTTAAGCTCAGGGATTTATATAGTTGATTTTGCACCCTAAACAGAATACTTTTCTTTTCTGTACTCGCAGTGTCCTATTTTGGAGCATAGTTACCTTTAAGTTAAGATGAGAATGTCGTTCATAACGTGTTACTTAATAAATTATTACAAATAGTAGAAAATATTTATTATTTAGGAATGTAATAATATTTATTTATAATTATTATTCAATGGATCAAGAATAAATAACGTATTTTTTTATTATGGATGATACTATAATATTCTTTGTATATTTCACCAAAATAAATATTTCACGTAATATTTTATATATTAAAATATTTTTTTAATATTGTTATTAAATTTAGAAATACAAAAATTACATATTATAACTAGCATAAACAATTTCTTCATTGGTAATATTATGAGCTAATTACAATGTATAAGAAAATTGATTACACCTTAAGACATTTAAGTTTGTGGATCTTATTTTATGTTACTTAATTTACGCATTTTTATTTAATGTGAGACTTAGACTTTTACTTAAATATCTAGTCATTATTAATGACAATTTTAACTTATTCCATATTATTTTTATTATTCATCTTTATCTATCTAGCTTGCACTTAGAGTTATAATTCATCTTTGCTCGAGACCATATCCTTAAAAATAATAATCACAAATAATCAATAATATGTTTAAATTAATACATATTGTGGATTGGGTCTTCAAGAATATATTTCTTGATTTGAAAATCAAATTAAACATAATCTGAATGAGAAAAAAAATACACCGTAAATACTTACTTCATCAAGATGGTGTAACGTCAATGACTAATGTAGTTCTAGCAGACTCTCCCATTCACGAACGAAGAAAAATTGGAAGGAGTTCAGGCACGGGACAGCGGAAGGTAGAAGAAGAGTTGGGGGAGAAGAAATGAGAAGGTAGGTTAAATACAAATATAAGGAGGCATAGTTTAGTCTTTTCACAAATAGTATGGGGTGCGGAATGCAGATCCTTGATTACAACCTAACACCAAACTGGATTATGTTCTCAAAGTAATAGGCCCGCTAGTACAGAGGCCCAATAACAAAATGAGTAAAAGCCCAATTTAGATTTGTAAGATTTAGTTTAAAATATGTACTTAACAATTATTTTTATTATATATAGAAATAATAACATTCCTTTTTAATTCATCGGATGAAGAAAATTAATTAATCTAGTTAATAAAAGCAAGTATTACTTATTATTATTATTATTAACAACGTAGACAATAAACAATAAATTCATCAATAGAATACGTGAAAAGATAATAAACAACTTGACAAAGATATCATTAAAACAATGTAACAATGGCATAACACTGAACGCACCTTAATTTTTTATGCAGTTGAGTTCAAATACCAAATGCCACGTGGGATATGAGGTGTGAAAGCGTGGCAATCCTATCGGACACGTCACTGCCACGTATTGTTCTTAATGACGTCATACTCCTCGTTTTTCGGCAAAACGCAACCACACCAGTTGCTCCATCTCTTGATGACAACTTGCAGAGACATTGAATTGAATTGAAGTGAAATGCATGCACATCAGAGCCTCATGCCAAATTGCATCAACAAATATCTGACCCACCCACGCCACAGCAAAGCGTCACGTGTACCTGCGCCGTACCGAATCATTCATCGTCTTTCACCCTTTTTCCATCAGACCAAACAATAATTTTTTGAAAAGGCGTCACGTGGGCCCCACCTTCGATACGCCATTTCACCACTGCGTATCACGGCGCATAGATTTTTCTTCGGCGATAGTGATATCTGCTTCGCCCCTGCATCACTCTCCATACACCTCATATCCACTTACCCAATCAACGACTCTCATACAACAAGGATCAGGCACTGTGGGGTCCACATGCAATTTGCTCTACTTTCACGTGTAGCAATAAAGTTTTTTACCTGTCCGGAGAAAATTCACCTTATTATTTATTTATTTATTTACTCATAATAATAAATATTACACGGGATTATTTATTCTTAAATACAATATTGATTTAAAAATAAAATATCTATGCCACTTAATTAATGATTGAAGAGATAATTTACGTTATATCTTAAGAATCGTAAAGTAATAACTAATCGCTCTATTTAAATAATGAACAAAAAGGTCATTGAAACTTGAAAGATGTGATTGCAACTTTTTTAAGCTTTTTAACAGCTCAGGAGTGGAGTTGTGCTTACTTTTATGATTAGCCGACCTTATAATCATACATAGTTAGAAACCAAAAAAATGTAAAAAAGACAAGACCACATCCAAAGGAAATAATTTGTTAGTGTCGGGGTTTGCTTCATCGTAAATGGTAACGCAAGATATGTCCACATGAATTTGTAGGAGCAAAATTTCTCGAAAAAGAGAAAATTTCATTTGAGATTGTCTAGATTGATTGCATGGTATTGATAATTGATGGATGATAATGCATCATCATGGAAACAGTTCCTAACAATTTGAGCACCAATGCTGACACAGCTTTACGTGTTATAGTCATTATCCTGTTGCTATAAATACGCGTCTCTTTCCTTCTTCTGCTCCATAAGCATTGCTTCTCACTTGGTTTGGAACAAGCAACAGTGGTGGGGTTGCGGTGCTGTGTGTGCTGCAATTTCATTTGATACTCCTGTTGATTTGAATCAAACCATTTTGAGGGTGTGTTTATTGATTCATCAAGAGTAGAAAGATGACTGTGGGGGCAGGAATATCTGTTGCAGATGGAAACTTGATGGTGTTGGGGAAGAAAGTGCTGAGCCATGTCAATGACAAGGTTGTTGTTACCCCTGCATGTGGGGGTGCGTTGCTCAATGGGGCATTCATTGGGGTTGAATCCCATCAGAAGGGTAGTCGCACAGTCTTCCCAATCGGCAAACTTGAGTATGTACTCTTCACTTTTCTCTTTACAAATTCTCTTTTTGTATTTTATTAATCTTTTGATGTTAGTTCTTGCTTGTCACAGTCAAGAAATGCATGTACTTGATTATTTTTTATGTTTCTCACGTGTGTTGGTTCACTGTAGATAATGTTCAAGGTCGCTCCAATTCTGAGTTTCTGATCCTAGGATGATGTTTTTTGTTTGTTTTATTCCAGGGGGTTGCGGTTTATGTGTGTTTTCCGGTTCAAGATGTGGTGGATGACGCAGAGAATGGGCACTTGCGGGCAAGAAGTTCCCATTGAGACGCAGTTCTTGCTTGTTGAAGTACAAAGTGGCTCTGATATTGATGCAGGAGAAGAACAAGCTGCTGCTGCTACTTATGCGGTTTTCTTACCCCTTCTGGAAGGAGATTTCAGAGCAGTTCTTCAGGGGAATGATCGAAACGAGATTGAGATCTGTGTCGAAAGTGGTATGTGCTCTTCAAAAGGGAAAAAAAATAAAAAAAAGATTATTCACAAATCTGTGGTGATTTTTGCTGATGTGCAAAGTGATGAAATTTGTATCTTATCGCAGGTTGTCCTGCTGTGGAAGACTTCGATGGGACTCATTTAGTTTATATCGGGGCTGGATCCGACCCTTATGAAGTCATAACAAGTGCTGTCAAGTGAGTTGCAACCTTTCAAAAAATTTCCCTTTGTTTTCTCTAGCTTTTATAGTTTATATCAGTGAGAATAATTCACTTAATTATTATTACAAAAATTGAGTTTTGAATTTTCTAGTTAACCACGTTTTTGGATGTGCAATGTTTTATATAGATGTCTAAACAACTCAAGTTATTGATCTTATTACTTTTGTAATCTTGTTCAGAACTGTTGAGAAACACTTACAGACCTTTGTTCATCGCGAGCGAAAGAAGGTACATATCTTCTCCCTCCATATTGTGTAAATTCCATATATAGTGATGTCTAACACTGCATCACAAAGTTCATTACCTCTAATTTATCCTTTTCCACCCACTCATATTCAGATGCCAGATATGTTGAACTGGTTTGGATGGTGTACATGGGATGCTTTCTACACAAATGTCACTTCAGAGAATGTGAAGCAAGGATTACAGAGGTGGTACTTCTTTCCAAGGGCAATGATGATCCTATGAGATACATGCATCAAACAGACATTAATTTGAGTGTGAAATTACTTTTTGCAGCTTCGAGAAAGGTGGAATTCCTGCTAAGTTTGTGATAATTGATGATGGCTGGCAATCTGTTGACATGGACCCCAATGGTACTGAATGGAAATCTGATCATGCAGCCAAGTGAGTACTTATTTTCTAAGTTCAATTATCACGTTGTAATTCCATATCCATTTTACAGTGTTGAACAAGTTCACTTTCTTGGTTTCTTCTCAAACAGCTTTGCAAATCGCTTAACCAACATCAAAGAGAATCACAAATTCCAGAAGGATGGCAACGAAGGTCAGAGATTAGAGGACCCAGCTCTTGGACTTCGTCATATTACCAATGAAATCAAACAAGAGCATGATATAAAGTATGCCATTTTCATTTTATTGTTTCTGTTTCTTCATAAGGTATTCAGTTCACTCATGCTCAAAAATCTTCCCCAGGTACGTATATGTGTGGCATGCAATAACAGGATATTGGGGTGGTGTTAAACCTGGGGTTACCGGCATGGAGCACTACGAGTCAAAGATGGCCTTCCCTGTCTCATCTCCTGGAGTTGAGTCAAATCAACCAGACGAAGCTTTGACAACCATTGCCATCAATGGGCTTGGCCTTGTGAATCCCGAGAAAGTTTTCCATTTTTACGATGAACTTCACTCATATTTGGCATCTGCCGGTATTGATGGTGTCAAGGTTGATGTTCAGAACATCCTTGAAACTCTTGGAGCAGGACGTGGTGGGAGGGTGAAACTTGCAAGGAAATACCACCAGGCATTAGAGGCATCAATTTCCAGGAACTTCCCTGATAATGGAATCATTTGTTGCATGAGTCACAACACTGATGGACTATACAGGTATGAATTGGCTATAAGTGAATTCTTTACTTAACTTTACACTAGATTTCTTGATGAATTTCTTACTGAATTTACTTGTGCAGCGCAAAGCGTTCAGCTGTTATAAGGGCATCAGATGATTTCTGGCCAAGAGACCCTGCTTCCCACACGATTCACATTGCATCAGTGGCTTACAATACTATTTTCCTTGGTGAATTTATGCAGCCAGACTGGGATATGTTTCATGTAAGTTATTTATCAAACTTTTTTACTTTTGTGAAAAAAATATGCACATGCTTCTGCTTGAGATCATGAACTTTTTCTGTGATATGTAGAGCCTACATCCAATGGCTGAATACCATGCAGCAGCACGAGCTGTAGGGGGATGTCCAATTTATGTCAGGTGGATGGAGATTGTAACTTTTTTTTTTTCAGTACTTTTTTAGTTTCATAATTGATATCTTACCTTGGCATGTTGTTATATTGTGCAGTGACAAGCCTGGACACCATGACTTCAATCTTTTGAAGAAACTTGCACTACCTGATGGTTCTATATTAAGGGCTAAACTTCCAGGCAGACCAACAAAGGATTGCTTATTCACTGATCCAGCCAGAGATGGAAAGAGGTAATGAATTCAAAATGATTTGGCTACCAATAAGTGGAATAAAGCATGAATGCATCTTTGGATTTTACTTAACCACTTGGATGCTTCTTGTGCAGTCTTCTGAAGATTTGGAACACGAATGATTTTTCTGGGGTTGTTGCGGTATTCAATTGCCAAGGAGCAGGGTGGTGCAAAGTTGGGAAGAAGAACCTTATCCACGATGAGAATCCAGGCACTGTCACAGGTTTCATCAGAGCTAAAGATGTGGACTGTTTATCCAGGGTAGCAGATGATAAATGGACAGGAGATGCCATTATATATTCCCATCTTGGTGGTATGTTTTTGGCTTGACACGACACTTACAAATTTTAACCAAAATTTCCTTTGGGGTAATGTCCTTTTCATGGTCTCAATTTGCAGGAGAAGTGGTTTACCTTCCAAAGGATGCAACCCTCCCAGTGACCTTGAAGTCCCGAGAATATGAAGTTTTCACAATAGTTCCCGTGAAGGAATTGAGCAATGACATCAAATTTGGTCCTATTGGTTTGATAAAGATGTTCAATTCAGGAGGGGCTGTCAAAGAGTTATGTAATGAAAGTACAAATGTAGGCATGAAAGTCCGTGGTTGTGGCCCATTTGGTGCTTATTCATCAGCTCGGCCTAAGTTGATAACAGTTGATGCAGAAGAGGTAGAATTCAAGTATGAGGAAGAATCTGGATTGTTGACTGTGGATTTGAGAGTGCCCGAGAAAGAGTTATACCAATGGAGTATTTCCATTGATTTTTGAATCAGGGACTTTGTCTGTATCCATAGTTGGTGACAATTTGATGAATGTACTTTGATTTCCTAGCAGGGAATAACCAGAAGCAATAAATGAATATCACAAATTTATGTACCTATTTCTCATGTTATGCTCTAGCAGAAGGAAAATGCAGTCTTTGCATTGATTGCTCTTGGTTTCATTAAGCTATTTTAGTGGTGGTTGATTTCTTGAGCATTTTGTTCTAATCAATTTTTAACAAATTAAAGAGAGATTTTAAAGTAAGAGTTATATTGAGGCCACACAATAAAACCTAAAAAAAAAAAGGAAATTATGTCACAAACCCTTGAAATGATCTTAGTGAAATTTCATGGAAGAAGCACGTGTTCTGTATTTTTTTTTTTCATCATGGAGATTGTAATGTTTCTTTGTAGATTTAGTGGAAATTTAAACAATGTTGTCGTTGTGTTTCTACTAAACACAATAAAAAATATTAATACAACTAAGAAAATTAGTTATCCTACTAAAAATAATTACTACGATATGAAAAGTAAAATCAAACAACAGTTAATCTAAACTTTTGAAAACCCATTACGTTGCCTGTGACAAATTTATCATTGTGACATGTTTGTTATATTGAATAGGATTTCTGAGTTTTACATCAACAAGTAATATTTTAATGAGAATTATATATGTAAGTATTTTAAAATTAAAAAACAAAAGTCCAACACTCACATTAAAATATTATTTTTTATTAATACAAAGAAGACGCAAACCATCTTTATCGAAATGGACTTGTCTCTGACTTTTTGTCCATGTAATAACTTTTTATTCAGGTAAAAATATTATTTTATTGTTAGGAGTGAGTTTGTTTCCATAATTCGGAGTAATTTGCTATTTTTATCTCATGTTATTTATAATTGTGTATCATGGATTTTCAATATAAATGATTGCATTTTCAACCAAATGAAGATCGTCATATTTTTTTTAAACAAAATATCCGGGTATAATTTATTTTTAATAGTATTTTCTTTTTAATTATAATCCATTATTACTGTTTTAAAGCTATAAATTATCATAAACAAAATTGAAAATTTAAAGTTACTTATTAATTTTTATCAATGAGACAAACCTTATATAAGAATTTGACAACCAGAATTGAGATAGATTCAAAATATTTTCTGTCTTTCATCAATATTTTCATTTATATGTACACATTTTTTTTTCACATTTTATGTTTATTATCCTCATTTGTGAAAACCCAAATATGTTTGACCTTGAGCGTCAGAGTTTAAATATGTCACTTTGTAAGTCTTAAAAACAAATTAAATATGAAAAAAATGAAATCATAGGTCATGTAAAATCGTATAGATTTTTTTGTGTTTTAGATTCTCCTCACTCTATATATATATATATATATTAAAAAATTAATATGTAATTTAATTATTAAATAAACTTGAATTTTAATAGTGGTTACTCCTGGAATTTGTGCCTGGTCCGTTGCGTGTTGGAATAGGAAGAAAAAAAGAGTCACAGACTTTTTTTTAGCTTACGAAATTTAACAGACAAATGAAGTTAATAATAAACAGGGCTTTCAATTAATAAAATTCGTTATATATATATATATATATATATATATATATATATATATATATATGTGTGTGTGTGTGTGTGTGTGTGTGTGTATTTTAGAATTTAAATTTATATTTTTTTGGGTTTGCAAATTTAGATTTTAATCATAGATATTGGTTTCACCAAGATTATACGAGTCAGTTGAAATATCATTTCATGTAAACTATGACGGAATTATTAAATTATAAATAAGTTTCTTAATATATATTAGCAATCTTCTAGAACTAAATTTAATTATTTTATTTGGAAATGATTTAAGTGGGGGCATGGCTTATGGTTTTTGGCATAAATAAAATAGGTATTTCCACTTTCTACATGAGATCAATGTTAAATTTGGATTATCTTTGGTGACAAAACTAAACCATTGTAGAAGAAAAACATGTGATGACAAGAGAAGAAGTTCAGATATAGGAGTTAGGTGATCTTCCAAATTGCTTTGTTCTGTTGATAATTCATATTTCATTTTCACAGTTCTTGTGCCCTGAGAAGCTAGCACATATCAACCTTGAAGAGTTGCAAGAATTCGTTTAAGATCGAAATGGGTGAAGAAGAAATATCAGATGATTCACGTTCACCTTTGATTCAGCTTCCTCTTAGGAGAACTGGTTTGTGCATGCATCTCAACTTATCTGCTACTGCTCTATTCATTACTCTCAAATTCCACATCATCTCAACTTTGTATCTGATTTCAATCTTGACAAAAACCTTTTCCTTTTCCTCTGTTAATCTTCCAACAATCCTTAATAGTTCCAGCAATTGCTTTTGTATATGTAAAACAACAGTTTTCTTCTGTCAGTTGAAACGAAATGGTATTAGCAAGTGTGGTTAGATACAAACTGTAGCATAAATTTCTTTGACTGATTGCCGTGCGAATGGTAGTTGGTAGCTTTTTCTGTCAGTTTAGTACGAAATTTAAAGTGTATAATTTAATATATTAGGATAACACACAGCATAAGTAGTTTTAAATATTTAATAAAAATGTCAAACACTTTTAATTAGACAAGGTTAATGTGATTAATTAACTAGATCGTATTGTTTAAACACTGCTCAAGAATCTTATTCCAATTCAGCATGATTGCATTCAATGATCTTATAAGAAAAGATAAAGATGAATCATCATCATCATTATTATTAGTCAGATATTTTTTATTCAATCTAAATTGTGGATGGCATTCATCACTGATTTGAAAGTTTTGCTGTGGCTGTTAAGCATCTAATTATTGAAAAGAAAGATAAAAAATTGTAGTAAGTGTTGATTATGTGCATGAAGGTAATGTGCAGAAGGCAGTGGCACACATAATAACTGGTGTGATAGGGGCAGGGGTGCTGTCTCTGGCATGGTCAGTGGCAGAATTGGGGTGGATTTGTGGTCCTTTGATGATTTTAATGTTTGCAGGAACAACCTTTGTTTCTGTGAACCTTCTTTCTGACTGCTACAGATTTCCTCATCCTCAATATGGCAGCATTAGGTGCCCCTCTCTCATGGATGCTGTTCATGTCTACCTAGGTTAGTGCAACACTCTCATGCTTCACTTTTACTTCTCATTCATTCATCAATATTACAAAACATTTAGCCATTTTTACAATTTTTTTGTGTTATTTTTTTTTTAAGTTTGAGTTTATTAAATATTTTTTGTATCTTTTAAAAACTGTTTTTGGTTTCTTCTATTTTTTTTTATTTTAGTCTTTGTTTTGGTTTTAATCTATTTAGAATATTTTTTTATTTTCTATTAAATACATTTCGAAGGAACTAATTCAAAATGAATAAAATATTATAAATTCTTAAATAAAAAATAAATATATTTTAGCCACCAAAACACAACTACAAAGACCAGAACTTAAAACGAAATTTTACATCATCAAAAATGAAGCAAAATTATTTTATTGCGAACAGAATACAATATTTTACAGATAAAAAAAAGCATATTTAAACCATTTTTTTATACTGTTATCGAGTTACATACGATCATATTGGTTTTATTAATTACATTGAAAGTTATATTATAGTTTTGATTTTTTTCATTTATTATAATGTATAAACTTTGACATTGATAGTAGCTGTTTATGAAACATTTATTTTTATTCACAACATTTTAAAATAAAAGTGGAATATTTTTTTTTATAACAAGTGAAACATGGTATTGTGTGCGTGTTTTCTCTTGTTTGGTGCCTCAAATATTTATCTGATATATTGTTAACTTAATGCCGAATATATATGTTTAAGAAAATATTATGATAAATTAGGAGAGATGAAGAAAAAGGTGTGTGGAGTGCTGGTACATGCAAGCTTGTATGGTGCCACCACTGCATATGTCATTACTTCTGCTACCAGTATCAGGTAACCCCATCTATTTTTTTTTTTTCTAGCTTTATTAAAATTTCTGTTCTTTATCTAATGCATATTTGGGTTTGAAATTTTAACACTTTTATTTTCTGCCTTGAATTACCATAAAACACTAGAATTTACCAACTTCAATGATTAATTATAAAAGATAAAGAAATACTGTCAAATAATTTGTATAAGGGTAATGGCTTTATATTGAAATGAAAGTTTCAAACTAGTTTTTTCAGATTGTAAAAATTCTATACCATTAATCAATTACAAATTAAATATGTTTCTTAAGATCATTATTTGAATAGTTTTAAAGGAAAAATAGAACATGATCTTGACCATTGCCGTTTTTATTTAATACAGCTTAGAAAATGTCAACATTTGGTTTGAAGAACTTGGATATATTATGTCACAAACTTAACAAACTTTGATATATATTGAATCTCGTGAAATAGAATGGAGATAAATATCTAGTTTGAATCAAAATTAGTCCATGGAAATGTACACATATAAATTTCACCATATAATTTTCAATGTTTCAACACGAAACCATGATTCATGAGGGAAGTCTAAATTACCATTTCGGACTTTTTTTGTTTTGTAAGAATAATATGTCAGCTTGCCCTTGAATTTTCATTTTAAAAGATGTTTGTAAAATTAGCAAATTAATAATATTATGTGATATAAAAATTACTCCGTAAAACTTTATATGATGTAAAAAAATACAACAATCTGCATTTGGTAGATGTTCTTTATAAAAATAGAGAAGTGGAGAAATAATGGACAAGATGTATCTATTAATGAAATCAACTATGATAAGTGAAAAATAAGAAGGTGCTAAGTTTACAAAATTGGTTTTGATTACATTAATTTTTTTGTGAAATGATTTATATTTAGATATTGCTACTCTAAAAAAAGTAAGCACTAAAATTTTGTAAAAAAAGTTATTCAACACAAAACTATCTAAGTTGATTTATTTCAACAAAAGGTCAATGAATTTATAATAAGTTCTTCGAAACTAACACAAAGACATGAATGTTTAATAATAATGACGTCAATTGATATTTCAACGTAATTTAGGTAACTCAACAATAGACATGTATTTGTAAATCCTCTTAAACTTATTTTTTCTTTTTTTGAGTTTTGTTTTTTCAGTCAATTCTTAGTTGTTCGAAATATTGGGCACTAGTTTGTTATTTTTATGTTACCCTTAACAGGCCAGGTTAGCTATCAACAGGAGCTACTAGGTAATTGCTTCCTGCACCCCTTATTTTTTCCTTTCCCTAATTATGTTTTTAAAATACCAGTCTTGTCCTTGGAGTGTAAACTGGCTTCGGGAATTGGTACGCCGCAACGAATTTTGAAGGTGTAAAAATAATTTTTCAAGGTATAAAAATGACTTTTGAAATTGGTACTTCGAAATAAATTTTGAAGTGTAAAAATGACTTTTAAAATTAATATTTCATAATAAATTAAGTGCAAAAAGCAGTTCCGAAATACTGTCTCCGAAAGTTTAATTTGTGTTCCAAAATATAATTTTCGAAAACATGTTTCACAAAATTCATTCCGAAATACAATTAAAAAAAAAAAAACTTCCAAAAAAAAAATATTTTGTAATTTTTTCAAAATCTCCTTTTCGAAAACAAAAAAAAAAAACTACAATCGCACCGTTTGCAACTCCAACAGCACCGTCTTCAAAAAAACCTTCAGAAACTACCAAAAAAGCCCTCACAGAACTTGCTCAAACTACTGCAAAACAACCAAACAAAAAAAAAAACACCAAGCATGTTTCTCACAACCCTTCAAACCATGAAAACTCAAACAAACAAATATCTTTACCTCCACCAAGGCATACACCTTCGATGACGATGACATCCGCAACACCTTCATCAATACTGTGCAGTGACTGCCACCAAAAGCTATCCTACCTTTACATATGAATCCTCAAGGCCATTTTCTTTCTTTGATGGGTGCAGGAAGCAATTGCCGAACTACGATAATCGCTCGGGCTGGCCCAAATAATCAAGTTTATGACTAAATTGGGCCTTAAGAATGTTTGGAAATAAAGAGAATGTTAACCATTCTCTTAACGTTTTTTTGTATGATTGAACGCAGGAATAGACGAAGTAAAAGATAAACTTGGGGTGTATTTGATTTGTATTCTTTAAAATTTATTTTTAATTTTCAAAATAAAATTAAAAACCAGTGGGTAGAGGATAGTGTAATACACAGTAGAATGTGAAATTGAGGGAAACAAATAAACAAGATAAAAACAAATGAGAAAACATATTTTGAGTTGTTTCTGTTATTAGTCTTTTAAAATACTGTTCAAAAAATGTTATAAAAATTTAGTAAATTTTAAAAGAGAAATTAACTATTGAATAATGTAAAATTGTTTTAAAAACAGTTTTTGCCTGCTATTACAATTATCTAAACAACCAACATTGTAACATGAGGTGTCTCAAGATAATTTTTTAATAAATTTTATCATCCATAACCATTTTCAGGTTTAGTTTTTGTAATTGATAATTATTACTACTACTCTTTTAGGTCTAAAATTATCTTTAGTGAGATCTCTAATCATTCTTTTTTTTCATTAAGTTTGAACCCGAAATCCTATATAAAGAGACCTACTCCAATACCATTCAAACCTGTTACCATAAAATCAAGGTAAATGTTATTTGGAGTATAGTACATATATAGAAAAGCTCACCTTTTCCTGAACCTCTACATTTATTTTCTTTATCTATCCAATGACACTATCACATAAAGGAAAAAAAGAACTTTTCTGTACAAATCTACAGAAAAATACAACTAGTGGATTCTTTGTTTGTGTTACTACTAAGGTTGTGTCTCCCAACTTTGGTATCGGTTCCTTGGAATCCTAGGTTATGTTAATGATATTCTTGTTTCTTTGTCTCCATTCTCTGGTCTATTATAAAATGAATCACCATGGGAAGTGGAAACTTCACAAAGTCCCATAAGAAGAGCACGATCCTTCTTCCTACGATATGGATGACCCAAATGATATTCGAATCAATTAAAGTTGCCAAAGACAAAACTGAACCGAATAAAGATGGTACTTTTACCCCAATGATTCTATATAATTTTCAATGGAATCTTAAATCTTTTGAGTTCCTTGAGATTGAAGTGAAGGAAGAAGCTAAACAAGTGGGCCATAGGGTTGAACCATGCTGCTACTACGTTCCGTTTACGTCTCACTTTGTAGTCCTACATTTTTCAGTAAAATCCAATATTTTCTATACAAGATGTAGACCTCATAGTCTGTGTGTGATAAAGGAGGGTTGAAAATAGATGCATAAAATAAAACCTTATTCCCGTTTGGCGTGCTTTCATTTTCAACGACAAAACCATTTTCATTTCAAATGTTCATTCATTTGAAACACTCAAATTGATTTTCAGTCAACATCTCCAAGTAAAACTAAAATTCATTTTAAACTCTAATTGATTTAGAAACTATGTAAGTCTTTTTTTAACCAGTCAAGTTCAACTTGATTTCATTTTTTAAATGAAATACAAACATTGATGCACAAGAGAGCTGCATGATGAAAAAAAAGAGAAATTAACAATCCCTAGTAGTTCCAAAGTGCCATGTTCATGAACTAATATTTATAGGACAGATAATCAAGTGTTATTAATACTTTTTTATAAATTGAAAATTTTGAATATCATATAAAGATTGCTTGAAATAGTAGACACACGATGATATAAAGCATGAACTACTGTGATGTAATATAGGGTGGTGTTTTGACTAAGGTGAGTAATACTCTTGACATGATGTGATGATGTTAAATTTTGAATCTTCGCACGTTAGCCTCACTGTTTCACTCAAGTAGCTCTGGTCCTCTGATAGCTACTGATTACTGAACCATCTTCACTATGTTGGGTAGTATAGAGAGAATATACTCCACCAGAACACGACAACTCCACTATTTGAAACTCGTGATGATACTTTCACATCTTATCATTTCTCTTACTACCATTACAATATTTTTCCTTTATTATTTAAAGGTGGAGTGCATAAACCTATAACCATACACTCATACGCCGCACAGTTTCTTAGCATCTTCGCATCTTGTTCTGGCCTGTGTTTTTTATATTCAACAAATCTAGTATAAAATTTTCCTGATTTTAGGCTGTGTCTTGTAGCTAGTAATGTTTGTTTTACACAAAGGACATGGCTTCTAAAAGTTCATACTATTTGAATTTTGGTTTGGCTCCTGTACCTGTAATAACATCAAGACACAAACACATGTTTATCAGCCTATTTTAGATTTATGTACACTATTTCCTGAAACCTCTTCCATGCATCTAGTTAGTCTGTTAACTTTAGGAGAGTAAGCATAGACATCTCTGAGTCCTTCATCAATTTTGCAATTGCAAATAAAATAATATCTCCCTTCATAATTTCATAAGCATGTTCATGGAGACCAACATTTTGTTATCAAACAAACATGTTTAGTTAGTTGGAGACTGTCCTATAGGATTCAGTTACAGTCATGAACAGCAACTGAGTTGGATTCTTGGATAAAAATGGCTGTTCAAAACTCTCTCCAAATAACTAGAAGTGGTACTGGTGATTATGATGATGATGGGCGTGCCAAGAGGACTGGTAAAAATATCTAGGGCCATACCATAACCATAAGCATTTCATATTTTTATGCATGAATTTTTGGTTCCTGAATTTTAGTCCTTCCATCAATTCTACCAGGAACTGTACGGAGTGCTGTGGCTCATATCATCACAGCTACTATTGGTGCTGGTGTTCTGTCTCTGGCATGGAGTACTTCCCAATTGGGATGGATTGCAGGACCATTTTTCTTGCTTTTTTGCGCATTTGTGACATGTATTTCTTCATTCCTCCTTTCCGATTGTTACAGAAATCTGGATCCTGTAACTGGAAAAAGAAACTACTGTTACATGGATGCTGTTAGAATCTATCTTGGTAGTCACTCTAGTCTAAAACTCGGAACATGGTTCCACTGAACTGCCATCATAATTATGCAAACTAATCATGTTTACTGTTAGTTTAGGCAATAAGAGGACATGGTTGGCTGGTTTCCTTCAATATTTGAGCTTGTATGGGGTTAGTACTGCTTATGTAATTACCACAGCAACTTGTTTGAGGTACTATTCCAGTTAAACCCCATCTAAAATGAGAAGTTCATCATTTATATGCAAGTATGAATTTGTGTTGTATTGTAGCTTGCTGCTTCTATCCTCTTTTTATTTCATGTCATATTGAAGATACTAGTATACCTTAATGATAATTGTGTTCATGTTCTAAGGATGCTTGGTTTTTTTCTACAAACACAGAGCGATACTGAAATCAAATTGTTATCACAAGGAAGGGCATGAGGCTCCTTGTAAATATGGGGATACAGAATACATGATGCTGTTTGGACTAGTTCAGATCATAATGTCATTCATACCAGACCTCCATAACATGGCATGGGTTTCAATTGTTGCAGCCATAATGTCCTTTGCATATTCATCTATTGGACTTGGACTTGGCATCACAACAGTAATAGGTAACTTTCATTTTCACAATTAGAATTTGTTTACTTCTCCATCCAAGCCTTCTGATTATTGAAGCAACAAAATGAAGGGAAAAACATGTATTTTATACTAGAAACCATATCTAGCTGCTAAAAACATATTAAATGCCAAAATATATGGAATCTTAGATTTAGGTATGAACTGTATTAGGATATTTCTTAGAATCAAAGAGTTGAAAGAGAACAATGGATGATGAAAACTTATGGCTGCGTTGGCAGAAAATGGAAGAATTATGGGTAGTTTAACAGGAGTCCCTGCTGCAAATATTTCTGACAAATTATGGTTAGTCTTCCAAGCAATTGGTGATATTGCATTTGCCTATCCATACTCAGTCATCCTCCTTGAGATACAGGTACCTGTCATATGAATTTAATTTAAATGGATTGGCAGTGTAAATTATAAAGAGATTTTGTTTTGTCATTCACTCATAGATTGTCATTTAAAGTAACTTTGTTGAAATTTATATGAATAAAAGTCATATCTAACTAGATTTTTCATTTTGTCTATATTTTTTTTTATACTCAAAGCAACATCAAATTTACTGTTGAAACCAAATATTGAATTTATTTATTTTGACTGAAGGACACTCTAGAGTCTCCTCCACCAGAAAATAAGACCATGAAAAAGGCCTCCATAATTGCTATCCTCGTCACAACATTCTTCTACCTCTGTTGTGGATGCTTTGGATATGCAGCTTTTGGAAATCAAACACCAGGGAACCTCTTGACAGGGTTTGGTTTTTATGAACCTTATTGGCTCATTGACTTTGCCAATGCTTGCATTGTTCTTCACTTGGTAGGAGGATATCAGGTATTATATATTTTATACATATTACTTGGAATGTTTAGCTAGAAATAGTCTTCATTTTCCTTTTATTAAAGGAACCAAACAATAGTCTTAAATTAATATGATTTTTTGCTCAGATAATAATAAACAGCTTTTATATATCATAACTGAGGCAGCTCACAGCAACTATCATTTTATGAAATATTATCTGACACTATTGGTTGATTGAAAAATTATCTATTTCTTCCCGCATGATAAAATGAATGACCAAAACCAACTTCGGTGCTAATTAAACAGCAATTGAAACTTCCTAGAGTAATATCCCATGCTATTTTCGTCGACCAAAAAGCGTTAATTCTTCAAACCTTCATCTCATAGCACATATAATATACTTATTTTTCATAACAAAGATTTATTTCAAATTTTTCATAATATACTTATAGACTGTCCATTTCTTACAATATGGTAATTGTTTCAATAATCTTCCGTAGAAAAATAAAATAATAAAGTTCAAGCAATGTCAATTATGGTCTATATGCAACTATATATGAATTCTTTTCATGTTACTGACAAATTATAGTTGTGATTCTTGTATATGATCTTTCTTTCTTATCAGATTTACTGTCAGCCGATATATGGTGCTGTTGACAGATGGTGTTCAAAAAAATACCCGAACAGTGGCTTTGTGAACAATTTCTACAAATTGAAACTGCCTTGGTTGCCAGCTTTTCAGCTAAACTTGTTCAGAATATGTTTTAGAACAGCCTATGTGGTTTCCACTACTGGACTTGCGATCCTATTTCCTTACTTCAATCAAGTTCTAGGAGTGCTAGGAGCCATAGGCTTTTGGCCATTGGCTATATATTTCCCGGTAGAGATGTATTTTGTGCAGAAAAAAGTTGAAGCTTGGTCTTCAAAATGGATTGTCTTAAGAACCTTCAGCTTTATCTGCTTTCTTGTGTCACTACTAGGCCTCATTGGATCACTTGAAGGAATCATTAGCGAGAAACTAAGCTAATGAAGGGTGCTTCATTTGTTTGTGTTCATTTTCTTGTTGGCATGTATTTCAGTTTCACGTTAATCCATTGTTTGTGAAGTTGGTCTTAGACATGGAACTGTCCTGTTTGTTTGGTGAAGAATTCACTTTAAAGAAAGTGTAATGTGAATTATATTGGACCCAAAATTTGTGAAGGTCACATTAAATTTCGTTTTGAATTTTGACACAATATAAAGTCATACATACCATATGCATTGGACATGCTGTTTTTTCATTGAAAAAATGTTGAAATGCACCATAGAAATGCTGTACAAGTAAAAGGTTATCCTCACAATAAGATGTTTGATGGCTATTGACACAGTCTGCTACATCACCTTTTGCCACTATTTGAAAATTAAAGGTTGTACAAAGGAATCATCCTTCTTCCATATGAAAAAGAAAATCTATTTCTACACATTGATAAATAATAAGTTGTTTAGAAGTGTGGTATAAACTTAGATAAATATATGGTACTAAAATGAAATCAGTACTTCTATATTAGTATGTCAGTAATGAAATGCTTAGCATCTTTGGAAGCTTAAAAGCAGTGATCAATTGCTTCCTCATTGAAGTTCTAAAGCAATGAACACTCCAATATTTAAACAAAAAAGTGAAAATAAGGCCACAACCACAGGCCACAACCCACAGTTACCGCCCACAGAACACACCTTTTTTTATTTATTTATTTTAATATTCAAGAAATATAAAATTTATATAAATTTGTATAATACAAGATGATAAAAAGAAGAAGAAAGGGTAGTGTAAAAATGATATGACTCATATAATTCATATTATTTTGAGGGTAGGAAGGTTAGAATTTGGAGTTTAGGCCTCATATAATTCATATACTTCTTTATTAAATACTTTTCGAAGGAACTAATTCAGAATGGATAAAATATTATAAATTTTTAAATAAGAAAAATAAATATACTTTAGCCACTAAAACAAAACTACAAATACAGAACCTAAAATGAAATTTTACGACATCAAAAGTAAAGCAAAATTATTTGGGACTTGCAAACACAATACAAGTGTATTTTACAGATAGGTCGTTTGGGTTTGGCAAAAGAAAAACCTTGGTTAAACCCTTTGTAAGAGAGAGATGTTTGGGAGGGGAACGGTGTGGTCAGTGTTGAGGCGCGGCAAAGAAGCAATCGGAATTCCCAAGCTAAGAGGAACCACCACGTCTTTCTCTTCTTCAACCCAACCACCGCCTTTCAAGTTTCTAACGCCTCCCGTCGCCACCCATTACATTCATGCTTTCCGATTCCGTCTTATTCCCAAGGTTTCCACACTTTTTCCTTCTTTTCTCATCTGGGTTCTCTTCAATTTTCAATTTTTATAAACCTATATGACTATGCGGTGATCTCTTCCTTTTGCTTTATATATGGACTATGACTCCTCCTAAATGTTCAATCTCTGTGCCATTCTGGGAAGATTGTTATTATTCTTCTTTTTTGATTAATCCCTTATGCTATTATATACGGATGATTGTTCTGAGGAAATTGTGTTGTGATGATGCTTTTAGGGTCATCGTGTTCATGTCTCACACACAAGGAGCTTTTCTAAGGTGGTGGCTGCTGGGGCTCAACACAAGGAGGAGGGATTGAAGCTGCTTGTGAGTGGGGGTTCTCATGCACAGAAGGTGGTTGGAATATGGCTCTTTGGCTCTGCAGCATGGGTGTTCAGCATGGTGGTGCTTGGGGGTTTAACCAGACTCACCCGATCTGGTCTTTCAATGACTGATTGGAAATTCACCGGCACTCTCCCTCCTTTGTCAGATGAGGAATGGTTGCAAGAGTTTGACAAGTATAAGGAGTCACCAGAGTACAAACGGTAAACTGTAACCTGAGTGAGCATATACTATTGTAGAGTTTACAATTCTACACCTTTAGTTTTTGCATCAACTTATGAAATGCATCAAGGGGACTTGTTTTTTCTGGTGAGAAGATACACAAAGTCATCAATTCCTGTAAATAAGTGCTTTTCAAGTTGGCTGACTAATTCTTAAAGCTTATAAAATCAAATCATAAAAATTAAATGATTAAAATTCAAGGAATGATGTTTCATACAACTGTAATTAACGTGGTTAAACAATAGTTCAAACTTAATCACTGCAAGAAAAAATGACGAGCATGACTAAGTATTGATTGTGTATTTATTACAAGAAAAACAAGGTATTGACTAAGTGGAAGTGATTTGACTCTCAGTCTGATAGAGCTTAGTGGTTCTTATGAATGCCATGATGATAACTAGTTTTGCCCTTGTTGCAGTGTTAACAGAGGCATGAAGATTGAAGAATTCAAATTCATCTATTGGATGGAATATGCACATCGTATGTGGGGAAGGGCACTGGGAATTATGTTTGCTTTGCCATATTCATATTTCCTACATAAAGGGTATATTACCTTGGGATTAGGACTCAGACTCTCTGCTCTTTTTGCCCTGGGTGCTGGCCAGGGTCTCATTGGTTGGTGGATGGTTAAAAGTGGTTTAGAGGTTGGAACATAAATAACATAAATTCCTCTTTGTTTGAAGTTGAAATTGACCCGCACTGTCAGACTCTAATAACGTTTTCTTTCGTTAGGAACCGCCATCTGAATATTCTCAGCCAAGGGTAAGCCCATATCGTCTAGCAGCTCATCTTACCTCAGCATTTGCTATTTATTGTGGCCTCTTTTGGACTGCACTTTCTGTTGTTTTGCCTGAACCACCCACTGAATCCCTGACATGGGTTCGCGGGGCCGCAAAAGTGAGAAGACTTGCGTTGCCTATCAGCGTGCTTGTTGGTCTTACTGCTGTCTCTGGTGCATTTGTTGCTGGAAATGATGCTGTATGTTCTCTCGTTTAATAGTTTCTGGCCTTCCCTTTTTATTTGAAATGGTAATTATGAAGAATGATCACTCTTACATGTGGATTTTCAGGGGCATGCATTTAATACTTTTCCGAAGATGGGTGATACATGGATACCGGAAGACATTTTTGAAATGAAGCCTCTGATTCGAAATTTCTTTGAGAATACATCAACTGTGCAGGTAAGTATTTCATGTTCACATCTCTGAAAATTAGAAAATGTTAATACCTTTGTTTGCTAGATTCTTCTTTTGATTGGATTTATCTTTGCTTTTCAATACTTGAGAAATTTTAACTGGATGAAGTGTTTGGAAAAAATCCATGTTTGGAGTTGGTAGTAGTAGCCAAAGTTTAATAACATGAAATTCTGATAGGTGTTATGTCCTTGACAGCTTGATCACCGTATACTTGCAACTGCAACTCTGATTTCAGTGGGGATTTTATGGTGGTGGACAAGAAAGCTGGACTTACATCCTGCTATAAGATCTGTGATTGGAGGCACTGTTGGCATGGCATCTCTTCAGGTAATAATTTCAATTTGCAGTTTTATATTGCTTTAATATTTTTCTTTTTGTATTGTTGGGGTCTTGCTTTACTGTTGTTGCTAGCTAGCTATCTGCCTGTTGATATATTGCCGAATACTCACACACACCTCTTGCTATGCCTGCTTATTTCTTATTCATCTACTAATTGAACACGAAGATGATTATAAATAGACAAAAGAAATAAGAAGAAAGACATTATGGTGGTTTGTTTTTGTTAGCAGTCTACTATATGATTAGGTATGTTAGTTAATTAGTTTTGCATGGTTACAGGTCACCTTAGGAATTTCAACGCTTCTTTCGTATGTACCTGTTTCACTGGGCACTGCTCATCAGGCTGGAGCCTTAACACTTCTGACATTTATGTTACTGCTTAATCACACCGTTCGAAGGCCGTCTTTGTCCCTTCTCAAATCTCTGCCTCAAGTTGTCAAAGCACACTAATTGTTTCCCGGTGTTACATTGCATCAAGAATTATTAGCCTTTGAAGTTGACGAGTGCTGAGACTATTATTTTTTCCATGCTAGGGTTGGCATTGATTTCCTTGTCCAACTTTCCACTGTTGGAATCTTTTGTCGTTGGTTTCTAAATTTGAAGCCTGAAAGATCATGATAATGCAACTGATTTTTTAATTATGCCATCTGGTATTTTTGTAATGTATGCTAAACATTGTTATAGAGAATAATTATGTAAATTGTAACAACTTAGAAGCGGCATAATCCACGGTCTTCCAACTTTGATGATGGCTTTTTATTCACTTAATTATTTTGTTCGAAAACTTCTAGCTATAAATATTGTCTTTTTGGCATCTATTTCGTGTATTTTCAGTTTCACGTTAATTCCATTGTTCGTGAAGTTGGTCTTAGACATGAAACAGTACTGTTTCGTTTGGTGAAGAATTCCCTTTAAAGAAAGTGCAATATGGATTATTGGATTGAACCCACAATTTGTGAAGGTCACATTAAATTTTGTTTTGAATTGGACATGCTGTTTTTTTATTGAAAAAATGTTGAAATGCGGTGGAAATCAATAGAGTAGAATGTTAAAATGTGAATTGCAAGTGCACAGTTAAGGAATGAAAGGCCCCAACTATCTTAATCATTCACAGATCACTTTATCATTAGTGTTTATATTAGGTTGGCCACATGGGTGCAAGAAATTAAATATCAGGAATCCCGCTTATCTTTTTAGTGAAAGGAACTATTACAGCAATCAATCAACTCGAAGCTTTTCTGAAATACAAGGAAAAATTCTACCCGCAGCAATAGAGAATTTTAAAACAACATATATATTCATACACGAATTATAAGATGGTATAAAATCAATTAGCCATCTTTACCAATTGCTTTGTAACCAAAACTGAAGCCGAACATTAGAATTTGATGCCAAAGTAATACTAATACGAGCATGACAACGATCTAACCAAGAAGCCAAGAGTTACGAAAGTACAAAATCCAATAATGAAAAATAACCTGTTCAAGCCACAGCACAAGCAATACCAAGCTAGTAATGACAGTAAATCAACAGCTTGGGTGGAAATATTTTCCGTCATGGTCAGTTTAAGGAATAACTTAAGCATAACTAAAAACATCAGTATATGGGCAAGTTCATTGCTGCTGTGACCCCGATGTTGATGTTCCAGATTCAGCTGGGGCACGTGCAGCCTGTACAGAGCCTGTCTGTGAAGACACTGGTTGCGTAGAATGCTGATAAGAATGATTTGCAGCTGGCGGCTGGGATGGAGCAACAGCAGTATTGTATGGAGGTGGTGGGTACTGTTGATAAGGGGGAACTGGTGGCATATAACCATATGGAGAGTAATACTGATGGTGATATTGGCCAGGTGGAGGAGGCATCATTGGACGGGCATAGTGTTGCATTTGCTGCTTCTCCAAACTGGACTTGTTCTCACCCGACCCAGAAGGCCCGCCAGGAGGACCATCTTGAGATGAAATAAGAGCACCCATTCTTTGAGGATCCATTGATGGGTAGTAGCTTCTTTCCGGCTGCATAGGTGGTGGATTGTTATAGAAAAGTGTTCCTTGTGTTTGGTCCTGGTTCTGCTGCTGTGATATAACTGCCCGAGGCAACAATCCACTATGAGCCACAGATGCCTGCTGCCTAGCTTGATCAGAGCCATCTGACTCAGGTTTTGATGTCTGAGGCCTGCCCCACATCAGCTTTAGCCTTAGGCCCTTAATAACCAGTTTATTTGAGAGTTCTTCTGCTGCCTTTTCTGCACCTTCTCGGGTAGTATATGATACAAAAGCACAAGCCCGTTGCAGAACCATTTTTATAGATTCAATTTCTCCATGGGCATAGAAGTGGTCCCGCAAATCCTGCTCAGTGACCCTAGCATCAAGTCCACCAACATAGAGGGTTTTAATGCTCTCATCCTCAGGAGCCTCCAGAGTGGCCATCTCCCCAGCCTTGCCAAGTAGCTTCAAGGCCACTGGATCGTTCACCCTGAAAAATTTAAAGCATGAACAGAAAATTAATGGAGGCAAAATTATAAACATCACCGACTACAGCAACTAGAAATATCATCAGTATATGTAGTCACCAGAAAATTATGCTAATAAAACAAAGAATAAGTAGACCATAGGTTAATATGCATAGAAAAAAATGATTGTATATCCAAGGTGCACCAAAAATATAGAAGTAAAAGGTTATCCTCACAATAAGATGTTTGATGGCTATTGACATCTGCTACATCACTTTTTGCCACTATCGAAAACTAAAGGTTTTACAAGGAATCATCCTTCGTCCATATAGAAAAAAAATCATTTCTACACATTTGAGAAGAAGCAAAGTACAACAAACGTGTTCTTAAAAGTAATAAAGATTACAGGCTAAGGAGGTTGCATACAGACAAGATACGTCGTTTCACTTCACATATAGAAAGAAACAAAGAAAGCCCAAAATGCAATCACATGACAGTTAGTAACTTGGTAATCCATAATATTTCCCACTTTGGATCCCCAGACAGTTATTTTGACATGTACACCAGACCCCACTACGTGGAGCAAGGTTTAATTATTGTTGTTTAAACACAGCTTCCTACAAGCAGAACTATAACATGTCTTTGCGGGGAGAAGAACCCTGCAGGCTTTTTATCTTAGCTATGCAACAGGTCATCACATAGGACAACCCCAAAAGAACTGAGTGAGTGCCTAATAAAGTATCAATTATATCCATCACGGAGATGAAAAATGCTTGAGTTGCTGCCCAGTTCCAATAACAATACATAGAGAAAACTAATTTGGAATAAAAAGAGCAACTGCAAAAGAGAACAAGTATTAAAAAAGTCATAAGCAGCAAATAGGTCATTTTTAACCATACATACCCATAATAACGATCTTTAATATTTTGTTGAGACAACTCCCCAGTTTCTGGCATCTCGTGTCTATAAGGGCACTCAGCTCCTCTGGTACATTCACCCCTTATGTAGAAACTGCAAATATGTGCCCGGTTTCTTTTGTAATATGGGGTTGTTCTTTGAAGCTTCAGGATAGTATCATTAGGGCGTGCTTTGCCATAAGAGGATTCATAATCTATACCAGCTCTAGCCTGCACCATCATTTTATTCTTAGTAAAAAGTTATGATCAAGTAATGACCGAGAACCGAGTTAAAATAGTATAGACCTTAAAAGAAATAGATAAAGAAAATTTGAGATTTTCATAGCTGTTATGAAATGACATTATGAAAATCAGAGTTCCCTGGTTGAGGAAGTCTGCATGCAATAAAAAGGTAACTCCAAAATATAACAAAAAAGACATTGACCACAAAAATAACAATTCACTCACAACAACATACAGATTCGCTTTAAACATATTACTACTTTTCTAATCATTAATTACATTCAACTATGAGAAACTATAAATGCAAAACTTAGCATAAGGAAAACATACCTTACGGTCATGCTCTTCAGCAAAATACTCCCTATTAACATCACTTTTTGGAATGGCATCATTGGAATCAATATTGAGAGCTGTGTCTCGGACTTGAACCGGTAGTCCATATTCAAGGTCCAGAAGGCACACTTGACAGACATTTTTCAATTTACTACATGTCTGGCATATCTCAGTTTTCTTATATCTCGCATCTCTACCAGGTCTCCATCTAAACACAGTGAATGGCCGTGTACAAATCTTGCACTCCTTGTCATACTCTGCTCTTGTCTGCACACAAAAATAAACATGGCTAGAAGCAATTAAAAAAGAATAGCATACAGCAATGGTTTTAAATCTCAACATTAACTACTATATGATCAATCAACAAACCTATTATTCCATAACTCAAACATGAAAAATTGAAATAATTTCTTAGTTTTAAATACCCAAACCTGACAACAACCACAAGAAAACTAACTCAGTTTTATTTCCTACAGTTTTGAACCCTACGGAAATTGAAAGTAAAAAAATAAAAAAAAATAAAAGATAAAAAATGTATTCTTTCATTTGAAACGCCCAAGAAGAATTGAGCTAAAATGCTTAGGGATTCCGAATTCACACCGTTGAAAACAAAACCATCGGCCTGCCTCAATGCAAAAAAGGTTTTAAACTTAGCAGTTGCATCTATAAATTTCTCATCCAAACGATACAAAAACTGCAAATCATAAAGTATAACAAATTCCGTCATCAATTCTTATTGGCTGGTCACATGGCGAAGTTCAATACATCAAAATCTAACTCGGTTCAGTTGTTCCTCTTTCAAATTCCTCACCATTGTTCCTCTTTAAAATTCCTCACCAAACAAACACAGAACAAAACTATTCGATGAGACAGGAGGAAGTGTTACTGTTCTCACAACCGGTGCTTGTGAAAGCAAATGACACAGTTAAAGTAAGAGAAAAGAAAAGAATGCCTTGAGAGAAAAACGAAGTCAGAGAATGAACTAGTGCAATAGTCAGAATCGCTTGTTACATAATAGGTCATTATCATTCTAACTGCTACCTTCGAATATCCCATTCTATCTCGCAAAAACAAAGCAGAATCACTCAAAACAAAAAAAAAAAAAAAAAAAAAAACGAAATCGAGGAAGATTTGAACGGACCATTCGAACATAGGGGCTGTCGCCGAGGCAGGACTCGCAGATGATGGGGAAATCGGAACGTTCCCAACCGTCGGCTTCGTGGTCTCTGAGCAACCTGTGTGCCATGGTTAGGGCTTCGCGGCTGCACCAAAATCGAAGCTGAAGAAGAAGGGAAACAAGGCAAAAAGAATCAGAGCATTTACTTGATTAGAAAACAAATAGGCGTCAATAGAATACGGAAATTCGAAATCTGAAATTGAATAAATTGATTATTATGAACTTCGAAATTGGGAGAAATCGAGTACCTATTAGCGGTGAGGTCAGGCAAGGGAACGGCAAGAACTTGACAACGAACGCCGCCGCGGGGAACGGAGGTCGGTGGCGGTTCGATTTGCTCTAACAAGCAGTGTAGAGGGAGAAATATTAGGTCTACTTTTGTAAATGTAAAAGCAAGTCCGAAGAACTACCACTAATTAAAATTGTTTTGGATTTTTAATAATTACTGTTAAATCAAAAAATGCAAAACTTAAAAAATGAAGGGATAAAATTTAAATTTGATTTCCAGCTTGTTTGAATTGAACTAAATTATTTTATAATTGATTTTAATTTTACATGTGAAATATATAAATAGTTTCCTCCATTTTTTTAAATCTTTTAAAGTAATTTTAGATATTAAAGTTAATATTCATTAGTGCTATTAATGGTTGTTAATTCATCCAGTTTTGGTGAATAGTTGAGTCAGTTTACATTAAAAAAATAAAAAATATATTATATATCAGTTTCTATATATTATTAACCATTAAGGGTAGAAGGATAAAAAAAAAAAATCTAGATTACAGTAAAACAATTTAAGAGTGTTTAAAATATTTTTATGATTACTTAAATGAATTGTTTACTTTTAAAAAATCTGGATCCAACTTTTTGATAAAATGATTTAATATTTCTAAAATCCAAACTTTCCTTTTCCCATCACTGCTACATAACATGTCAAAGGAAAACCTTATCTTGTTTCAAGAATGACAAGATATATAATATAGTTAGCAAACTCTTGATGTGACATTTAAAAAATTTAACTTTTGTGTCTGAATATTAACTATTCCTAATAAAGTTTAATGTTCAAGTTAACCATTAGCAAACATTAAATAGTGTAATATTACACCAATATAAATAGATTTTTCTTTTTTCAATATATCACCATATCTATAATTTCTAACCAAACTCTTCTGTAGATATTATATTAACCCAAAAAGTACTTAAACTTAAAAAGAATACAGTATGGAAATTCGCTTTTAACTATAGTAGGATATCATTTACCAGGTTAACACCATTTGTAGTATATTTTATCATTAATATTTATAAAAATTAAAATATTTCTACTAAATAAGAGATAAATCAGTCTATTTTTTAATAAAATATTTAAATATATATATATATATATATATATATATAATTGTTGGAATTATAAAAATTTGATGGGATGCAGGAAACAATTTGATTGAGTGTAGGAAGAAGTTTCCTTTGAAAGTGAAAGTTGGGTTAAGGTTTTTCTAACCCATAATTTATTGAATTAGTTCCTATATTATTTGAAATGCACTTTTTAAAAAGTGTTCTTTTTAAATTTCAAAAATTCTGTTTCAGAATGAACAGAAGGAAAAAATTTATTGGTACAATAAAAAATACCCTAGAAGCTGGTATTTGCAAAAAGAAAGCACATGTTGAGTTGAGTTATGTACAATTCATTTAGGGTTTTGCTTACTGCATCCCATAATTGCTACTGCACCTCATAGTATTTTCTTAAAAAATTTATCTATTTTAATAATTTCCTTACAAAATTATACAGGTCCAAACAAAAAATTGTAGATCAAATTTTTGAGCATGTAAGATTGTTATTTGGGTGAGGCAGTTTCCTAAATATCTTTCAACATAATTTTTGCTGTCTGTAGAAATCTCACCAAGCATTTATTCCCACCCATCTCTGTGCTCCACTGTGAAATGGACCTATGATAATGCATTTTTAATGTTGCCCATTTCTTCTGTTCTGCAATAACATCTAATTTGTCCACAATTTTAGAGTATAATTTGTATCCTTATGTTATGCAAGGTTGTACATGAGGATATATGGGTGGAAGGAAAATATTTTTTCTGTCCATCAAAAGCTCTTCTCAAACTATATAAGTTTTGTAAAACATATTTTAAAAAAGATTAATGAAATAGTTTCACTTATATACCTTACCTTTATCTATACAAATAAAGTAATTTATTCATAAACAAAATTAGAAATCAAAGAAAACTATCTAACATTTTATAATAATTTTTTTAAGAGTAAAATTACAGTTAATGTGGGATAGAGAACACAATTAGTTTACGTTCAATTTCTTTAGCGCTGTCCTAATTTCTATTTTCCACTTTCGATATACCAAACAAACATGGTAATATTAGTTATCTCTTAACCTAAATACTTTTTTTATTTCACAGTTTTACTATTTGTTTTTCTCTTTATTTATTTTGTTTCTACCTAACATAACATTAACGTTTCTAGGTTTGTTTGATAAGATTGATTTAGGGCATCAAAGAAGATTATAAGAGCACAAATTTCTCAAAAAAGATTGCAGAGACAGTAATATTTGTTTTCATATATAATTTTTTTATTAAACAGACTTTGACTGGGTATTTGTTTTTATCATAATTGTTGCTTTTCTCTAGTGGAAATATAAATATATATATATATATATATATATATTTTTATTTTTTATTTTTTTTACTTTTTCATATCATCTAATTCTATTTTTTAATTTATTTAGCTACTCTAAAATATATCATGATTTTAGTAATTTACTCCAGAGCAGAAAAAGTCATTTAGTATCATTCCACGTGATGTTTTATTTTAATTTTTAGATAAATTATAATATTATTTATTAAACACTGTAAAAGAAATTATAATCGAAGTCCTACAACAATCTAGACTTTTCGGCACAGTCCTGTAAAGATTTGGATTGGAACAGGTTTTGTTGTTTAGGGTGAAACGACGTGGCAAAAACCTCAAACCACAAATAGAACTTCTACACGACTCTCACAGTGTGGGACTATCTTCTATGAAACAATGAAACAACTATAATAACCATAAAAGAGAAGCTGAGTTTTTTCTTTGGCTGACAAGTAAGTACCATCTACCTCGATCTCCCTCTGTTGTTCCTTCCCTCCCACATGACCTTATGACCCTTTTCCCATCGCATTCTCTCTAACAACACAAGGACAGAAAAATCCGAACTTTTCCCTCTCGCCTTTTCCATTTAAGGTCCCATAGCAGGAATTGACGAGATGGAGAATGAGGCACATATCAGCTCATCTGATATAGGAATAGATGTGAATGAGAAGATGGGTGAGGCACTTGAGTCAAGTGACAACATCCCACTATTGCTCGCCCAAACCCAATCTAGCCCGGTCAAAAGGACAGGTTTGTGTTGTGATGTTTGGTGCAAAAGTGAATATTCATCTATCTATTTCATCATGCTATTACTAACTAACATGTTGGTGTTTCTTGTGAATGTGGTAAATGGGATTGGATTGGATTTCACTTTGTGAATGAAAGGGACGGTGTGGACAGCAGTGGCACACATAGTGACTGGGGTGATTGGATCGGGAGTGCTGTCTCTGCCGTGGAGCACTGCACAGCTTGGATGGCTTGCAGGACCACTCTCAGTCATTCTTATTGCTTCCATCACTCTATTCTCTTCCTTTCTTCTATGCAACACTTATCGCCATCCTCATCCTGAACATGGTCCAAACAGGAGTGCTTCCTACCTTGATGTTGTCCATTTGCATTTAGGTACGCAAGTTCCCTTTCCACTTTCTTTTATAGCATACCACCAAGTGGCTGATGTGAGTGAGGATGAGCTTGGTTCATTTAAGCATGTGGTTATGGAAACAATGTCCAAAAAAGTTAGTCTTTTTGACTAGTGACCAAGGATATTCCTTACAATCTTGCATTACCTTTGTGTATGGGAAAAAAAATGTGGTTGAGAGGCAAAAACCTATATTTGAATGGTGATGAGCTTGAATGTTTTCTGTTCTTTGCATGAACAATGTGTTGTATAGATTTGATTGGAGGCAAATTCAATGTTAATTTCACAGTGATGAGATTATAGGGACTTGGTAGGGAAGGAAGAAGAGACTATAGAAACTAAATATTCTGAAATTGATATTGATTTGATGTGATATGGTTTATACTAATAGAACACTCCTGGTATTAATTAAATAAGGAAACAAGATAAAGCTGATTCATTTACCTTTTAGTGGTGATGGGGTCTGTTTTTCTAAGCATGTGGTTAGGAGTTTGAATCCTAACTCTTGTGTATGGAAAAAAATCTCACTTTTTAGTGTTTCCAAAATTCCCAAAAGAACTTTGTCTCGATGAACAACCAAGGATATTCCTTACAATCATGCATAAAAAATAAAATAACATCTTGGTACCACATTGTTATAGGAAAGAATGCTATTTATATGATATGATCATCTTTGGGTGTTTACAGGAATAAGTAATGGGCGGCTCAGTGGCCTTCTTGTGAATATAAGTTTGTATGGTTTTGCAATTGCATTCGTCATTACAACAGCTATCAGCTTAAGGTGTGTTGATGACTTATCATACTGGTTTCTCTCATGTTATGACATTTTCTTTTCTTTGCTCTTCTGTCCCTCTGTTTATCTGTGGATGCTACCTGTTGCGAAACAAGATTTTTTCACTGGTACTCCACTAAGGAAACATGAGTCTGTCCCAAGCATAACACCATATGATTGCCAATATTTTTGGACTGCTATTTTGTATTTCTTGCTGCAGAACAATCCAACATTCATTTTGTTACCATAACAAAGGGAGTGAAGCATCATGTGAATCTGTAGATGCATATTACATGTTGCTTTTTGGCGCTATCCAAATTATTCTCTCACAGATACCCAACTTCCATAACATTGAATGGTTGTCGGTTGTTGCTGCAATTATGTCCTTTACTTATTCTTTCATAGGAATGGGGCTTTCTATTGCACAAATCATAGGTATGATGGGAGCCTTAGCTTAGGCCCACCATAAGTATTAGTTTTGATCAGATAAATGTGTATAATTTTATGACAAAACTTTGCTCAGAGAAAGGACATGCTGAGGGTAGCATTGGAGGAATCAGTACCTCCAGTGGAACTGAAAAGTTATGGCTGGTTTCTCAAGCTCTTGGTGACATATCTTTCTCATTTCCATTCTCAACAATTCTTATGGAAATACAGGTAAACACCTTGCAAACTCACATACGAGACTGTAACTTTACCTATAAAGGCTGATATAATTTACTGCAATTGTTGAAGGATACTTTAAAATCACCTCCACCAGAAAACCAAACCATGAAGAAGGCCTCAGTAATTGCGGTCACTGTCACAACATTTATGTACCTCACTTGTGGAGGTGCTGGATATGCTGCCTTTGGTGATAATACACCAGGAAACCTTTTAACAGGGTTTGACTCCTCTAAGTCATCTTACTGGCTTGTGAACTTTGCTAACGTTTGTATAGTGGTTCACCTAGTTGGTTCATATCAGGTACATTAGATATAGAGATACCATGTCAATAGTTTTAGGTGCTCCCTTTTATTATTTCTTCAATTCTTGTATTATCCATCACCTGTCTTGAGGTAGCTTGTTATAAAATCACATATAGTGTAAACACTTTGCCAGTTATGATATTTCTAATATGTTTGCTTTCACTCGTTTTCTATGATAGATTGGGTGTTCATTTAATTGTCATCTACTTTGTTTTGGTGCAGGTGTATTGCCAGCCACTTTTTGCCACTGTTGAGAGCTGGTTCCGTTTTAATTTCCCGGATAGTGAATTTGTGAATCACACATATATCTTGAAACTCCCGTTGCTACCATCCTTTGAACTTAATTTTCTCAGTCTGTCTTTCAGAACTGCTTATGTTGCATCAACAGTTGTGATTGCAATGGTCTTTCCCTACTTCAACCAGATTTTGGGGGTTCTGGGTAGCATAATTTTTTGGCCATTGACCATATATTTTCCAGTGGAAATATATTTGAGTCAATCCTGTACTGGAGCATGGACGAATAAGTGGGTCCTGCTTCGATGTTTTAGCATTGTTGGCTTTGTTTTTGGATTGTTCACTCTCACTGGATGTATTAAAGGAATAGTAACTCAAAAAATTGGCTGAGAAGCTTTGAGACCTCTCCAGGTATTGGGGCTAAGAAAGTAGTTTATTTTCTACTTTGAAGGCCCAAAAATGATCCTGATCATCTGCAATGGATTTTCCAATCATTCACACAATCAGTGACTTGGAACCATCAGATGAAGATTGGACAACTTGTATCTTTTTTTCCCGGTAAATTAGACTTGAAACATGTATTTGAGTTCTGAACTGTCCTGTCTTTATTCAACAACTTGTAAAATGCAAAAAATAGAGAGCACTGCACTGAATCTGGTTGGACATTAAACATGAAGATTATTTATATTTTCAATGGGACTAGTGGTTCTGTAATTGATCACCTGTGAATGCAAATGTCATATGTGAAGTGTTTCAATTCATCCCACTGTTGCGAAAGTTTACTATGAAAGTGTAAGACATTCTAGGCAAACTGAACTTGAACGATTCCATGACGCATCTGTGTTTTGATTACCCTATAGCTATTACAAGTTTTGTTAACGAGATAAGTTGAAATTTTTTGTGGATCACACAAAAAAAAGGTGAAATGACACACTGCTAATACAAAAAACTGTGCACTTAAACTAATATGATGTCTCATACTTAACATTAACAACCAAACGGTGATAACATGAAATAAAGCCGCCAGAAAGTGAGTCAAAAGAAAGAGTTTGTTCCATAAAGTCTTCTAATCCGTAGGCTTGACTTTGCTACTTGCTTAACATTGTACAAAATGATAAAAAAAAAAAAAAAGAGAATATAACGAAGGATTGGTTGACTTCAACAAGAGAAATATCATGGCCCAATCAATCATTCTTCTCCCCATATGCTGATTAGCATAAACACAGCCAAGAATGATTTGCCGCTAGGCATGCAAATTGCCAAAGTTTACAGCTAGGTAACCAAGGTATTCGACTCAAGCTTCTACTTCCCTCGGTGATACACCAACCTCACCATCAACCGATGCAGTGCTTTACTGAATAGCAAGACGCCTCTGTGAGGTTTGCTCAGAGGAGATGCTTCCCCGTTGTTGACCTGAACAGTCCCCTTCCTCTACTCTCTCACCCGAGTGCAAACAAAACGCAGATGATGACTGCAGAACATTTGCATAGTTGTGTTTTCCAAATCTCTCATGCACTTGAGATTCTCTTGTGTCTTGTGGAACACTGGGAGAGTTCCAGGTCTTAGCAGAATCAGAGGATGCTGGTCCTAAACAAGATGAACTGACTGACTGTGGCACTGGGACTGCACCTGCACCCATATCCTTTTCCTTTTTCGTGTGATTTGAAGCCTCCACCTCAGTTTTCTTGGCAAAACGCCCTCCGTTACCTCGTGCTCTTCTCATAGCATGCTGATGCCGAGATTCATGAAGATAAGGCTGCGAAGAAACAAAGGTTAGCATCCCATATTTACATGTACAAAATATTAAGCATTAGCACTACACTAGAGCCAACCTGTGTCTCAAAAAACAAATTTTGATTTGTTTCAACCTTAATGAAGAAAAGTTCAGTTCTTCACCATCTTATCCTTCTTACTTTACTGAGTCTTTTGATACCAAAAGCATTACTCATTTAGGTAAAGCAGCACAATGCTAAACTCTTCTACTGATTTAAAATGTTCAAAGGTCCAGAGATTACTAGATTTCCAATTACGATACTTTGGTTTTATCATTGGTGGATATACATTCAGGGTTAAAATTCCTTCATGGCTACAGTTTTAGCTCAGGATCAAGTAAATTGGTTGGAGGATAATGTCAAATAAAATAAGGGAACAGATATCAGAAACCTGAAATGTGTTGCGATATCACTTTCCAAAATAGACAAGGCAAAAAATTAACTACAGAAAACTATGGAGGCATACAGAAGCATTAGCCAGTGCTCATTTGTACCTTTCTGACTTTTATTAATTTCTTTTCAAGCTCTGCCTTGGCACGAGCCTGTCTTCGTCTCAGAATTCCTTGGTATTGTTTGGCATTCACATAAACAGGCTCTTGAGCCATCTCAAGCGGCAAAGCCATTCTGGCATGAGGCAGGCCTATAAAAGGAGCATATCCCTAAGAGGAAAAAAAATATATAATAAGGTTATTTATCATAATGATATCCTCCCAATATCACCATAGTTTGAAAAAGAAAATAGACCAAATAGCGTTTTTATCATATATAGCAAGAGTCTATCCTTCGGGAGTTATACACAGATTACATTCCAAAACAGTGATTTTGACAAACTACAGGTAGAAAGCTTTTATTATGTAAGAACACTGGTTAGTCTCACATCTAACTTCATGTCCCCATAATAAGGATTTTTAGCACATGCCTGTAGTTAGAATTCGAATTATACTAGGGTCCATCACAAAAGCATGCAACGGATCTATAATTTTTCCAATTATAGAATTTTCATCATAGACAAGTAAGAACAGCAAAAATTAATGCTATTAAACATAGTCAAAGCTATGATCTTTGCACCTTCTCTTTGCACTAAAAAATAATATCATGAGGGCAAGGCTTACATATGAATGGCCAATAAGTTCCAGTTGTGGAGCATGTGTAAGGCAGTCATCACGCCTAGATGGAGCAGATGATGAAGAATGCAGCATGGCTTGGTGGTCTTGTCCATAATTTTCTGCCAAGAAAAGAATATAGTATTCCAGTAAGCTTGTAACGCTTGGAAATAAAGAAAAAATTCATTTTAACATAATTTGAGGCATTATATGCAAGCAAATGTTTTCTTTCCAGATTTTAATGTCTGTATTTTTTTTTCCTTACAACATAATCCAAAGCACCTGTTTGATTAGGAGCAGTAGGTTGCGATTCTTTGGTGGCATCATCGTCTTCCTCATTCAACCCATTATTGGACAAAGATTGACCTTCACTGGATTCTGAATCTTCATTAGGACGTTCAAGTGAAGATGAATTTGATGCATTCACCCTTGAAATTGCTTGCGGAACAGAATTGTACTGAATACCTCGCCACCAGGGTTCAGCATAAACGTTGTTAGGTGTAAAGGAATGTGGATTAGACTTTGGTTGATTAGCAGTTTCAGATTTGGACTGCATATCTTATCTCCAGATCCCTACAAAAGTATATTGAAAGTACAAATTTTATTCCTTATGCTAAAACAAAGGCAAGATGAATAGAAAACGACAAAGACAATGATTATTCCCCCTTACAGTAAGAAAACCTCTAGTAACATTAAAAGAATAGATAAATAAGGAATTTGTGAAACAGATTGACGTGATTAAATGAAAACTATAGCCATAATTGTCTCAGAATCATTGAAGTGCAGGCAAAAACTGATGAGTATGATGTCAAAGCACAATTCACAGCTTTGTTATTGAAAGGCTTACTGAAGTCAATTTATGTACGCAAATACAATTGAGTTCACAGGAAACATGAAAAAAAGTGAAATAAGACAAACAACTGTGTCGTTTAAACCTTTGATGATAACTAGGGGGATGTTGGAAATTTGGAACAGAACCAATAATTTCTCTTCTAGCTCATACTATAGACCAATAATTTATGGTTTATTTATGGCTTTCCCAAGTTGATTTTTATTTTCTAAAAATAGATTATTAATCACAGAAGTGCAGCAAAGGTGGAAGTAAGAGCATGAACTTGATACTGGTCAACAAGAAAATGCGAGCACTCTTTGTAGGGTAGTGACAAATGTTCATGACTGACTCATATAACTCAAAAGGTTCGGAAAACAATATCTTTCGAACAATGTTAAAACTAAAAAATACTTACTTTGCTCTTGAGTACAACCACTTAAAATGCAGATTGATATAGTAAAGCCATATTAAAACATTTCATAGCCTCATATATGTATAAAATTATAACACATGTGCAAGTTAAAGTAAATTGAGAAACCCCCTCTCAAAATTATTAAAATTCATCACGAAAAGACAAAACTTGTTAAGGCAAACAGAGGCTTAAAACAAAGCTTTCATTTTGCTCTTACTTATCTTCAGCAGGAGCTGCAACTGTTTAAAGGTAAAGCTAAAATCTTTCAGCTCTTAGCCAGTGCCCAGCAACCAAATGCCCCTATAAAACAAAACCATGACATTCAGCAACATTGGTTTCTGCGATATTTAGTCACAAAACCAAACAGAAACAGTGGATATTCCAACATGCAACCTCAGATATTGGTCCAACAAGCAACAAAAGTTGAAGATTTAACTGATCCTAGTACATGCAACAAAATCCCAAGTCTACCTCATTAACAACCACAAAGAATTTCCCACCCACATCACATGCCATAAAAAAAAGTTCCAGGTGATACCTTGACAGAATTCACACATGCAGACACAGAATCCTTACACTCAGATCACACAAAGACTTCCCTAATAAAGCAAACACAAGAATCACCCCCCAAAACCCTAATCCTCAAAAGCCCCCCCAAAGAGAAGGAATCAGAATTAGACCAAATTCCCCAGTTGATCAAATTGGGGAGGTGAGAGGCAAATGAAAGAAGTAAGCTTTCTCTAGAATTTAGGGTGTTGTATGTGATATCTCACTTGAGTTGTTATTATAAGAGGATAAAGAAATTGGTGAGAAACAATAACAAGAGTTAAAGTGAAAACAAAAACAATCTTAACAACACTAACATGTTTTAGTCCAGTGTTGGGGTTTAAATTTCAAGTGACATAGGATGATGACGTCAGCATGACGCCGGAGAAGGGGACACGTGGATTGAAGTGGGAGGGAAAAGGAGAAGGCTGGTAGGAAGTGAGAGGGGTGGGTGAGGATATCAGAGCCTCCTAAGAAAGAAAAAGAAACAAAATTTCTGGGGCACGTGACACGCACTTGAGTAGCAGAATCCAGTGAACGCGTGGCCTGGGAGTGGGGCCCACAGCCTCCTAAATTGGACAGCGCAGACTTCCACGTGTCCCCTGTTTTAGTTTCCTCGGATGAATTATTGATTCTCCACCATAAAAATAAAAGGAATTTAATTTCTTTTACTTAAAAAAATGGGAAAAGGTGAGGCTTACCTGCCAGTGAGGAGTGAGGAGGACACGTATTATGACTTCACAGCTCATAAACATTTCAATTTACTCACTTCTAAATTAATAAATAATAATGCTTCAAAAACGTGGCAGCACTTTTTAAGGTCGTCTTTAGAGACACATCAAGAATTATAGACAGAAACAGATAACAATTTTACAAAGTCAATTATACTTATAAATAAAATATATAATATTAACTATACATTAATAATTTTAAAAAAAATATTATATATATATATATATATATATATTAACGGTTTCAATTTCATTAATCACTTCAAATTTGATTAATTATTGTTTTATTTCTTTAAATAAGTGGGGCATAAAATTTTCATCCTCACTATTATTATTTGTCATATCAATTATTTTTCATTAATATTGTTTTGATTGTCACTATTATATTATTTTCATTTAAAAAATAACTTAACACACTATCTTTGCCACAGTGAATGTTATTATTATGTTATTCATATTCATGTGGATTAAAAATTGAAGATGGCAAAAATGTAAATGAAATTTATTTACTTTTAAAATGTTATTGATGTAATGCTTGTTAATATCATATGCTCAATTTCTGAAAGATAATTTACATCTCTTAAACAAATATTAGAAATATCAACTCAGATAAATTGAGATATAAAAAAAATAAAAAATAAGACTCTTGTTTCTACAAAATTTAAGGATAAGTTATTCGTTACAAATTTCAATGAAAGTCATATGGTTGAATAGAGAGTTATTTTATTCAAAATAAGCCAACTTCTTAATAAATATCTTTTTTTTTTTCTTTTTAACAATAGAAATCAATAGTTGAAATTCATGAGGAGAATAATTGTTGAACATTTTATATAAAAAGGAATTAGATACAATTTTCTTGGAAATGAGAAACATTGAAATACCCTTATTTTGTAAAACGCAAAATATAAAGGAAAAAAAAACATGTTAACTAATTTCTTGTATTTCATATTTAAATGGTTGGAATTTTCTTGGTACGTTATCTGTTTCTTCTGGGACATCATTTAATTTTTTGTAATAGTTGTTATCTATTTAAATTTGATGATTCATGAATTATCTTACATTACATCTATTCAAGTTTTGTCCTCATCTTAATTCAAATAATTTTAAAAGTAACATGTTTTAAATTTCATTATTTTTCTTCTTCAACAAATAATTTCAATTCTTATACTATTTCATTTTAATACAAGTTATAAGAATTTATTTATACAATTCACGAGTTTCATATTTACATTTATTTCAAAAATTAAACATATTTTATACAAATATTCTTTTTAGGAGTCTAATTAATCTGTTGATAATTATTACTTTTAATAAGCTCCACAAGGTATTATATATATTTTTAGTTTACTCAAATTAAGAGTATATTTGATTGCCAAACAAAAATAATCTACAAAAAATAGTTATTTTTCATAAAACATTTTGAATTAATTTTTTATTGCAATTTCACCATTATCATTTTTTTTCTACCATCATCACTGATATTATACCCTTACAATAACTCGTATGCCAGTGTCATTATTTTCTATATTAACATTATTTTCATCATCATCATTATTATTATTAACAATTATAATCTTTATCTTAATATATATTAAATAAAACTAATAAATTAATTTTTATATTAAATTTTTATTTTTGTTTTTTATTTCAACTAACAAATGAGTTCTTAATGTTTTTGAAATATTCTTTGCTGGACTTGTATAATAGCATCAACCCGTATATATGAGCATATTTTATTTTGTTCTTCAAAGAAAAGATTAATTTTAAATTTTAAAGAATTTACACTAGTCTTTGTACACTATTAAAGGAATTTTAACCTAAACTTTTTTTTTTAGTTTATGTGTAATCTTACACACCAAGGTGGTGTTGCGAATAATGATCCTCTCTGATCAAAACATGAAACTTTTTTAGCAAGATAATATGATAACATGGAACTTTTTTGAGATTCTCATTCTCTAATATATGATAGTCCAAGACCTCAACAGTTGTCATATATACAGTAATACCCTACAAATCTGAAAATTATTCTAGTTTTTTAATTAGAGTTCGCTTTGATCTGTCCCAAATCCAAAATATGTTCAACATAAAATTGTAATTGAAACAAGAAATTTTTACAGAAATGGTTAATTAGATTTTTTAATATAAATTAATTAATAATAAAGCAAGTGAATATTAAAAAAAAAAATGCACTCCTACTGACAGTTGGACTGAAAAGGTTTCAACTGACTTAACCGCAATACATCTTAACTGCTCCAAAAAAAGTATTCAGAAATGCATTGTATATAAATTTGTAGTCATTTGTTGCATCTTGTGGAAACCTAAACATTAAGATCTTAGGTGAAACTGCTGTGTATTAGTTTTTTTATTCTTTATCATAATTAACTAACAATTTGTAATATAACAACAACATGTTAACTATTTACCATGGCTAAAAGCATCCCTAACTTTTCTTTATAACATTATCTTACATGAATGTTATATTAAACATCTAAACGTAGGTAAAATTACTATGAATATATAACAAAATTCTTAAAAGGTAGCTATTAACTAAAATAATAATAATAAGAAAATGTCAATCACAGTCAGTTAGCAGTTGTGCAGAAGAGAATTAGAAAAGAAAAGATGAATTAGTATGAATAAAGTATATGACTTTAATTCTCTCATAGCAAACACTTCACAAAACTATGTATTTAATAGCAACTTGCAGCCTTGCAAGCTATTACACTCAAACCTGAAACTACACTCACTATCTTTGCACTCAGCACACTTCAAATTTAGAAGGTCACATATATATATATATATATATATATATATATATATATATATATATATAACAAAGCAAGAAGAAAATAAAAAGCCTAAATCTAACTTAGAGACATATTTTACATGTTGTCACACCACCTAAAGCTAGCAGAAAGAAAGGGTGAATAACTGTTCCTAGCTAAGAAAATTCACTCCAAAATCCAAAGTTCTCTGGCATATACCTCTCAGTTGCAAGAGCAAGAGCCAGTGAATAGAAAAAAGACTAAACTAAAAGAAAATAACACAAGTCCATGAATCTTGTATAGTGTCATACATATATATATATATATATATATATATATATATATATATATGTTAGCAGAGGAAAGAAACGGGAAGATCTTGAAGGGCAACACAGAAGAACATGTCTAAGTCTGGTGGTGCAAAGAATGATAAAGGTGATCTACGCAAAGAGCAATTGGAAAGCATCATCCTTGGCTTCTTTGGTGCTGGAGGGCACGTTGAAAGTTGTGGTATCCGAAACTTTTGCCCTTTGGGAGTGGAACACATAGCCACAGCACTAAAATCCATGTCCCTTTTCTTTGATGGTTCTTGTTTTCTGCTTTCTTCATGCTGCTTCTTGCAATGGCTGCTTCTTGGAGGCTTTGCTCGTGTTCTTTTTCTTGTTGTCCTTCCAGAAGGAACCATTTCTTGAGATAAGGTTAAAGAGAGAAGCTTTGTGTGAGCTAGTTAAAAAAACAGTGGTAAAGTTTCTAGAAAAAAGCTGGCAATGGGAAGAAGAAGGTTGAGAATGAAGGAAGGAGAGAAGATATAAGATAGTGTAAGGGTAGACACAACACAATACAACACAAAAACACAAGCTTTATCTTATTGGAGAGTGCTTTGAAATTGGAATGAAATGATTGACTGAAAAGAGAGGGTTTTGTAGCAGAAAAGTGAAGTGATGATTTGTGAAGAAAGAGAGGGTAGCATTTGAAAAGGGTTTTGTGCAACTGACATAAGAAAAGTAACTCCTTTTACTAACACACCAGAATGGAAGTGAAATGAGGAATCCAAGAAAAATATTTCCTTAAAAGCAGAGCAAACCCATCTATGCTTTTGAACCGTCCAATAAAATTATTATAATTCACTGTATTTTACTTGATGAAATGAACTAAACTATTTTTTTATGTGTATTTATTGATAGGTACATATAGTTTCTTCCAACCTAGGGATGGGAAAAAGGAAAGGAATTGGAGATAGAGATTTTAGAATAGAAGACAAAGTTAATGATTCAAATACTCTTTAGACCTATTCTACTTTTATTTCTTCTAGGAACACTTCAATTTTTTGATCACTAAAAGGATTGGAACACATTCACAATATTCTTTTATCTAGAAATTTTTATTACATGCACACTTTAGTTTGCACCTAGCTTTAGATTTTGAACTTCACTTTATCAAAATATAATTCAAATTTCAGGGCAACTTTTAGGATCATAGTTTTCTTTAAGGAAAACTGTTTATTAGGTAAGCATGTAATTTGGCGGTTTGAAAGTTATGTCAAATTGACATTATTTTATTTTGTTTTATAATCAACATTTTTTTTTCTCCACTCATCCCTTTTCTATTGGCTGAAAATCATTCACAGCATTTCTTTATAGGGTTAATTCTATCAAAATAACATTCCTATAAAAAAATGTAAAATAATTTTGATGACTAAAGCATTGCAGTCTAGAAATTAAACAATCTAATACTAGTTTCACATTTTGCTCTGGTGGAGGAGAGAAAGTACCTTATAATGAAAGAAAAGAAAAGAAAATATAAGCTAACCATTGCAAATAAAAGTGGTTTCTGGTTCTGATATAGATGTGTAAACATCAATCCAACATCAAAATTGAAGCAAGATGATAAAAATGTTAAAACATTACAGGGTCAGAGGCTCACGACAACATAAAGACACTACAAATAAACAGATAAATAAAAAATACACTTAAAATTATCTTTTGTTTTCTGACCGTCGACTTCTAGAAGAATCAAACCTTACATGGCAAGAAATAAAAAAACCTTCAAAATCTAAACAATATCAGTGTTAAAACCAGTTATTTTACCATCCACATTTTTAGAATACTGAGTTTTTTTGGGTCAAACTAAGTTGTATTTAATTAACTAGTTTGATTTTTTTAGTGTTTAATTATAAAATAAAATATGTCAACTTCAACTGAGATAATTAAGATTCTTGAATTTTATTTTTTAATTGCTTAAGTTAATAATATTTTATTTTAAGACTATAGAATCAAATTGTTATATCATCTCAATTAACGACTTAAATTCAGTTAAAAATTATTAAAATTTTAAATTCAAAAATAACTTTTTAGTAAACATTTAATTATAAAGACTCAAATTTAAGAGGAATTCAAATTTTAGTTAATTATGCTTTTGGTTTTTCATGTGAAAAAATATAAACAATTATTATGTAAAATAGTAATCACATCATCTAGTACTCAGTTAAAAAAATATAACAAAAATATAAACATTTAATAAAACGAAAATTTTAGTAAAAAGACATTTAAAAATATCTAAATTTATATATAAAAATTAATGAAGTGATAAAAGTATAAAAAATCATGAATATTTATTCTTGACTCATGTGGGTTTGAAAATTTTGGACCTCAGAATTTTTGTTTGGTTAAGATTCACCTCAAAATCCCAGCTTCAAAAGGAGCATGCACCTATTTATCTATCTCTCTTTGACTACAATGATTTTCCATTTCCACTGATCTTTCAAATTATCAACTCTGCACTTTTTCAGAAATAGCTTCATCTGGGTTTGAGGATAGCATGGTGAGAGGTGTATCTGTTGTGGTGGACTCGCACAGTTCCCCATGTTTGTGCATGGAAGCTCTAAGCCCCACCACTAGTGTGAGTGTTGTGTGCAATAGTCTGAATCTGACCCTCAAGAAAAAACACTTTCTCAGACTCAGTAGTTCCTTCCTTCAGAATCACAGTGTTAACACAAGTTTGAAGAAGCAGAACAGGCACAAGAAGAGGACCAAAAGACTCACTATTGTCAACGAGCTCGGAGGCCAATATGAGGACACTTTTCATGATGTTAAAAAGGTACTGAAAATAGTAAAAAAATTCTGCTAATCATTGGTATGACACGTGATAAAATGTGTGATTAATTTTCTATAGTTTATATTGGCTGTTTGCAATTTGACTTGCTTCATCTTTGGATACACACAGCAAATACTCAACTATTTCACATACAAGGCTGTGAGGACTGTTCTTCAACAGTTGTATGAGATGAACCCTCCTCAATATACGTGGTTCTATAAGTAAGTCAAATGCATGTTGTAGCTAGAATGTTAATTTGTAATTATTTTAGTCCTTTCCATTATGTGACATGTAAAAAGTTCCTAAATTTTTGACATGGTTGTTCAACCTCAACTTGTGAAAAAGAGAAGATTGCAGACATTCTATATAGAAAGTTTCTCAAATATGCTGGTTCAGTATGATTATTTTACTTGAACCGAGTGATTCAATGCCTGGGAATGCATGAATGTGTGAATGCAGGAAATCTAGTTCCATGAGAAGTCCTGACATATAAAGCAGTAAAGGAGTAAATGCACATGGATACCTTTCACAGTTTCTAGTTTTCTGCAACATTTATCTGATAGTAAAGTTCATTATAGCTTTTCGTACGCATAGTAAGGTTTATTTTTTAGCTAATTGTTATTTGTGTTTTCCATGTTGATAGTTTCGTTGCAACAAACGATCCAGCTGATAGGAAACATTTTATAAGATCTCTGGGGAAGGTATGTAATCTGACGAGTTATATAATTTGCTGATAATTTCTAGAATGTTGGTAGTTAAGTCTTTTTTTTCTTCTGATTACTCTGTTGAAAATTTTCTACAACTTTGTAAGCCAATACATATCTAAATTTGAGAATTGAAAAAGTACTACAATCAACATTTTTGGTGTCAAGGGTTGTTGTTTTTCTTCCTATGCCACAATGTTTTCCAACACTGAAGCTGGTTAAAAGAAAAACCATCTTCATAAGCATGCTATTGTTCAGAGCAGAAAACAATTTCATAATAGAAAAGGCGATAACATCTATCAAATTACTTGGTGTATGCCTTAATAAATTGTCCAGATTTTGTTTCCTTCAATTCCACAGCTCCAATTTTTTCACGTCTACATTACACTGCTTTAAGTATAGTGCCTTTCAAACAGGATATTGATCAGATAATTTTCTGTAAAACACATGTTCTGATATATAGTAACATTTCACAAAGTATTAACTGATGGAAAATGTGTCATTTTTCGCTTGGCCCATTGATAGGAGCAACATGAACTTGCTGAAAGAGTGATGATAACACGGCTTCACCTATATGGAAAATGGATCAAGGTAATTGAACTCAAAATTATAACCCTTTGTGAAGGGGTGATGCACTCAACAATGTTATAACCTTCCTATTCTGAATCTCTTTTTCCATGCAGAAATGTAATCACGCTGAGATATATCAAGAAATACATGATGAAAACTTGGAGCTGATGAGGGAAAGGCTCATGGAAACTGTAATATGGCCTTCAGATGACTCAAACACATAAAAAATGGGTTGATAAGTTAGGACCTTCGAATTTTGATATCAGAGGCAACATGTTTCTCTCGAAATTCCTTTTTTGTGTCCTCTTCTGTTGTAGTATAATGCATTCTGTAAATTGTGTATATCTCTGTACCTTTACAAATACATTCAATTATTTAGACAGTTTGAAATGAAGAATTTACAAGAGGGATGAAAACTTGTACACATTTCTTGTAAGAGTATAACCAATAGCTAGAATTCAAGCTAAACTACTAAAAAAAACAACTAAAGGTATATTTTGAAGACCCATTTTCCTGCATCAAAAACACGTTTAATGTAAGAAAAATACACAAAAGAATCACTTCCAAGATTATATGATTTATGTAGTTCTTTTTAGTAGCATAATCGGTTATGCACAGGGAATAGTCAGTTATCTGGTTTTTTATTGTTGTTAAGTAGCAAATCTTCATTTGAAGCTTGAACTTTGGGTAGGTGTGTTGGGAGTTCTGTTGTCTTTTTTTGGTTTTGTTTTGCTGTAAGTGGTCTATGGGTTTGTCATTCCATGCATTCTTGGACAAAATTCCCAATCTCTTGAAATTTTGGTTGGATATTCCATAATGCATAAATTTTTTTATCCCCACAGTGGATAAATCGTACTCGTAGTTCACAGATGAAATCGTGTCAAGATAATTTTGCTATGGGGTTAGGTAATATTACTTAAAATCGTGTGTCCTTACCTTAGCACGATCTCAGCATAGTGTGTATGTATAGAACACCATTTCAGTGATAATATAGTGATACTGAAATCGTTTTGGTGGAGTAGAATTTTAGTGGTTTTAATTTTTTCCCAATTTCTTAGATGTTTTGGTTGAATAAATGAGGAGAAAATATGAAATTGATAGAGTGTTTAGATGAATGTAAAGATTATTATAATTGAGTAATTGAGATGTTTCAGGAGATATTTAGAAACTAATTAGATATTGTTAACGTAATTAAATAAGATAATGTTTTTAGATGTAATTATTATTTAATGTGAATAAGATTTATAAAAGTTAATGTAATGTAATGGAAATGATGGTTAAAGCTTGACATGTTGAAAGTAATGTGAATACTATTTATATATAAGGATGCACGTTTTTTGTAACTATTTTTTATCTACTTACACAATTGTATTTTTGTTATAATATGTAATGGTGTAATGATAAAGTTTTCTATAAATAATATCTACTAACAACCTTTTTACTTAATACCAATTAACTTTAAATTTATATAAAGACTTTAAATTAGTCACCATAATTTTGATTTATTCGAATCATGGTAAACTATCTCGTTTGGAATGACATATAATAAGCTTAATCTGCTAATAAATTAATTAATTAATGCGTTGCTGCTAATGAAGTACAGGTACTAAGTTTGGTTCACAAACTAATTTTCTCAAGCATTCAGATTTGAAGCTAATTCTTTGGGACAGGTTAGAAAAATTGGGCATTTGCTTTTACCCTCTCCCAAAAGAAACAAGAGTAATCTGATGACCCAGAAAAGAAATTTTACAAGACATGCAAAGATACATTTCAATCATTACCCCCTTGACATTTTGCTTACACATACCATTCAATCCTTCGTAGCATTCCAGAATCAGATTGAAATCGAAACTAAGTTCTAAAATTGACATTCACTACTCATATAGTACAATACTAAACCCTGTAAATCTACTTTGATCTTCCGAAAGAGAAAGAGCCTTTGAGGTGACCTGGTCAGGAGTGCTTACAAAATTCAAAAACTTTCACACTGCTCTGACTGGTTCAAAAAAATACAAAGTAACTTTATACACCTGCAAAGGAAGCATGAAAAAAACATGTATCAATTTGACACAGTAGATACTTCTAAAAAAAAACTTCAAGGGAAACATATAGACAAACTAGTAGCAGCACAAAAAATTAAAAAAGGATCGAGAAAGTATGAAAACAACGAGGAAAAAATAAATCTTCATCAACGACCGGAACACTACTTCGCAGACCCTAAATAAATATGAACATATCTCAAAGATGAAAGAAATAGAATCATCAGCTCACTGTATAAAGTTGTTTTCCTGTCATAGAATATTGAACCACTGCCAACTTTATACAGTTTTAGCATCATGTTAACCTATCAAGGTTAAGCAGATATTAATAACTAAATAACAGTCAACAATTCCAATTTTCAATAGCATAATAAATTTTGCCAGTGGCCTCCGTGAATAGAAAAGAAATGAACTTCTAGAAGAGATAACAAGTCATTGATGTACATCCGCTGATACATACCATACTTGATGCTGAAGCACAAGACTGGATACACCTTACGTATAAGGTGGGGATGCGAGAAAATGAATTCTATCGAGATTTCTCTTTGCCTGTAGCCCAAGGACTATGAATATGGAGTAACTGATTACAATTAATTATCACCGAAAGTAATAATCTGCCCAAGTGCTTGTCTTGCACGAAGCTGCATCAACAAAAGAAAATTTATTAAATGAGTAAAGCAAATCTTAACTCATGCAACCCTATTTAATTAAATCATCCTTAAAATACCTTTTATTTAACTCAAATTTTATTTTCAAGAACCCTTTTTATTCTTGTGAAATGAAGGGTATTCCCATTTGAAACAAGGTCCCATAAAATTGAAGTTTGAATCAACTAATGTGAACGATAATTTAGGAAATGAAGTTAATCTTATAAAGGTTAACTAACATTCTTAACTAGCATGAATTGCTTAACTAGCATTATTAGTTAGTATGAATATGCTATCCTTTACATGTATTCGGGTCTAGAGTGAGTAAAGAACAAGATCAGTTTCAAAGGAAGTTTAGAAGACCTTCACATCCATGCAAGGATCATTGACCATCTTCTTGATTTGAGAAACAATTCCAACATTACGCAGTTTTACAATCCTACCAAATACACCAGGACTTGCAGGAAACGTGAGATTTACTATGACCCAAAGGGCAGATGGGCGTAAACGACTGTCATTGCTCAGCAAAAACTGGCTAAAGAAAGAGTTAGACCCGTTTTCAGCTTTTGAAAAGAGTAGCTGCATGACGGCATGTTTATGAGACTCATTTCCACATGCAATATTGCTCAGTAAGTACATCCCCTACACGGATAGATAACAATCAGCTTGAAGAATAAGATTTCAAAAGAATTGCAGTTTCTTTATTCATATGCTCATTGTGCTAATTTGTTATTTTTATCTTGTCAGGGACAAAGATACCTTGTTCAACCCTTACACCTCCATTGAAATCTTCAAAATTTATTAATTTCCTACTTTTTTTGCCCTAATCACATTGACGTAATCATGCTCTCAAAAATCGAAGTAATATAAATAAACAAGATATTAATCTCAAAATGACTTGATTGAACCATACAAGAAAAATGATGAAATTGGATCTACTGTTGCCCCCAATAAACATTTGATGCAACTGATTTACAGTGGTAAATTTTAAAAATATAACCTAGTCATAGAAACTCTGGTACCATGGCATCACCGTTCTTCTAAAAAAGGTTTAACTCCAGCAAAAGTAGTTAGGCTTGTGCATTGTCCAAACTTCAGACCCATGGGGCTTTTGCGTGAGGGAGTGTGCTAGAAATATAATATAAAAATCATTCTTATGCCTTTACCTAATAACTTAAACTTATGGGATATAATTTAGATCTTGAGCATTCATTTGTTCAAACTTTTAAAAGGTCATTTGTGGTATGTTAGGCACTGAACTGAAGTCTACGCTAGGAGAAATAAGGAGCACATAAGGGCTGTGACAGAGATATAAATAAAAGAATATTCACTTGTGGACCCAAATTGACTAGGGGACCCTATGTATAACAAAATAGACAGCTAACTGTGTGTCAATGGTGTTTGGAGAGGATTCTGTCAAGGAGTAAGTTAAATATTTATAGGAAGCATATACAGAGTCATGAGATGCCTGGGTGGAGATTGCTAATTGCATTCTCTGGGCATCTTTCTTTTCATCTTTTAGCTACTCAATCTATGTTTTCCAGCGGAATTCCCTCTGTAATCTGTCGTTGCATAAACAAAATTTTGAGAATTTCACTAGCATAAAAATATTTTGTGAAACCAATCATCTTTCTTTCCTCCCTTACCTACAGCTCCTATTGTATAACATAACCCAAAAAAGACGGTGGACAGGGGTACAGAAAGGAGAACCATAACATAATCATAATACATATTTTTAGATTATAACATCAATAACAGTGTCCATTGTAATGACTGCATTCCAACTATGAATGTTTCAAAAAGTTATTTCCAACCTGTATCCCAATTTCAATTTTTGAAGATTTTTGCAATTGCCTTCCAACAGCATCCAGTATGATACCATCGTCAGCAAAAGCATATTCAACACAATCCATACATCCATCAACCAAATTGCGAACAAGGGCCAGAGCTTGTTCTTGAACAGAAGGCTCTGGATCTGCAGTTATATAGAATCAGTGACAACAAGTTTTTTGGAACACACCAATTGATCAGAAAAAGTAGGAACTGGCAATGGAGATCATTACCACAGATAAGGCTAGCTACAGAAGACGCTGTCAACTCCCTGAAAATTTCTTCCTTACACATTTTGTCCGCAAGAAATACCATGTTCCTCAAGGCCCATACAGCATTTAACCGTAAAGATGAATCCATAGACTTTGTCAATTGGACAAGCTCCTTGATACCTCCACATTTTATGAATCTAGACTTCTGTGGTGTAAAGTCAATCACTAGGTTGCTAATAGCACCAAGGGCCGCAACCTGGCAACGTGGAAAAAGTTACGATTACTAAGTTTTAAGAAAACTAACGAAGGGAAAGTTTATTTGAACATGATCAATAAGAAAGTATAATTTTGTGAGAAAGGGTGGAAAACAACGTTATGTGGAGAAAATGTCATTGCATATAACTAAAGGTAAGCTTCTAATTTAATCAATATAGGTTAACATGTATTACATTTGTAATAAACTCAATTAAGAGCAAGATAAAAAACGCTTCTAGCGCTCAGTAATTTGAGTTTATTCAACAATACACCAGATTCTCCTGTAAAATGTCCATTTCTGTGTATTTGACAGCATGGTTCAATAAGAAAATATTTCTGAATATCACATTGTGCAACAGTTTATCCCAAATATTAACACTTTAAGTCAGCTCACCCTACTAAGCATGAATTACAATATATATTTGATACCATACTTCCAAATCCAATGTGAACTAGATGTTACCTTATTTCATTATTTTAACAGATATCTTGTTTCTTTTTGTGTACCTCTCATCTGCAAATTTCTTGGCTACATTATAGGCTACCGTTTTGTTAATTGATTCTGTCATCATTTGGACAGATTTTTTCTAGTCATTTCCTTGTAATTAGCTGAAGTTTAGGATCTCTATTCTGTGTAAAGGTTGATGCCTATAATCAATAAAAAAATTTCATGCGAGTCATTCACATTTCACAGTTTATATTTAGTGCTGAACTACTCAAATGTTCAATGCGAGCATGTTAAAAAGAGTCAACACAAGCATGTAACTCCATGAGAAAACCATCAACAAGCATCAGTGGATAAATGGTGACCATTTCAAAAAATAAAATATCCAATGGGTGATACAATACAATATACAAACACAAAATGGAAACAAATATTGCAGATATTAATTGTGACAAAAATTGTCTACCATAGCTTCCTAATTATTAGGCAAATAATATTGAGTTAATTAGAAATTAAGAACAAGACCAAGTTAATCCGTCAAGCACTCTATAAAAAGTCTAATCCTCGAACAATTCAAGTTTAGGCTTAATCTACAATCAATACAGGAACAGGTAAGAGAATAGGATCCAAGTTATCATCAGAATAGCTTGCACATATTAACCTTAAATTATACATGTAATTGCTATGTTAACCCTCAGATTCACGGTTTAGATTTCAATCCTTTAGCACGATTGGCTGGCAATTTCCCTTCTGCACTTCTCCAGGAAAGAAAGCCAGCATATACTCAATTTAACTTACATACAAAAAACTAGGAACGTTGTAAATGTGATAAGACATACTTGGACGGAAGTAGAAAGATCAGATAGAAGCCGAAACAAAGTAGCAATAATCCTTTCGTTCACGAAATAACCTGCACTCAAATTCTGAATGGAATTTTATGAGAACTATGTTACACATAACATGAAAGACAGAGTGCCATTAGTCACAAGTTATGCACCTTGATTGAGCGTGAGACATTTTTTAAGCAAATGCAAGCTGCAGTGCGCACGTTGGCATCATCATATGTTAAGGCATCAACTAATATATTCAGGACCTATATTCACAAACAATGAAACAGAAATTGCAAGTGGACTTAGTATCTAAGTTCATAGTTTACAGGGCAGGGGCAAATTTTTCCATTACAAGATTCAGATGAAACACAAATAGCTTATCATTTAATCTATGTATCAAGAAGAAACACATTGCACGATGTCAAACATGCCCAATTGCTCGTGTTGTAGGGAGTATATCTACAGCACATCAATAAATGCTAAATTCACTACCACCCATATATAATTCAATTCAATACCATGACATCATGTTAACAACTAATGGGGGATTCCATTCTTTACAGCAGATTCTGGTACCACCACTTGACATATTTACTAAGCTAATGCAATATCACACACAAGTTATTTCTGCTGAAAAATAAGCAAAAATTGCATTTATATGGAAGCTCCAATATGTATGTATGACTGAGCAAGTGCTGCAAGTAAGAAAAAAAGTATGAGCCTAATGACACAACCTAAAAAAAGTTAACCATTTAATAGAGAATAAACATAAAGCATACCTACAAATGAAAGAAAAGAAGTTGGTTGAAACCCTACAGCATCAGTTTCCAGACTGAATCTTAAAACCCTTAAACTGTGTTTAACATTAAGCTAAATTGTTCTACAAAATAACTGCAAGCACAAGCAGACATGGAAAAAGCGATGCTGTGTGTTTTTCGTCAGTGGTACATGATAAATACAAAACATTACCACGTTCACATAGCCAAAATTACAAAGACACAGAAAGGAGGGACAAGAGACAAAAGAAAAACTCAATAACATTCTAGAGAAGGCTACTTTCAAGTAAATCAGTATCGGAGTTAAATTTGTAGGTTTCTTTTTAATTTTCATTTGTTGTTTATATTTTCCAAATCAAGAAAGACAACTATATATAGGGTGGGGAGGGGGCGAATTAAAAAGTGGTTCCTAGCAAAAAATATAAGCTTTACTAGTAGTTTCCATGAAACAACACACCTGCAATGAAAGAAACTTAGACCGACAGCACTCCAATTTTGAGCAAAGAGCAGCTAAGGCTAGAAATATCCCTTCAAGACGTTTGGGATGTAAGGCACACTTTTGCAAGTGATTGTTGAACTTATCAATAGCATTTGCCTCAAATGCTAACTTCTGCATGTCTTCTTTTTCAGCAACTAAACTTGAAAAGGCAAAGCAAGCATTGTCTCCAACTTTACCGGAATCATCAAGGAGCTCAAGTAAAATATTTATCAATTTGGTTTCGATTCCTGTGTCTTGTAGATGGCAAGAAGACGAATTCTTTACACAAATCAGGCACAAGGAAGCTAATAACCTTGTCTGAGAATATCTGTCCTTGGTTAATTCAATTATTGAACTCAAAGCTCTTCCATTTTGAAGGTCCACAAATTTAGATACAACTTCCGGATTGTTTTTAAGAATTGCAGCAATGGACTCTAAACTAGAATCTCGCTGGCTTAGAGAGCCATCAAGAAGACTAATAAGTCTTTCTAAAGCACCAGCACAGCATAATATATTTTGTTCATCACTTGTTTCACAGGAATGAATAACAATGCTAGCACCTAGTCCAGTAAGATTTTCATTGCCACTTTTCAGTAGTGAAAGAAGAAATCCCATGTCTTGTTCTTTATAAAAATCGTACTTTGGAGCTAGTTTTGATTGATAAATCATTCTTAAAGAGCGAGCAGCAGCATCGGCAACCTGAACTCAGAGGGAGGCGGGGCTATTAGATCATTAAAAAAGAGAAAAACAACAGGCATATCACATATCACAAAAATTATTATTGTAGTAAGGTTAGGCAGGTATGTTTTGTTGTACCTACTGCACGACACAATAGGATAAAAGGCATAAAGAAGTCTTGAAAAATATTTAACATCCAAAGGTTAAATAGAAACAATAACAAATGCATTTCCTGAAACCTCTGTCCATTCAACCTAAAATAAAATATGAAAGTACTAAGTGATTATACTTGGTAGATCAACAGAACCCTAGTAAGGTTACACTACATCAACATGCCACAACCTAACAAAGACAAAGAAAGACAGGATTACGGACAAGCTAAAATGCGCCCATTCTAGAAACTGTAGTTGATTACAAGATAAACATATGACTATTTTCAAACGAGTTATTCAATTCCTAACTTACTTCCAATGTATCACAGAGAAATACAAACAGCGCTTCCTCATTTCTCGCAATAGCAACATCATCTTAAGCACCAATGTCTGAGAAACAAAACACGTAAACGAGAAAAAACACGCTGTAACTAATCGAATTTACCTTGTCGTCAGCGGCAGAGAGGAGCCTGATTAAATGAGGGAAAGCTCCGGCGTCGAGAACGGCGCGCACGCCGGCATCGACGCCGCAGGCGAAGCTGCCTAGCGCGGCAGCGGACTGGACGATGAGGCTGGAGCCGGGAGCGGAATCGGCATCAGCGCCGGCGAGAACCGCCGCGAGGGCGGGGACGGCGCCGAGCTTGATGTAGGAGAGTTTTTTGGTGCGGTTGCCGATGATCTGATTCTTTACCTCTCGAATGGCTTTGAGCTTGATTTCGCAATCGGAGGAAGCGAGGCGGTGGATAATCAGATCGGAGGAAGGACGCGTGGCCGGCATGGTGGCGGCGGAGGAAGCTCATGCACGGCGGAGGAGAAGGCACGGTAACCTTCTCATTCCTAATACGATGACAGAGGAGAAGACAGAGCTTTTTTGTTTGTTTGTTGAATTATTTAGTTATTAATTTTTATGAGAGGGAAAAAATTAGGGGTATTTATTTATGAACGGATAATATAAATAGATAGATTGGAGCCGTGCTGTTGTTCAACCCGGTTCACAATTTGAAAATGGCGCCCTTTATTTCAATTTCTGCTTCAAGTCATGTGTATTAAAATTTAAATTGTAAAAATAAAATAAAAGATATAATTTGTATTTCAAATTTCAATTTACAAAATTCTAAACTCATAGATAACTAATTTTAAATAATACTTTTTTTATAGATTACATGTATTTTCTGAGTAGCTAGCTTAAAACTAAATATTTAACATAAGTTCATAACGAAATTCAATTTCATAAACATATCAACATTTTATTTGGGAAATTCAGCAGTAATAACTTGACAAAAGCTATTTAAAATAAAAAATATAATGATTTTCAAGAACACTTTCTACAGTTAAAATCTAGATTTGAATAATAAAATTGTAAGATCATAATAATAATAATTACTCATTTAATTCTTATATACAAATTTTATTTTCTTTCTTATTAGAAGAAATTGACTATTTTAATTGCCTGTTAGATATACCATTTTAGTCTCTTTTAATTCTTATATATACATTTAATCTCCTATAATAATCTCTACAATCTAAAGTTACAAAAATTAAAAATGGTACGTATAGAAATTAAAAAATATATATTTTAAGTATCAGAATCAAAAGTTGAAGTCTATTTAAGACAAAAATAAAACAACCAAAACCAGAGTGGAACATTTAATTCAGATGAAGCATATTTTAAAAATAACATTATTGCATTAATGTTGCGAATAAATAAAGAAATGGGAGAATTACTATACAAAAGAATTTTACAATCAGAGAAAGAAGCAAGATTTTTTTTTTCCCTACACCAGCTGGGAATTACGTTAACAGTATAAGCATAATATATCAAAAACTAAACAGCAAATGAACTGCGTGAAACAAAACCCTTTAGAAATCAAAATTGCAGGCCCGAACGAAATCTATTTCATAGTCAACATACTTTGTCCAAAGTGGTTTGAATTGAGACATTGCAATGTCAAGCCATGGCTTCATGTTGCCATTGAAGTGCACCACAGCTGCATTCTTGATCTCATCCATGCCAATGCTTGGGTTATAGCCAAGTCCCAGAACATGCCATGACTTATCCAGTGGCTTTGTTGTTGAGTAATATGTGATTAGACCCGGTGGCAATGTCCCTAGTTTCCATAGTGTTCTGTTCTCATTCTGCAGCAACATGAACACAACACTTTGAGTATGAAATGATATAGCCCCAATTAAAAATTAATACAAGGAAATTATTTGTATTGTAGTATCTGAATATTCAGCCTCTAGCACCATTGCTAGTGATGTATCAAATGGTATTAATACTAGATGTTGTTTGAGAATGCAAAATAATGAATAACTAAAGTGTTGTGGTAAAATACTAAGAGTAAAGTCTCACAAGATTCTGCCAGTAATGATACTCTTCTGTGCATTTTGTCCTTCTCCAAGCATCCAAATCAAAGAAATTCATTCCATAAGCCCATGCACAAGCCTTTGGGCTGAATTTTTCTTTAATCAAGGGGTGTGAGAAATTCATGTACTGTGCATATCTATGGAATGACCCGAAACATGTTTCTACAGCTCCATTCACCTTGCCATCCATATCAATCTTCCATAGCCCAGTAAGGTCCTTCTGAACCACAATGTCATCATCCAAAAACAAAATTTTATGCAGTTTTGGATACATTTCTGGCAAGTAGAATCTTAAATGGTTCAATATTGACAAATATTTTGGATTCCTAAACTTCATATTGGTTGTGTCCTTTGTGGCATTCTCAAGCTTGTTCTCAAAGTAAAATCTTTGCAGGTTAGCAGACTCCAATTGTCTAAGGACTGGCACATAAGAAGAATTAAGGAACTTGTAATCCTCCACTGCCTTAACCTCAATGTGTGCACCACTATAATCCTTCAGCTTAAACATCACCTGCATTGCTCCAAGGTTCATCTTATCAGTCACAACATGAAACACGTGCTTGTGGGGCTCCTTTGCATTCTTCATTGCTGAATTGACCACTACAGATGCTGCAAGGACATTGTCTGAGAATAAGGCATAGTGGTACAACTTAGGATCTTCAACTTCTGGAGGGGTTGGCTTTCCCTCATCTGAATACTTTTCAGGATGAGCAATCCTCTCTTCCATCAACCTCATGGAGAGACAATGCAAGCCCTTTGAAATTGACTTGGCAGCAATGAGGCTTGAAAAAGCTCCTTGTTTCTTTGCCTTGGTTAACTGCTCATTCACTGAAAAAATTGTATCCTTCAACTTCTGAATCTTGAGCTGGTTATCAAAGGACTCCTTTGCATCCCCAATCACCTGGCGTGTGGTTTTGATGTGCTCTTTCACTTCCTTCTCCAATTGACGAAGCACTGATTCATCGATGTGGGATAGATCACTCCCAAAAAGAGGCCTGTATTGAGGTTTGTTCATTAGATCCATGAAGTTCCGAGATAGCTCTGCGAAAACCCTGACAAGCTTTGAGCTCTCAAGCTTGAGCTTGCGTGCATAGGAAGCATACACAAGAGCCAAAGAGTGATGATCATCGGCTTGCTTGCTAATCTGGTCCAAACGAGGCTTGAGGGGATCTGTTTTCAGAGCAAGAATGGGTCTCCTTGTTGATTCAAATCCGTGTTCAACACCACCATTAGCATCCTAGTTCACCACCACAACAACAGAACAGTGACCTAGCTTCACTCAGAAAACTCATTTCCCAGGAAAAGAAAAGGACAAACAAAGAAAGTAATAAAGATTTTCCCTTTCCATTAGTGACATTTCCACTGAAAAATCCCTAGATTACAAGAACAAATCACAATAAACCCCGTTTGTTTCACAATAAAATTAGCACAGATCAAGGCTAGTTCAAAAGCTTAACAACAGTATTTGTGCTATCTCAGGAAAAGTAAACAAACTAAAGAAAATAACATATTGTTTCTCTTTTCTAGTGGTGACATTTCCATTGCAAATTTCTCAGACTACATGAACAAATCAAAACAACACACAGTCAAGGCTAGTTTCAAAAGTATAACAACAATGGTTGTCCTTTCTCAGAAAAAAAAAAAAAAAAAAAATTAAATAA